>Ga0056128_1005986_pt1 | contig 15340 bp, 11 predicted proteins | sample WorMetLIZISLAND2_FD_71113 | JGI IMG/M metagenome (GOLD analysis project Ga0056128, IMG submission 71113) | Marine gutless worms symbiont microbial communities from Max Planck institute for Marine Microbiology, Germany - Olavius geniculatus... ...
TTAATATATAATATGTATAATATAATATATTATATTATTCATAAACCTCCAAAACCCGTTGGTCCGGCATATTTTTAAACCCCTCAAAACGCAATAAAATGTCCCACAAATCCACTAAGTTGGGATTTTTAAAAAACCCGGGTTTTTTAAACCCTGCAAAAATACAATAATAGTATTCTGTGCATAATTTATAATGACAAATAATCTGATATGATTTCACTAGGCTCGTTTTGTTGATAAAATGTCATAAGTGCATCAATAGCAAACTGCTGGAGATTGGCCTAACATGGAGTGTCTCTAAAAAGTCAGTTGATTAACATCAGCAGCCACTGCAGCATCTTAAAGTACAATGAAATAAAATGTCCACTAAAAACACGTAGTTTCTAAAGAAGAAAATGTGGAACATAAAGTTTATGCAGACTGAGCAACTGCATGGTTTTAATTTATGTATATTTACGTACTTTTTATGGACCACTCTGCATAACAAGCATTGCACGCAATACACTGTAGGTTGTTCTTTAAGAATGAATGGTAAGAAGTAAAAGAGAGAAAAGTAAAAATAAATGCCATTTTACTTCTCTTGCTTTTCACGCGACTTCTTCTTTTCCTGTTTTGTCAGCTTCCGTCTCTTCTTGGAAGGATCGTATTGGCCTTTAAGCTCAAACTTGGCATGCTCCACAGATACCACATGTCCCCGCATCTCAGAGCCATCAAGTATTTGCAGTGCAAGGTCCACCGACTCTGGCTGTAAAACAGCAGTAAAGTAGCAGCAAATATGTATTCTCCGCAACAACAATTGGATATTGTAACCTGATCACATTGCAGAAAATTAATAAAATCCGCTCCTGCAGAATATCGCAAATGTCTTCTTGGTAGAGATGATCAGTCCCTAGTTCTGGATATCATCCGCCATCACTAACTGTAATCACAAATACTGGCATTTTTATATTAACGTCTTTTAACTGCTAATCATACTGATGGCATCTCATGTTGCTCTGCAGTACTATGTTACTTCTTACTGATTTGTTTTAATCTTTACATATCTAAAAATTTAGATGAAATTGACGAGTTTATACAGCATCACTGCTATTTTTTAGTGCTCATTTTTTAACTGGATGGTGCACATGCTGTATTCTGAGTAAGAAAGCAGAAATATCACAATTTTAAACTGAATTTACTAAAAGTCTCAGAATAATCAGACAACATTCTCTGAATGTAAAAGACAGTGTTTCCATACCTTAATGTAGCAACATCGCCCATCACCTTTGTTTGTTCCATCAGCACTGGTGTACAGCTTCACCTTCGGTTTCCGGTAAACAGGATCGTAGGCGATGACACCGACTTTTGACATGAATTCTTTAAACTCTTCGAAGGTGATGTCTTCAGGCAGACCACTCACATAGACATTGCTATTCTTCTCATCTTCCACTTCAAACCATGCTGACAACAACACTCGGCTAAGTGATTTCATTGCAATCAATCTACAGTTTATATGAGACAAAACACAACAGCATGTTGCTTGACTGAAGCAGTGAAGCTAGTTGGAATAACCTGCCTAGGAGTTAAATACTATTTCACAAATAAACAACCGATAGTCACTAAAAGCAAATAGGAGAAATTAATTACAAAATACTGAAGTTTCCTAAATTTCTGAACCGTATGTTAGGTGAACTCTTCGAACAGAATCTAGGTAGGGCAGAACTAGTGTAACATATCATGTAATGAAAAAGCTTAATTGCTGTCACAATAACAGACTTTTCCACAGTGCAAAATTTACCTTCCCACAAAACAGTAGCACTTTCTTGTTGTTACTAATAACCAGGTCATACAACAGTTGAAAATTCTCCGAGCAAGAATATTATCCAGAAAGATGTTGCTTAAATCTGATGCTTATGTCAGAGATGCTCAGATTCAGCACTCTGATGGTATGGGTTGAGTAATGAGAAAAGACAATTACTGTCACAAAATGACAAAAAAGTCAGGAACACTGTCAGTGTTACTGCCACAGAAGTGATGCTTCCCTACAGCCATGACAGCACAAGTTGACCAGTTAGACACAAGCTACAAGAGTGAATATATGATTATATGTCATCGCAAACAAAACTAAAACTGATTAACTGACATCAAACTTATACTACATATCAACGGCAGCAAACACTAGGGGTGTGCGGAATCCATTGAAAATTGTGGTTTTCGGTTATTTTAGAAAACAAATCAAACCAAACCTACGTTAAATTCTGAAAACCAAAAACTCGTTTTCCACGGTTTGGTTTTTAAGAAACCGAACTGCCAGTTTTTAGACAGTTTTTATACTTTTTATCTCAGTTAAAGTAGTTTTTCTAGGCTGAATTTCGAAACACTTCAACCAATGATTAGTTGCACCATGACAGCAGTCAGCACATGAAGTAGTCTGCATATTTCCGATGTCACGTGCAGAGTAAAAAATGGCTACCGTGGACAACAGTAGCAGTGCAAATTCGAAATCTCTTGTTTGGCAGTTTTGTATACAACACTGTAAACATCAGATAGTAAAAACCAAAAACCAAATCAAAAACTGTGGTGTTTCAACAAGAAAAAACCAAAAACGAACCGAAAACCATGGGTTTTTCAAAACCAAACCGATAACCGAACCAAAGTCATATTTTGAAAACCACACATTCCTAGCAAACACAACTCAATATTTGTGATTTGTAACACTGATGCAAAACTACTGGTAATATGTGAAAAAATGTCAATAATTATAAAGTTGCAGCTCACCGGGTGGTTCAGTAGGCTTTGGATTTGCAGGATCATTTTTCTTGCCCTTTTTTCTCTTTTTCCCAGTCGTATTATCAGCTGTGCTATCAACTGCTGGATCCGAAGGTCTCTCTATATTGGCTGCCACCGTTGTCGTGACTGTTGTTGAACTGACTTCGCTGGCAGTGTTATTGCTTCCTGGCAATGCATCAGTGTTATCAGTATCCACAAACAAGCTGGCAGCAGTTGTTTCAGCAGCAGTTTGTGACGGGTAGAAATAGTTGCAGTATCTTTCATACCAGATGCGGTACTCCTCCGAGTTGACATCAGCTGGTGGGTTTGACCAGAGTTCATCAGTGAACGATGCGTAAATATTGGTTTCAGCAGCAGTATTTGTCTCGGAGACATTTGTCTCAGAAGTAGTATCTGTCTGTGCTGTTTCTCCGTATCCGTAGTTCATCTGATACCGGGCAATAAAATCGGCATCGATCTACACAAATTGCAATGAAAATTGCAGCAAATAATAAAACACAAATGGGATTCGAAATTACACATTTTGTACTAAACACAATTGGTGCCAGATCAAATAAATAACTCCTGGGCTTAAGTTATTTTAGCTCGATGAGATGCATCATTTCATGCCTGGAAACTGGAAATTTGTCCAAGGTTGTCCCTGGCACTGAGTTGCCTTTAGTGTAAACTGCATACCTGTATATAGTTTTTTGCAATAATAAAATGTGTAAATGTGTATGACTCTTCATAGCAACTCATCTCACAGCATCAATTGTCATGCGTATTACATACAATATGACACTGGTAGACATACCCCAGTTTTTTAAAAGATTTTTTGGGGGTTTGTGTACAAACAAGGTATTAAGACCCAGCAAGAACACCCTATAAATCATTGTCACAGTCACCTCTTTTTGTTGGGTGGACAACATGAGAGCAAAACTCAACAATTACCATTAAAATATGAAATTAAATACAATCTATATTACAAGGGTGTCTGGCTTTTATGCCACTTTGCCGGTTTGCCCCCTGGCTTGTTCGCCCTCTGGCTCTTTCGCCCCCTGGCTTGTTTGCCTCCTGGTTTGTTCACCCCCTGGCTGATTCGCCCCTGGCTCTTTCACCCCCTGGCTTGTTCGCCCCCTGGCTCGTTCGCCCCCAACAAGCCAGCGAACAAGCCAGAGGGCAAACGAGCCAGGGGCGAAAGAGCCAGGGGACAAACCGGCAAAGGGGCGAAAAAGCCATAATTCATTACAAGATGCACAACAAAAAACACAAATTTAATATGCGAATTTCTAATGTTTTTAAGTTTATTAAAAACTGAAAAAAACTATAATTTCAAAACACTTTCCAACCTTGCCAACATCAGATAGAGTCAAAAAGATGCATCAGCAAAATATCAATAGCATTGTGAAAGATACCTTAGGGAACCAAGCATGCTTCTCTGGATCAAATTCGTAGACTGTTCCATCAGGATCTTTGCGAACAAGAGTGCCGCCAACCGTGTACTCATCAGCAGTAAACTGAACTTCTTCGCCAGCACTGGCCAAAGCTTCCTGCTGCAGCTGCTCTTCAAATTCATGAAGATTGTCCGACATGATGCTGGATGCAAACAGACTTCTTCTAAAAGCAAACAGTCCATTAGAAACATGATGCATAAACAACCTAATCTAATGATAACACGTACAAACACGCATACGATATAACAATTCCGGATCAGCTGTAGGCTGGATCGTGAACGTTTAGGTACAACCGCTACAGTCCAGTCATCACAACATCGTTCATGGAATTATGCAGAATCACATTAGTTCTCTATTATCCACTACACTCCAAAAGCTTTAACGTTTGGAATAATTTATATTAAGTGCATAATTGCTGATACAGTGCTTAAATATACTGAATTACTGAATTATTTCAGAAAACGTCACAAAACGTAAACAAATCCATAGAATTCTATCTAGTAATACTTATTAGTGAAGTTATTTAACTAAATTTTAAGTCAAGAAAAAAATTACCGTGAATTTAAGCATTTAAATAACTTAAATCCATCATTAACCCCGACATTTATTTTTAACGCGTTTAAACGTGCTTTTAAACCAAGGTCAATTTAAAGTACGTATTGTTTGTAAACGGTAACGTCTCCTCAAAAGCAAAACAACTGGTCTTTTAATTTATATGTGTAATAAATTATTTGACTCGTGTTACCCGATCAAGGTTACTCGTAAATATTCTACGCTGAGAGTTTGTTGTGCTTGGAGCTTGCTTGGAGATTGTGGTCAAAGTGAGTTTTATGCGAATAATTGCTATATTGTTTTCATCACTGTTCATAAGATTGTTTAGTACAACGGTACTGAGGTGACCCGAAGGTACAGGTTATGAAAAAGCTTTAATTAATCTTTTTCTACGTCGTCACGTGGCTAAGTTGGCGTACATCTCGCGCACTTGTTCTCTGCGGAATTTTGACTGAACACTGGCTTTTCTCTCATTGGTTTTCATCTTTCAGATAATAAAGCTATGATCAGACAGTGCAGAGGTTTGTAACTGGTAGGCTATATAGCGAGAAACAGACATGACAGGCCGGGAAAGAGAAATGCTAAAGGTAGGCCTACTTAATTGCAGCTGGCTGACCAACTGCAGTTGCAGCTGACTGTCGAAGCAGAAGGATAGAAGATGTTATTGAGTTAGCTGCGTTTGTAGCGGCGCGTTATATAATCTAATGCGTTCAATTGTTGACATTGCAAGTGTTGCGTTGGATAGAAACCACGTTTTACAATCTCGAAAATGGCAGCTGATTGACATGGTCATCACATGATCCAATGGCACTTTATGCAGCCATCCATTGCCCACGTCAGCGAACAACTGGACCCGTGAAGCAGCTTGCAGACAAATTTTTACTTTCATCAGCCACATTACGCCTTTACACCATTTTCCATCTGGCAGCATGAGCTGGATAAGAGGCTGAGTTGATCTAAGCACACCATTTGTATAGCCATAGGGGGACACTGGGGCACGTGTCGTTTTAAGAGCATGCTCATTTACTAAAAATAGTGCCAAAAATGCACCAAAACACCTGATTTTCACACCAAAATATCAGAAAAATTTGTGGGGTGGGTGGGATACTCTACCAGTCTACCACTTAAAGCATGTGAACAACTCGTCCGGGGTTGTTAATTATTTGTTATTGACCTCTTGTGAATCCAGTGATCTAACCACTGAATTACCAAGCCACTTCTCCTTTTTCCCCTTCTTTTAAATTTTTTTTCTCTCCATTTTTTTCCCTTTTCTGTTTTGTTTCTAATGTTTTTATTTTTTCAAAATCCAGCTAGGGCAATTTGGGGAGCAACATAAGCTTTCACAGTGGGTCCATGGGACAACGCACATCATCACCACATTTTTTAATGTATTATACAGTTAGAATTTGCATTTAATGAGGACGATTTTTTGTCATTGGGAAGACAGATACATGATGAAAACGAAGTTCTTTTAGTGCAAATAAAATGCATTATTTAATGTGCTAACAGACAGGAGTTTTCTCAAATCTGCGAAACTTGCACAAGATGCATGAGACGTAGTGCATTCTGCAGAAAGTCTGGGTGTGGACCAGTATTATCACTGAAGATTTTTGGGATAAATTATTTTTTTTCATTGAAAAACCCAGATTTACTGGAAAAGCCTAGATGTGTTGACATGAGTTTTCTTTAGATTGCTTGTGCTTACTGCACATGCATGAATTAAGATGCATGCATTATACTGCACTGTAGTGAATATTAAATACCGTACACTTGATGAATTCATAAATGATGGCAGCTTGTATATTCATTGTCTGTGTGCATATGCAGTGGGCACAAGTGGTTAAATGTATTGGTTGAAGCGTCTGCTAGTCAAAAATTGAGCAGCACACGAACAAACTTAATTTGCGAGTTAAAGCAACATTATACTAATTTTGACCATTTTTTTACCTTTTGTGACCTGAGCTCGATTACATCACTGCATGGCAGGCAATAATGCTCTAACCCCCAAGTCATACAAAAAATACAAGAGAGTCACTTACATTGCTCCCTCAACTCCTCGCTGGTAGGAAGGTTTGCTGTCCTTCTCCCCTCTATCTCTCATCTACTTGCAACCTTTGGATTTTTTTAGCCTTGGCCTGTGTTTTAGCACTGTGAGGCTTATGCCTCAGGCTGTGACTCTTCTGGCTTGCATTGTTCTCGGAGCTACATCTTATTTTCTGGCTTTCATGCTTTGGATCTACAAAAAATTGAGCTAATGCTCACGAGACGTGCGAAAGCCTATAGCAGTTCTGGTTCAGTAGTTTAGCTGAAAATTGGGGTGTTCACGCTAAGTTAATATACAAATGCCAAATTTTCTATCTGGATCGCATGACGATAGTAACGTGGCACCACCTTGTGAATGATACAGACTTGTGTCGCAACCCGAAATCACCAAAAAATGCATAAAACCCTCTATTTTGGCGTTCAAGGTCATTCAAGGTCACTGAATTCGGCGCTAATCGAGAGCCAGTGTACGACTTCCTATTAGTGATTAATAGTAACCTATAGGCCCTATCTCGCACCGTTACTGAAATACAGCAACTTATTGGCCAAAATTGCAAATTTTGCCCACCCCCCCTCTCATTTAGCGCCCTTGTTCGGGGTGACCCTGTTCAAATTTATGGAAAAGCTTTACGGTTCCTGAAACTAGTGTCTTCCAGGCAACCGACGGTGAAGATTTGGTGATCCTATCTTGCACCGTTTTTGACTGATCCACCCGTGTGACAGACGGACAGACGGACAGAATTGTGATGGCCAAGACGCGCTGAAAGCAGTAGCTGCTTTCGCGCGTAAAAACTGCTGAGTACCACAATATCTATAGTTATGGTATAGCCTACACTGATAGATTTTTACCAGACTTCTGCTGCTTGTGCATCTGACAACAGGTGAACTGATCGGGTTTACGGCACTGGCGTAGCCATAGGGGAGCATTGGGGTCACGTGCTCCCCCCCAGGAGCCTACTCATTTATTCAGAATAGTGCCAAAAATGCATGCACCAAAACGCTTCATTTTCATGCAAAAAATCAAAAAAATTTCCGCAGAAGGGCACAACCTCCTCCCAAACCCTTCCCCTAATGGCGAGGGGGACACTTTTCCCCACACGTACTTACCCTCAAGTGCTACGCCAGTGGTTTGCAGTGAAACTCGAGGTCATCAAGTACAAGCATACAGAAGCAGGGGCCCTTTTCTGAAAGCGGAACAATAGCCCTGCTGTCGCTAGAAGTAGATGACCATACGTAGTAGATATTTACTACTTGTACTCTGCCCGTTGCCACGTATGTTGCTACATTTAATGTTTTATTTACTTATTGATATTTCATATATTCGAGATCATACTGCTTCTAGCTGAAGTAAATCAGCAACAAACAAACTGTTTCCTCGAACAGCTGCTGGCAGAAGCTTTGCATTAAAAATTGTGGCCTGTGGTTATTATTGACATTTTATAGCAACTTACCAACGCTGTATCCACCGGTACCGTCGCCGACCTCCTACGACGTAGGCCTACCGTTTAGCCAGTAGCCAGTTTAGCCACTGTACATAATGATACAGGCAGACAGACGACGGACGGACGAGACATCATATCACATATGTGCGACTGATGGTATAGTTCGCTAAAAACGAAATTAGGAAAATTTGACATAAGAAAAGAGGAGTAAGTAGGACTAACATAAAAACATTCTGCTATAGGTGCACCTGACCCTACGACTTTTTGTGTCTCTTGAATAACTACGCCCCTGTATACAGAGCCCGACTTTGTGAATTCGACTGACCGTCTAGTAACGATGCATATGACCTCTAAGTGATCTCTGTGAGGCGTTCAGTTTGGTGAGTTGTTATTAAGATCGCTCACGTATCTGAGTTATTTATAGGCTTAACGTAGGTGCATAATAGCGTGATGAGGTGTGATTTTGGCCTGATAGAATCTTGTGGCTGCCTGTTGTCGTGAATATTTCATGATGTTTTTTCTTGAAACACGCCAATGCCGACGCCTGCTTGGCGGCAAGACGCGTATTCAACATCGTGTTTCTAAAATGTTTATGTCTCACCATAAATGAAATAAACAGTAGGCCTATAGGCCTATACTAAACCCAGGATGTGACAGGGCGAAAGTAAATAGATTGATCCCTATCTGAATATGGAAGTAGCAGCGCCGTCTGTCTGTGGAGAAAGCTGCATTTGAGTGTCGGGCGGATATTGACAGAATAGCGGAAACTGTGGGGAGTGTCGGGGCAACTTGAGCATGCCAAGAGACGCATGGATATAGTTATTAAATTTAATGATTATTTGCTGGAGATGGTAGTTTTTACGGTTGATGAATTATTGATCTTGCACACGGCAGCAATGCAATGAGCAGATCGATCAGTGCGCCTTCGATCTGCCAGTGTCGTTAGACTTACCTGCATATGTACCGTAGACTAAGCCAAGTCGGACAGAACCAATTAATTCAGGTATGTCCATTGTGTTTTCTTAGCGTCCGACTCGATTAGGCTTTGTTTAATCGGTGCTTGCATCGCATTCGCAGAGGTAATGTCATTCTCTGTAGTTTGCATAGTTCGACGCTGCGTTTAGCGGTCATTAGAAGGTCACTCCGTCGCCGCTGCTTATACAGGCGTTGAGTTTACGCGTCGTATGGTGTAGGCATATAGGCCTAAGTAGAACATGGAGTAGGCCCCCTATAGATATAAGTTTAACTTAGCCGATTTCAGTTTTTAGAAGCATATCGCTGGCGCTGGGACTCCAAACGCTATCACTGACAAATTACAGCGAGTGCTGAACGCGGCAGCTCGTGTGGTTACTGCTACCCCGAAGTTCGACCGCGGTCCGAAGCAGCTGATACATTCTGAGCTCCAGTGGCTTGATGCACTTGAGCGCATCAAGTAAGCTCAATGTGTTTATGCGTCGCTGTTTCGATGGAACTGCTTCACGGTATCTCGCATCACACTCCACCCATGCAACTGTCTCAAGACATCATCTTCGTTCTGCTGCCAGTCGTCAGTCTGTTGTGCCGTCTTACCGTTTGAGTTCATACGGACGTTGGGCTTTCTCTGACGCAGCGGCCTGATAACGTGTAACTCACTATCCATACATCTGCGTGATCCCGTTAACACTATTCTTGTTTTGGACGATTACTTAAGACATTTTGGCCGACCTTTATGGGTCAAGTTTTTGGCACGATGTGTCGTCTGTAACGCATGTATTGTGGCTAAATCATAGGTCCTACTGAAAAACCTATTGCACGATTAATTGGCCCAATGTCACGGCTTTCGCATCCAAAACTTCAGCGTTGAAGTGCAAGGGGAACATTTTCAAATTTGGGGTTGAACAAAGTTGGGGTAGGAAAATGTGCATTTTTTAACCGATAAGTCGCCGTATTTCAGAAATGGTGAGAGATAGGGCCAAGGTTGGTATTGATCACTAATGGGTGATTGCAGTCTCTCTGAAAAATCCCTTTTTTTCTGCGACGAGAAGTCGGACGCTAGCTTTCGGATATAGGCGGTGCGGTCGGCCCTCCCTAGCGACAGCTGGGCCTTTTGTTTTTTAAACTAATGTTTGCAGGGCGTTAGGGGACTTTGGCATTGATGCGTTACATACAGTTATGTTTTACTTATTTGCTTGCTTTAGTAGCTAGCTAGCATGCGTGACAGCTATACCTACGTTTACTGTACTGTTTTTACGCGCGAAAGCAGGTACTGCTATAGCGCGTCTTAGCCATCGCGATTCTGTCTGTCCGTCCGTCTGTCTGTGTGTCACACGGATGGATCAGTCAAAAACGGTGCAAGCTAGCATCACCAAATCTTTATTGTTGGCTGCCTGGAAGACTTTATAGTTTCAGGATACGTGAAGCTTTTCCATAAATTCGAAAGGGGTCACCTTGAGCGATCGCGCTAAATGAGAGGGGAATAGGGAAAAATTGCGATTTTAGTCAGTAAGTCGCCATATCTAAGAAACGGTGCGAGACAGCGCCTAGGTTAATGTTAATCACTAATCGAAAGTTTTACACGGGCTTTCGACTTGCACCGAGAGCAGTGACCTTGGATGACCTTGAACACCAAAATAGAGGTTTCTGTGGATTTTTTTTTGGGGGGGGGGTGATTTTGGGCTGCGAGACTCATTTCAAGAGCGAATTGCGCCGAAATTACTAAAAACAGACAAGGACAAGCTGCATGTGAAATTTTCAGCATTGAACGTTGATTTCAACGGTCCATGTCTCGACCTTCTAGGTCCAAGGAAATCTGTGCACGAGGGCATCAAAGAGCGGTATACCCCCTGAAAATCGTTATTTTACCACTGTTGGCCAGACTATCGTGAAAACGGTTGCAGATAGGCATGGGCATGCTGATTATCACAAGAAGCACTAGATAGACTAGTGACGAGCTCTTTAGTCGTATTAACATCGATGACTTTGAAAGACCCTGAACTCTGAAAATAAGGGGTTTTATAGTTTTTTGCAATCTTCGGCTGCAGCGCACACTTTAAGAGTATTGCGACGAAATGGCTGGAAATAGACTAAGACAACTTGCGAACAGGAACTGTTATAGGCATTTGCGCATCTCATGAGCATTAGCTCAAATTTTTTGTTTAAATAGGATGTATTTTGATACCGCAGGGCTAGTTTGGTCCTCTTCATTCTTCGGTCATAATTGACGTTTTCTAAGCGATTTTCTTTATCTTTTTGGCATATGTGGGAGTAGGATATCGTTATCGTATACTTCAATAAATTTGGAACATAATATTTTGCATAACTACCTACAGTGCAGGTCCTAATTTGTCAGCATTATGCGGGGGGGGAGGGCGCTGAAATCGCGAGATCTGACATTGCAAGACCTGACAACGCGGTACCAGACCAGAAGTTGAAATTACCATGATTATGCGTAGGGAATTTTCTCGTAGACAGTGTACGATGGAGACGTTTAACGTTTTACTGCTGGAATGTTTTATACACTGTGGGGCATTAAAACACATCAATTTTTTACTATAATTTGAAAAAGGGTTATCCAATTTTAATAATATTTTTTATTTTTTTGGTACGCATATTCATGACACAACTGGCTATCAAATAGTTGTTCAGTTTCCCACCTCACCTAACAAATGTTTCTGCACTACCTGGTAAAAACAGAACAGACAAAATATGCATTAAAATCGACAAGAAAAACTTTATAAAATTTTATCTTTCCGGATATGTGGCCACCAGCAGCCAATCAATTACAAGATTTGACTGTTGTGCAGCACGTCTATTAAATAAGCCTAACATTCAGAAATATTGATGAATTCAAGAAGCAATTGGTGAAGTCTGGATTGGTCTGGAGCAGAACGTTATCAACGCTGCTATCAACGAATGGAGAAAGTGTCTCTGAGCCGAGCTCATGTTTATGGGCCAACATTTCAAACATTTTTAGGCAGTTAAAAATGGACAATTAGGTAAACTCAGCTAAAACGATAAAAATGTGTGTTTTGTGTGTTTTTTGATTAAGCAATAATATCAACGGTTGAAAATGCAATATTTCTTTTTCCCCAGGTAGTGCAGAAACAGACAGTGGGTGAGGTGAAAAACTAAACAGTCATTTGATGGCCAGTTGTATCAGGAATATTCTTACTAAAACGTTTTAAAAATGGATCACTTTTCTTCAAGTTATGATGAAAAAAATTTGGTGAGTTTTTTATGCCTCACAGTGTATAATACTGTTGTATGGTGCTATTTTGCTGATATTTTCCTAACGAAACATGTGTCAAAGTTTATTCAATTGTTAAACTGAATATGGAGTTAGGCTACGTGGAATTAAAGTTACTTTTGTGCGTCATTTAGCCTTAGTTCACTTTGTCAGAAACATCGTAAAACACAAACGCTGCATAAACAACTCGAATAATAAAACAAGTCTCAAGATGTCCACCCCTGCTACAACTTGTCAGGTCTCGCGATTTCCACCCTTGCGATCTGGTGCCACGTTGTCCATTCTCGCGATGTCAGTAACCACAAATTTGACGGTCTCGCGATGTCAGGTTTCGCGATTTTAGTCGCCCCATTATGCGGTTTGTATGACTGCGCCCTCTTGCACTCAAACTGCCTTATAGAAGTCGTGTAGACAACTCAGGTCGTTATCATTGCTGTGAAAAAGTCTCAGTTTTAGAGCAGCTTACTCGAGTTCAGCTATGAACTTGAATCCTTACTTTTAGGATCTTGGACTCGAACTCAATCAGTGCCGTGTGACTTGGAAGTACGGTAACTGCAGTAAGTCAACTCAGCCTTTCATCCCTCCTGGTTAGATAAGTCTGGCACCTTCCTATCTGGCTGGGGTTAAGGTAGGGCGTGTTCACCTGCGCCGGGTGACTGGCATATGCGTCAACTAATCACTAGTTGCGGCGCGCACGTGCAACAGTGCAGAACATTGCCGCAGTACAACGGATATAATATGCATACATCAATGATGAATGTATTCTTGGCGTCCGTACCTGGAATGGACCTATGTGGTCGTTCTATAATCGAACACAGATGCTGCTACGCCCGTAGCTGTTACCGATGTACCGGGTAGGCCTATACATTCGCCAGCACTGCTGCTGACTTCTTGTGTAGTTAGATGCGCTTGTGCGTGTATAGAAAATACAGTAAAGTTGTGCATTGAACACCATTTGGTGCATTTTAGCCTTAAAATATGACATCTGGTGGCAACAACTTTAATTATTTTCTTGAGAGTCAACAGACCAAAATTAGTGCATGCAGTTTGAACAATAAACGCAACCAAGGGCGGTGGAACAAATTGAAAAGTGGAGGTAAAGTGATCTGCGAGCGAAGCAAGCAGAAAAATTACTGAACTGCTGTACGCAGAATTGTCGCATTAACTTTTAAAATTTTCAGCATTATTTGGGGGGGAGCAGGGGGTTGAACCCGTTAATTCTCCCCCACGGCCCCGTCTACAGTCAGCCAGGTCAACTCAGCTTTTCATCCCTTCGAGGTAGGTAAATCGAATACCGGCCTGTTTGGCTCGGGATAAGGCATGGCGCCTTCACCTAGTGTCGGATGGCAGGTAACACTGTGTGATTTTGTATGGCAGGTGAGGCTCAGTAGCCGTGAAATGGGTTTCTCAAGAGTTACACGCGCATTTAAGAAAATAATCAATTTCTGTGATCTGCGATTGATCTGCAGGTTGCTCTGCAGTGCTCGGGCAGACCCTTTGTCGCTGCTAGAAATAAACACGTCGAAAGTTAACCTGTAATAAAAACGACCAATCATTTCTGGCACTTTGCTTCATCTTACGCAAGTCTGACGTCATTGACTGTCGGAGGTTATTTAATGGGACGACCTACCGCAGTGACTGGGTGATGTATGATGTCACGTCGTGTTGTGATTGGAGAGAAGGCGATCATTATGGCATTCTGACGTGCTAACATGATGTTAAGATCGATATCTTCAGCTGCCAAGACAGCGTCCTTGCGTGCACATGCAGGCTAGCACCTATAGCAGCTGATCAATGATTCAATGAACGGCCTGGCCAAATTAACTTACCCGTACTTGCGCGTTCAAGTCCTGACTATGCTTGTTCGACCTGGAGAATATTTTAGCTTGTCCGAGACACGCTAAGGTCATAAAATTCTGCGTCATGAAGTACATTACAGTGGCTTGGTGGTGTAAAGTCTGTAGGGTGTCGGACTTACGATCAAAAGGTTTTGGGTTCGACTGCCGGTCGGATCGCTATCAAGTGGTTAATACTTGGATGGGAGACTGTCAGCGGACAGGTAACCATCCCGGTACATAACCAACACCAAGATCAACTCAGCCTTCCATCCCTCCGGGGTAGGTAAATGGTGTACCGCCGCTTGCCTGGCTGGCGTCACGAAGGGACGCGTTCATTTGTGCCGGGTGGCAGGTAACACCGTCTGACTCTGATCCCACATGGCAGGTGACGCTCCGTAGCTCTAAGACGTGTTTCCAGTGAAGTGTTGTACCGTTTAATCATTAACCACTAACTGCATGCAGGAGCTGAGATGAGCTTATCAGTGACGACTTCGACGGCTGCGAGAAAGTCCGGTTCTGTGTTCAAAATCAACTATGGTGGGGGCGGCGGGGGTAGAAGTACAATTAGTTGCTATGGCAAACTTATGCCTCCTCCCTCCGCGTCACTGGTCAACCACATCGCACTGGATGACGAGGGCTCCATCAAGGACATGTATCGGTTCGGCGAGCGTCTGGGTGCCGGTAACTTCGGCGTCGTCTGGCATGTGACACACGTCAGCACCGGCGAGCGATACGCCTGCAAGATGATCAATAAGGACAAGGTACCAGTCACACTCTGCCATTTTTAGCCGACCGTCGAGCTTATGGCATGGTTGTTGTCTGTCCGTCTGTCACGAATGTATTGTGGCTAAACGGTGCGAGATAGGGCCTAGGTTGCTATTGATCACTAATAGTAAGTCGCATATTGGTTTTTAAATAACATATATGTAAAAAACTTACCAGTTTACAACTGTGTGTAAGGACGATGTGATGATATCAGTCCTCTAAAACAGCAAAAATCATTTGGGTAACCTTAGATGGGGCTATGCATATGGCGTC
>Ga0056128_1005989_pt1 | contig 15337 bp, 12 predicted proteins | sample WorMetLIZISLAND2_FD_71113 | JGI IMG/M metagenome (GOLD analysis project Ga0056128, IMG submission 71113) | Marine gutless worms symbiont microbial communities from Max Planck institute for Marine Microbiology, Germany - Olavius geniculatus... ...
TTAGTGACCTTTTGTGTCCATCCTATCCTCAGAATCTTCCGGTAGCATTTTCTCTCAAAGGACAGGATTCGGCTTTCGCAGCGTTTTGTAACTGTCCATGTTTCACAACCATACAGCATTGTACTGAACACACATGTCTTCAGGATTCTTAACGTGCTGTTTGGTCTGTGATCTGCATTCTGACAGTAGTTTTTATTAACGAATATTGCACTGTAGGTAACATTGTATGATCCCATGTGGCAGGTGACGCCCCGTAGCTCTGAGATGGGTTCCCACGAACAGCTAAACTCTATAAAATTCAAACTTGTAAGTACCTTATCTACATCAGTAAAGCTAAGATCAGAGGCGTCCGTCCCCTACAGCGCGATGAAGCAACCGCCCCTAAGATGCACCAACTCTTTTTCTTTTTCATTTCTGTTCATTTTTCCTTCTTTTCCCATTTTTTTATTTTTTTTAAAGATTTGATGGTAGGCCTACTACAACCGCGTTGGTTGTTGTTGCTACAGTTGGGTCGCTCAGACGGCGATAAAGACGACGACGATGACGACGAATTTGTGATGAAAGGAACAGAAGACGACAGCAAACTCGAGTCAGGTCTACTCAGCTCTGATCTCGAGTTCTACTTGCCTGCATCATCAGCATCATCAGCAGCAGTATCTCCTAGTCCCAGTAGTTTGAGGAATCTGGACCGACCTGCTGACGACACTTCGAGCCACCGCAGCCAAGCGAAGACTCCAACAGCCGACCATCACCGAAGGAACGCTGACGTCACCGCCACAAACAAACTGGTACGCAGTACGTCTGCATACGAAAGAGATTTGCGCGCTGTAAAACTGTAGCACATAAACTAAGACGAACAACTAATAATGTTTTAAATGGAAATCAAAACGAAGCAAGATGAAATCAAAATACTTTATGTTATTTAAAACAGCAGTTGTCTCAGCGATTCTGCCTTTGCCGAATTGCTTTGGGCGTTATTTGGAAGTTACAGTTGTAATTAACAGGCTTGCCGTGGATATGGATATTTATGGATATAACCATGGATATTATGCTGGCACATTTTTTAATTAAACTAAATACGTACAGCTGCACGAGTGAACGAGAAAATGAAGAGTACAAACATCAGAAAGAGAAAAATCCGAGCAAGCAAGCATTCAATCAAATGTATTTGTTAGTATAGTATCATTAATGGCCAATTCACACCTACAACAGTGATGCGAAGCAACTCAACTCAACTGTCGGCGACACTTGCCGACAGTTGAGTTAAGTCGCCTCGGCGTCGTAGATGTGACTATGCTATAACCGATTTTAATCTTCAGTGTTTTAATGTTGTTCGTTGGGCAACGAAAAATTTTATCCATTTGTGACTTTATTTTCTTTTTTATAAAGTAACGCAACAGAAACGTTTTCCTGGTTACTAATATATTTAATGTTAGTAGGAAGGACACACCAAGTGTGCATCAAAGGCGTCCACTCCGGATACATTTAGAAAAAAAACAGGGGCAATAAAATTATGCAGATTTTCACGAACATTGGAAAATACTTAACATATCTCATACTTGAATGCAATTACGTGTTATTTTTTTTTACTTCAGTTAGTTTTTTGACAGTTTCAAAAGGAAAATGACTGCGTCGTGTTTTTTGGGGGGAGAGGAATAAGCGCCCTTGCCCCTAATACATTTGTATTCTGGATGAGCGTCTGTGGATATGGATATCCACGGAAAATCTGTGGATATGGATATGGATGGAAAATTTCATATCCACGGCAAGCCCGGTTATTAACGTTTGCAAACGTTTTTTTTTTATAGAAAACGCCTTTAACGCTTTTATTATATTATAGCAATGTTTTGAAATTTTGTTAAACGTTGAAAGGTCGGTGTACAAAGAACTGTGCTTTAGTGTTTCTAGATTCTTTTTCTAACCTTTATTAGAACTATGCTGGAGGTTAAGTTGCAGCGATAGTTGGACGTGCGTTTAGAATGCTCCGCGGCCATGCACGACTGACACGCAAGGTCTGCTTTATTTCGACTTGAGCTCGTCCAAGATGTACCGCTGCAGACAGCGTCAGTGGCTCGAGTGGGACTGGGAACACGGCAACAGCAAGTCCACAGCTGGACACGGCGGCAGTGCTTCACGTACCGTCGGTGTCGGCACTGATTCACGTAACACCGCTTCACGTAGCGGCGCCCCTTCACGCAGACAGCAGAGTTCTGTACGCAGAGCTGCGTCAACGCCCGACTCTTCGGCGGCTCAGTCTTCCGCCGCCTGCCCCTCAGGTATGGACGAACACGTTTCGTACGTCTATTGTACATTGCGTTTACTTACTTATTTCGTAACTTGCTGCATACTTCTATCTCTGACCACAATGTTTACAGTGTTTTATCACTGCCCAATGCCCATTTTTTTACTCCGGATATAAACGTGATGACTGAAATGCATCTCGCGTCTGTTTATGACACGCAAGTTCCACGCAGAAGTGGTGATGCACCGAAAATTAAAATAAGTAAGCAGTTTCAACACAGTCTAAAGTGTTTTGCGTCCTTAGACTTACTTAATAGACTCCTGACTGTGAATTAAACTTACACGTATTGATGGGAACGGATATTTCACGTCAGCTGACCGAAAAGTGGGTAAGACTTATCGTCCTGTATAAATTCTCTGAGTATAAATTTTGAATGATATGCCGCTGTTTGTTGACTGCATTAGTGGCGTAGCCAGAACTGTGAAATGGGGGCCTCGTCTTCCTTTTCTTTTTTCCCTTGTTTTTCCTCCCTCCCTTTCCGTTCCGTTTTCTCTCTTCTCTTTTTTACTTTCCCCCTTTTTCTTTCCCTTCCATCCCTTCCCTTAAAAGTAAGACCATTGAGTTCTACCTATGGAGTCTGGGAAAACACTAAGCTTTTCCAGCGGGATCTGGGGCGGAACCCCGACCGAAATCGAATTTGATGCATTAGTCTTAAAATATGAGATCTAGTGGCAGCAATTTTAGTTATTTTTCTGAGTCTCTAATATTTGTTTGTAACAAAAATTGAGAATATGGAGACTTCCCCCTCCCTTGTCTACGTCACTGGTTGCGAACGTGGGTAGAATCAGCGTACTCGATAAGAATGATGTGTTGATGGCTGCAGGCTGGACGCGCGACAGTTCGCGGTGCTACCTGGTGCTGTCTGAGCGTCTGACGTGGAACTCCGCAGAGCAGCAATGTCAGGTCTTGGGCGGACACTTGACCAGCGTCCAGTCCAAAGAACACGTCGACTGGCTGTGGAAGCTCGCCAGGCGCAGGCACTTCTGGATCGGTCAGCTTGCGAATTTGCCTCTTTCAACATTTAGCCCGTTTTCATCCAACGCAACAAATGCAACGCTAGAATAGACACTACGTCTATCCTTGCTTTTTGTCAGTTGCGTCTAGACCTCTACGCCTTACTTTGCCGTACTTTGGACTGTGCTCAGCACCACACAGGGCACATTCTGGGTTCTTTGCGCCTGCCACTTTGAAAAAGAAAAAATAGTAACAGAAAATTTAAGATTAATCACACGCAAAAGCAGCAGCATAGGACTAGCGTAACGTAAAAATCTGACCGTCGTTTATAACCAATGGCGTCGTGACGGGAGAGGAATAGAGCGGGCTTTTGGGTTGATGGAAAATTGTTGAGGTCGGATAATCTTGTCGAAAAATTGTCGCCCAAAAATGCAAAATGTGGGGCTGAAACCCCTCCCCCTTTTCATTTAGGGCACATTTAAAAACAAAATTAAAATTTTGAGCACCCATAGTCACCTCTGTCGAAAATTGCAAGTTTTTGCTTTGTCTACTTTTTTAACCCACTGTCCACGACGCTGCTCTCTATAGCATTTTGGATTTTTTTCCGCTATTAGTACACATCAGTCCTTCCACCTCCCCCTTTCCAGCTCACACTCAGTGGCGTAGCCATAAGGGGGCACTGGGGGCACGTGCCCCCTCCCCTAGGAGCCTACTCAGTTACTCAAAATAGTGTCAAAATGCACCAAAACACGTCATTCTCACACCAAAAATCCAAAAAAAAATTTGCCGAGGGGGCACGGCCCCCTCCCCATACCCGTTCCCCGTGGGGAGGGGATACTTCTTCCCATACCTCACCCTTGAAGTGCCCGCTCTACAGCTAGATCCTGGCTATGCCAGTGCTTACACTGATACTGTTTTTAGAATTTTCGGCTGCAGTCGTTCGTTATAAAGCAAACGACGGTGTAGACTACGTTACAGAGTTACTGGAGTGGTGCGAGCTCGTACTGCGAACTCATTTACCCGCTCCCACTGCAGTGCTGTAATTTGTATAAGCTACTAGAACGCCACTGGCTGATGTCATGTGCTGTACAGGTCTACACAAGGACGTGACGGAGGACCGTGGCAGTCGGCAGTGGATGAACTCTGACAAGACGTCTGCCCGGTACATCAACTGGCGCCCGGGCTCGCCATGTAGACGTGCCGCCAGCTGTGCGCGCAGTCGCTGCGTCGCTGTGGGTGGCCGCAGACAGCTGGTGGACAGGAGATGTGATCGGGGCCGGCGTAGGGCCGTCTGTGCCCGCCCCGCCGTGGTCCTCGCCGGGGGCTCAGAGGCGACCACGCGGCGTCGACGACGTCGTCCGCCGACCACTGCCTGAACCGTTGACAGAGACCATGGTGGCGTGACCGGGAGGGCAGGGAGGGGCAACCGCTCCCCCCTCCGAAAGTTTGGGCTGTCAGAAAATTGTTGGACAATCCTTTTCTTGTCGGAAAATTTTTGTCCGAAGTGCACAAAATACGGGACTGAATCTCTCCCCATTTTGGTGGGGTGCAGCAGTATTCCAATTTCGAGCACCCGTGATGTCTCTTCTGTCCGACGGAATTCCGTCAGAAATTTGTAACGTCTGTCCTCATCAGCCAGAGGAACAGGAACCAGTGGCGTCGTGGGTTAAAAACTAGGGGTGAGATCTGGTAGCAACAGTTTTACTTATTTTCCTGAGAATCAACTGACCAAATTGGCACATTTATTGCAGTTTAAACATGTGCATATGTCTTGTTTGGAGCATTGGGGGGCCTGGGCATCCCCTTGGCTAAGCCACTGCTGAATGGCAGCCACTTTGATGTCTGTTGTCGCCGTGTGTGTAGTATATAAGTGATATGTTGCAAGCGACTGATTCCATGTAGATTTTTCTTTCGTTTTCTGAACGTGGCGCTCGACGTAACTGCAGAATATTGTCTATTGTACGCTCTCGATCGTCAAACTCGCCAGTGATCTGTCCAGAATTTTGCATGTGGGTGGATGGGTGGTCTAAAAAGTCGGGGGTTGTATCTCTGTCTCTGCCCCTTTTTTATTCTTTTTTCTCTACCCAAGCTAAAGGATATGGAGAGCTCTGTAAGCTTCGCCCAATGGATACGAGTGAAGCCTGGTCGACAGAAGCGTTTTAAAGTAAAAACTTGAACTCATCTCACATTTTATATTATATGATCCCGCTAGGGTGTTCTGGGGGCATTGTTTGAATTGATGGGGTTTAACACTCCCAGCAATTCCCATAAACGAACACTGGTAGTGACATTGAGCGAACGGAAGGTCAAACACGCTCTGGCCACTATGTAGCGACTGAACACGTTTGTGAGTGATGATGAGATGTAAAAAATTTCTGTGTTTCCCGTTGCTTCCTGTCCTAAAAATACTCCGTTCCTAACATTTGTATTGCACCTGTCAAAGTATTGGCGCAGTTTTTTGTTTGCTTTCAACGTTTTACTGGAGCTAAACTGTATTGCATCTACTCCACTATGCTGCAGTATTTGTTGTACCATAGGTCTGGCACCGTTCTCGTACTTCATTGGTTTATAAGTGAGCTCTTCTAAACTAAAAATTAAAGAAAACCAAAAAATCCCGTCCCTTTTTTGGCAGACTGCAACTGGAAGCACACAATTTTTTTCGGTCCGATCCGTGATCGTATACAGTGTGTTGTATCAGTGTATTGCGTTGTATGTAAATAGAGCGTTGATGACACAGGAACGGATCTACAGCAAACCAGAGCTTTACATGTACATCTTCTTGTCAGAAACACTGTATGTGGTTTTGCAGGCTTTTGGTCCTGATTCTCTTGTCAGAGGCGGCTCTCTCTTCTCCCATTGAGACCCTGTTGCAAGTTCTCCCTTTAGTTCTTTTCCTTCTGTTTTCACTCCTCCCTTCTTTTTTCTCCCCACCCTTTCTGTTTCCTTCCACATTGTCCATTTTTGTTCCGGAGCATCTTTTTCAATCCGCCTAGGACGTCTGGGAAGCGCTGTAATCTCTACTCCCAGCCGACGTCGATGTTGGGGCATTCTGGGCATTTGGAAGCAAGCTAAACAAATAAAATTGCTTATACCTTAATTATGCTCTCTTCCTGATGGACTGCAAAACTCCCCATACCTTTATACTTAATTATTTGTTCGAGGTTCATATGGTACAGATGCCTCGATAGCTGGGTTTTGCTGATCCTAGAATGGTAAATCAGTTTTGAAGTTTCACGATGACCAGTTAACCACCATGACCATCATCATATTCGAAATTTACTATAGGGTGTGCCAAAAAATGACCCAACTTGTTTTTGTCAAAAACTTCGTCAAATCTCCACCAAATTTGATAATTTTTGGCACACAGATAACCAAGAGGATAGAAATATGTAATGTACTCACTGTCCACCTCACCTAGTTTGTGTCAACGCAATACCGTGTAAAACGCAGATGCTCCAAATTATGCTTAGTTGTTGTCTCTGCAGAAGTTCTAACAATGTATCAAGCACACAATAAAGTAAAATGTGATTTATTCAACAGAATTATAAGTTTTTGTAACAGCTTGCTTCCAAGTTATCAGAATTTATGTCCAAAGTGTACACAGTGGCTTAAAAAACGTGATGCAGGGGCGTCATTTAGGGGGGGGGCTGGAAGCGTTTACGAAGACCCCCAAGGATTTACGATTTTAGTTTTTTCCTTGTAAATCATACTTTTGAAACAGTTTCACTGCTGCAAAAACAATACGTTACGCAGACTTTGACCCCAATGATCACAGAGGCCCCAACAATTTACTGAAATGACGCCCCTGACGTGACGCCACGGCTGACAGTGGCATTAACGATCAGCTGATCAAAATGCACAGCACTCATTCATGGATAAAATGTGTTTTAAGCTCATCAATCAGTTATTTTGTTGTCTGCTGTTTTTAGTGTAAAATGTTTAATACCACAAAATCATTAAATCTCATGGAGTCCTTTGTGGAATTGATAATGCACAAGTGAGCAATCTGATAGTGATAATCACTGCATAATGTAACAATTTGGAACATCTGCGTTTTACACGGTAGTGCGCTGACATAAACTAGGTGAGGTGGACATTTTTGAGTGTACCTTACATATTTCTATCGTCTTGGCTATCTGTGTGCCAAAAATTACCCAATTTGGTGGAGATTTGACGAAGTTCTGACAAAAACAAGTTGGGCCATTTTTTGGCACACCCTGCAATTAAAGGATGTGAGAATTTAGGCCTACTTATAGTTCACTTATCATGTTGTTCAAAAAATGCATGATTCACTATCCGCATTATGTAGTCATTCTTCTGTTGGTGGTCGGCCCGCCTGGCTCAAATATTGTACATGTACTAGTACCTTCACCTTGGTCCAGAGTCTTGTATACATGAGAAGACGCTGTTCTTGTTCACATTCATACTAGCCAGGAAAGATATGAAAAACACATGTGCTGGGCCGTTGCTGTAGAACTGACTAAAACTGGATGAATATTTAATGATTTTGTTTGCGTATGATTTTCTCAAGAGTCACTGTACTGCGGCTGGAGTGTGGTACATGTGACAAAAGTCGATATAGTGAATAGAAAAAAAGCTGAAAAAAGAATGCAGATATTCTGGTTGTTTTCATAAATATGGTAACTTTATATAGTATAGTACGCCTGCACGAAAACACCGTAAATGTCAGTACGACATATAGGGTGGGACAAAAAGTGACACTCTTTTGGTATTTGCGTTTTCTGTTTTGTTAGATGCATTATATTTGCAATTTCTGTTTACTGACGTATAATTTTCATTAAATGACGTCTGTTTTGTGCAAATAAATTGTAATTACGTCATGTTGGCCAGATTAACTAACGATCAATGTATCAATGTACCAATCTCTGTGTAGGCCTATTATAAAAAATGTTTTCAAAAACATTAGCGCTATTTAAGTTGTAAATAAATAATTAAGAGCAAATTTCGAATATTTGCAGTTTCATAGGCATCATACTGAAGTAGTTTAATTATGGGGTGCCATGTTTTTGGCCATCCGGTATAAGCAAGCCGCAATGCTGTCAGTCATCTTGGCCATGTAGTGCGTCAAGCCACAGGCCCTACATTACGTGACAAATCATTTGAGTTACTGATTCCAGCATAAAGGCGCGTACGGAGCGACGTAACTGAACTGGACTGAACTCGCCCACTGGTCAGTTCAGTTCAGTTCAGTTACGTCACTCTGTACGCGCCTTTACTCAGCGGCCGGGGAGCCACCCCCCCCGCTAAATTATGGCCTCTCGGAAAATCTTCCATCCAAAGGTACTAAATTTGGGGCTAAAAACCCTCCATTTTGGGAAATTTAGGGGCAAAATTGAAATTTTGAGCACCCACAATTTCCTCTGTGGGAAATTTTGCACTGTCAGTCAAGAAATTACAATTTCCTGCCCCCTCCCCCCGTCTACTTTTTTTAACCCACGTGATCGCGCCGTGATCAAGCAAACAACGTCAAACAGTGAAAATACCCATTACCAGCTATGGCAGATTTTTCTGGAGTTAATTCAGGTAAGGCCAGCCTGAGAGCAAACGTTTGGTTAATTGATAGTTCAAACTTCAAACTGCTCTATCAAGTAGGGCTACCATATAGGAATGTTGGTTAGGCTATATGCGAATATGCGATCGCATATTTTGCCAAAACCCCCATATCGCATATTTTCCGCATAATAGTGGCATTTTCAAAATCACATATGCAAAAATTATGCCGCATATGTAAAATTAGCATATATTCGCATATATGCCGCATATTTCCGCATATGCGATCGCATTTTTCAGCATTTTCCTTGTCCAACGTTGTTTTAAGACCGTTAAATATTTTGGCGGGAAACAATTCCGGTATTTGCAATTAGACGTTGAATAAATTGAAGTAAAAATGTCAAAACTGTGTAGAATAGGCCTATTAATGATAATGATTATAATTCTCCGTCACTCGAAATTGCATATACCGGAAATATGCAGAAAAATATGCGGCATATGCAGCATATATGCCGCATATTTGAGCCGCATGTTTCGCCAAATTCCGCATATTTTGCCTCCAAAAGTTCCGCTTATTTTAAGAAAATTCTCCAATATAAACCAACATCCCCAACCATAGACTGGATTACATCACTATAGTATTCATTCAATAAATGCAAACCAGCACGATCACTGACAGACCATATAATGCAGCGGAGATGCTTTATGATAATGTACTTGATTATAAATTGACTTCTATTAATTTAACTGAAAATCAAGGGTCTCTACTTTCATAACACGAATCACGCGTTTACGCTAAACACAATAACTGTGCTACTTACTGTTACTACTAATACAGGGTGGTCCATAAAAAACGTGCCACTTTACTTTGGTATATACCTTTGCTAATTATTAACCGATTTTTAAAATTCGTTCACTGGCACTCTCTGCAGACAGTTTGCAATAACGTGAATATTACGTATCCCACCATACCACACATGCGTCTCTACGCTACGTGGTGAAATATGAATGAAATATAAATATATTAACGATAATAACAAACAAGCATTTTGGTAAAAGGGCCAAAAAACATTTCATACCAACATTGCTGTGGATGATCTGTTTGAAACTAGACTGCGTGAGTCTAACTCAGTCTAGTGTCATACAGACCATTCACCATAATGTTTGTCTAGTGTTTTTTTTTTAAATTTACCTAAATGTCTGACATTATCATTAGTTTTTTGACATTTACATTTCACAAGATAGTAAAGAGACATATTTACGGTGTGGTGGGATACGTAAAAAATCGAATTATTGGAAATAGTCCGCAGAGTGTGCCAGTGAAAGAATTTTGAAAATTGGTGAATAATGAGTGAAGATATGGACAAAAGTAAAGTGCCACATTTCTTATGGAGCACGATGTATGTTGTGTACATTTAGTGCATTCATTTGAAAACTACACGTGTTCACAACACTTTACGGTTATGTACTAAACGTTTATGCAGTACATAATATAAAGGAAATGCACCAAGAATGCAGCAAATAGTAACTGACGTACTATGCACCATTGCAAACAGCAAGTCAACGTGCATAGTTTCATACAAATTGTATGTTATTCTTTCAGTATCACAGCATTTAATTTTTTTTACAAACGAAAGAAAACTATACACAATTACAAATTAATGGAGACACATAATAAAAAAATATCTATTCATAAACAACAGATTCATAAAGCTGAAAATGAAGTTGGGAGAACGGATTACATATTTGCGCCGCAATGGATTACGATCCTAACATGGATCAGACTTCAGTGCAGTGGCAATCATTTAACCACTTTTGCTGCACAAAAAGTGGAGCAATTTTGCAACATTTTAATCTTTTTCATAGTTCCAAGTATTCTTACTGTCTGTGGTAGCATCGTGCCAAAGTTTTTTTTGTTTTTTTTTGGTTGGGTTTTCTTAGTCAACACGATAACTCAAAAATCGCTAAACTTAGCTTTATTAAATTTTACACGTACAGTAAATGTACCTTGACAACCACAAGAACCCTACTGAATTTCAAGGTCATAGGTCAAGGTCACAGGACTGGATTTTTCGACACTTAACTACTGCAAGATAAGACCAAGCTGCTAATAACTGCTGATAGACAGGGCTGGCTAAGCCAATAGCTATTGGTTGACGATGACGTCGTTGTTATAAATACCGCAGAATGCTACAGCGGCTACCGTGGACAGATTTAGCCTTGCGCAAGGATTGACAGTGGGTGACTTTAAATTTTGCTTAGGCCTAAGTTTTAAACCATAGTTTTAAACCAAACCTTAATCTGGACTCCCTAAAGCCTAGTCTTTAAGAAGAAACGCCTATCTCGATGCATTACGGAGATCAGGTTGAAACTGGATTGTTCCGATTAAGTTTGGTTTTAAACCGAAGTTTGGTATAATGTTCGGTTTTAACTTCAGCGGAAGCATCCGGTTTAAAAACCTACTTAAAAAGGGATTCAATTGTCACTTTAAATTTTGCATCAATTAGGTTTTAAACCGAGTTTTGGTCTAAAACTATAGCTTAAAACTTAGGTCTAAGCGAAATTTAAAGTCACTCGTCTAGCTATTTTTCTGTTGTCCAGTCCACCCACCTAATTTCGATGAAATTATGGACAGGACTCACCCTTTAGCACCGCACTGTCATCAGCACGGCTACACTAATGCTGGAAAATGTACACTTACAAATTAAACAGCAACAGTAACCACACAACGAATGCTGTTACAAAATAGAAAAATATGCTGGCTCAGTACCAACATAATCATCATGCGGCCGTCTCCCCTAGCTATGCACATACTGCAATCTTTTACTTATACCAAGAGTCCATTTTTACAAAACCGTAGACACTTGCATGAGATACACATTGTTTTCTTGAGATTCTCGTGTACAATTAAACTTGATCTTTAATTGAAAATTGGCACACCAGTTACTCCTCTGAAAGGAACGTTCACACCAATTTTGGTTATTCTGTGCCTTTTGTTTTTGAGTTAGAAAGATATACAGAACAGATGGACAGAGGAACGGACGAACAAACAGAAGCAAGACCCATATTGCGGCATATCAGAATGTGGCCGCATAATATTACTGATCAAATGCAGCACGAGCAATGTGTGTGAATTACAAGTGCACAGAAATAATTGGTCAAACAGTGACGGTAATTAGCGAACTACAATTACAACACAACGGATGCACAGAGTTTACTCATTCAGAACAGTGAAAAAAGGTAATTTGTAACACCCAACGACGTCATTGCAAAGGACAATTGTCCTTTGGCACGTCTTGAATGCTGAAAGATTTTCTTCTTGTTGCAAAAATTTCTTCCAAAAATAAAACAGTGAGGCTGAGAATCCCCCATTTTGGAAAATGGAGCCAAAATTGTAATTTCTAGAACTGATAGTCTCTCCAGCACTGTAGAGCCAACATTCAACAGAACACCAAACCGTGAAAATCCCGACTGTCTTAAAATGATTTGCAAGATTTTTATGAAGTAACCCATTTTAAAAAGTCGTGTCTGGAATGGTGCAGTTTAACGTTCACTCACTGTGTCATTCACCAATAAATTCCACTGGTGCACCAGCTGCCAACTTTCATTTGGCTTAAAACACCAAATATGAAGTCATTTCACTGAAATTTTCAACAATACTGCATATGATAAAATCTATCGTTATTGTCATAAAATTACTATAAATGCCAAGCAAGCTAATACTAAAATTAAGAGTTGCTGCAAAATTTGAGAAATAATGCCATAAGTGCCAAACTAAATTTTTCACACAGCCACAAAGTGTAATTAAAATGTCAAATAATTTGACTTACCTGGAGCTGTAAAATGCCAGTTGGCAACTGTTTAGATGCACCAGAAAATCCAACAGTGATTGAAAGAAGCAACACAAGGTTCACTCATCATCGTCGTCCGTGGTAAGATTGGTTCCTGCACTGCGCCTTGCAACCACACCCCCAGCCCCAATGAGTCCATTGGCGGTCGTGAAAAGATTGATGGGAGAACTGCCATCTGTGATGAGTGTAGACTTCATGCCCAGCGCTTGCAGCATCTTCACCTGTCAATCAAATCGATTAATGTTGATTTACTAATATAATACGACAAGTTTTTAGACAAAATAAACAATAATTCGTTGACGGTTGATGGTAAATAAATTGATGGGAGAGCTGCTTGCTATCGGCGATGAATGTCGACTTCATACTCAATGCTTGTAGCATCTTTACCTACAGAATCGATCAGTCAATAAACATTCTTTCGTTCGTCAATTCCATTCAATCAACTTTTCGCAGTCACAGTTGTCAGGAACGTTTGTAAACGTTCTTTTTAAAATTTTCTTTATTGATGGTTTTTGTTTTTCCACAAAAGAACTTGTCTGCGAACTTAACAAATTTTTTCTGAATGTTTCTTGCAACAATTTTACAATCCATCGTCAATAGTGGGGGGTCCAAAAGTCGAGGCACCTGACAAATAGAAACGAGCGATTCCGCGTCTTGCCACATTATTTCGGTGCTTGTTAACATACTGCCAATGATAATAGTAATATCATCATTCAGTACTTATTATCATTACAATAGTTTTATCAGTATCAGCAGAGACCTGCATGTCAGGGCCAGCGGTAGCAATTGCCTGTAGAGTAGCCGCACCGATGGCATCGACCATGTTCTTGAACTTGCTGGTCTCAACATCGGCGAGTTCACGGGTCTTTGTGATCTCCAGCTCGTTCTGTTCCCGCTGGTAAACAATCTCAGCCTCCCGAGCGTTCCGCAGTCGGGCCAGTTCCGCTTCCTATGAACAACGAACATCTTTAGAGCATGTACAGAGCGACGAAAATAAACCAAACTAAACTTCAGTTGCATATAAGGAATGTATAGAGCGACAGAACTGAAGTGAAATAAAATGCCAGTACAGTTGCACTGCAAGAACTATACAAAGCAGATACATGACACTATTCCGATTCCGACAGCCAAGACTAACGACCGTAGGAACGTAGGAACATAGGATCACCAGTCGACCAACTAGCTCCTCAGGATTACTAAGCAGACCGTCACAGGCAGCCGTTGGCAATTTTTGTAATTACATGCACTGCTGTCAAACTTATTGCCTATATTGTACAATAATTTATGGTGTGCATTATTGTCACATAAATCTATGAAAAATGCTAACCCTAACCCTGAACCCTATTCTTAACTGTAACTGTAAGCGAAAACCATAATTTTAATATTAAGCACAAAATCATATTACATTACACGTGAAATTGTTGCCCCCTGGTGAATGTGAATGTAAAGTGTAATCGCTTTACATCGCTATAGCGTAATGATGCATCTGTCGATGTGAATTTTAGTCGGAATAGCATTTGTCAGAATAGCGTCTGTCGGAATAGTGTCTGCCTCCTGTGCAACGAGCTGAAATAGACTAAACTGCAAAGTAAAGTTCAGTTCGGTTCAGCTGGGTTGCACAAACTACACAAAGCAAACAACATTGCAGTTTGCAGCATTTTGTTTCAGTTCATTTTGTGAAGTGTACAAAACGTGCTCAGTTTAGTTCTCTTGCTTAAATTACTGAATATCTGAAACACAGACTGACTGATGCTTTCATGCGCGTACTTCAAATAATCCAGAAGTCCTCAGTTTACCCAATAAATAGGACGCTGGAGTATTGGAGTAATTTGCCGCAATAAGCCACAAAATTTGGCAAACTAACCTGCGAAATTTAACAAAAATTTGCTACGGAAAACTGTGGTCCAACATATAACTAGCAAAAAAAATCACTTACAGCTTCAATCTTCATCGCCTCGGCCTTCAGTTTGGCCTGGTCGACAGCGGCCTCACCTTCAATCTTAGCGGCCTCAGCGCGAGACTGTGCCTCAGCCTTGGCCTGTCCTGTGCTCTCGACAGCTGCACTGTTAGCCTGGAGTTCCAGCAGTTCCTTACGAGATCGCTCGGCCTCCGCCTCGTCCGTGATCTTCTGACGTTCCAGACGACCTTTCGCCTCCTGCTCCAATCTCTCTGCCTCATGCCTATTAAAGATTATAAGGTTACAAGTAGTGCATAGCTATTAACAGAAAACCCATCACAAAGCTACAGAGCGTCACCTGCCATATAGGATCACACAGTGTTACCTGCCACTCAACACAGGCGAATGCGCCCTGCCTCATCCCCAGACGGATGGAAGGCTGAGTTGACCTTGGTCCTGGTTTTTATGTGAGAAAGCAGCTACTGTTTTCAGCGCATCTTAGCCATCGCAATTCTGTCTGTCTGTCTGTCCGTCTGTCACACGGGTGGATTAGTCAAAAACGGTGCAAGCTAGGATCACCAAATCTTCACCGTCGGCTGCCTGGAAGACTCTAGTTTCAGGAACCGTAAAGCTTTTCCATAAATTCGAACAGGGTCACCCCGAACGAAGGCGCTAAATGAGAGAGGGGTGAGCCAAATTTGCAATTTTTGGCCAATAAGTCACTGTATCTCAGTAACGGTGCGAGATAGGGCCTAGGTTACTATTAATCACTAATAGAAAGTCGTACACTGGCTCTCGATTGGCGCCGAATTCAGTGACCTT
>Ga0056128_1005990_pt1 | contig 15337 bp, 6 predicted proteins | sample WorMetLIZISLAND2_FD_71113 | JGI IMG/M metagenome (GOLD analysis project Ga0056128, IMG submission 71113) | Marine gutless worms symbiont microbial communities from Max Planck institute for Marine Microbiology, Germany - Olavius geniculatus... ...
GGGGCTCTGTCCCCAGACCCCCGTTATAGGCTCGCGTTACCACGCTCGCCATCGGGCCGTGCCTCCCGCAGATGTTGCGGGCTAGAACCGCCACTGCGTATAGGATTTGATCTGTATGCTTTCGGCTTATTTCCAGTTGTTGCACAAATAGGTCTACCAGAAGAACTTATCACATAGACGATTTAATACAATCTTGTACGCGATAAAACGCCGTGTGTTTGCAAGATAATGCGGCTAATGTATTTGCTCTGTGAGCGTGAAAATGTTACAAGCCGGACAGACACCGATAACAAGTGGAACTGATCACTGACGCGTCGGTCAATCGCGTTTGTCGCCTCATCAGACTTCACCGTCAGCCGCAACTCCACAAGTTTTCTGAATAGTGACTCCCGAACTGCACTGCAGCGATTTGTTAAATTAGGCTATACTTTGATAAACAACAAGTTGTACTTAGCTGTGTGTGAAACATATAAGCCTAGCTCTTATGAATTCGCTGCTGTAGACTTTCGATTCGTTGTGAAATTGTTCAAGTCAAAAACTTGTTGCGTAACACGTTGTACAACAGATTTACAACAAATCGAAATAAGTGCAGTTTGGTCTGATCTGGACTGCGTGCATTCAACTACTCTGATTTTTTGTGGACTTGCTGAGCAACAAGTTCTAGAACATGCTGTATGTTACAACAATCTGCATTTAACGCCAATTATGGGTATTTGCAGTGTAAGGTTTTTATTTCTGAGTGGACTTGTACAGGGTGATGGGCCAAAAAGTGGCACCATTTTGTGTACACCTTATAATTTTACCAAATATTAATCGATTTTCAAAATTTTTTCCCTGCCATAATCAGCAGAAAATTTGTAATAAAACTATTACTACAGATCCCACCACACATCAAGTGTGTCATTACACTACCTTGTGAAATGTCAGTGTTTTAAGAGTAACAATTGCAAACAAAACGACTTCTGCAGCTATATATTTTAAGAAATAAACAACAGAAACAATGTGTTTATTGTCTCAGTTATTGTCTAAAAAGTCTCACAGTTTTACATCAAATGTTTAATGTGTTCGCCTTGCTGCTGGACGACGCATCCAAGACGGAGACGCCACTGACCAATGGCGCAACTGCGGCACTTTGCCCCACTCAGCGACAATATAGCTTTCTTTAGCTATGGTTAACTGTCGTGAATCATCAACATTGATAGGCCATCTGTTGAAAAACATCCCAAACAGCATAATTGACCAGATTGAAGTTCGGGCTGTTTGGGGGCCACATGCCAGGCTCAATCAACGTCGCCGCCTTGAGTGGAGATGACATTTCACAAGGTAGTGTAATGACACACGTGAGATGCGGTGGGATCTATATATATAGTGATAATTTTATTACAAATTGTCTCCCGATTCTGACAGTGAAAGAATTTTGAAAATCGGTTAATATTTGGTAAAATTATAAGGTGTACAAAGAATGGTGCCATTTTTGGCCCACCCTGTATACAACTTGTCATGAGTTTGCAGTTTGCTGTATAGCCTCAAGTTAGTTGTAGGTTTATAACGTGCTGTACAACAAATATACTCGTACGCCACAAAACGAAGTAAATGGAGTTTGCATGTCTTAACTGCTAGACTGCTCGTAGGAAGTTTCGAGCGGAATTACAGACAAGGCGCGGATTTCGACCAGACGGAACATGAGACGAGTCTAAGCTGGATGAAGCTGCGATGATCGTCATGCAGTAGAGCGAGTCTGTGACGGCCAGATAACGACCACACGTGCGTCATCGCAGCACGTCGTGCCGTCGGATGATATCAAGCCGGAACATCACTACTGCTGCTGCTGCTGCTGCTAATCGTGTCAGCTACGTAGTCATCACTGCAGCACGAGCTATACTTCTCGGTGTAGAGACAAAAATAAATACTTTCCACGCACCTGTACTGCAGTTTCCTTCGATGTTCCTCTACAAAGTACAAGTATGAGAAAATTGACGTAGCAACTTACAGCGAGTTATGAAATGGTGTCAGGACTTCGTACTGTCGTTCCCGTTGGCAGGGATGTGCACGAGACTTTTTTAGCCAAGACCGAGACGATCAGCATTTTATCATAAACGTCTGCTGGTGCTGTGTACCTGCCAGGTCCCAGGAGTGTACAAAAAGTCGGTAACAAAGCTTTAGCGGAGTCTGAGGCTCCAACGCAACGCACGCAACGTCCGCAACACAACGGATGTAACGCAAGTGACGTACAGCTGACGCAATGACCGCTTCTATCCTTGCAGTTGGCCGTTCGTTGCTTCAGCTACGTCAGCTGCGGTTGTTGCGTACTTTTCTTGCGTTTGTTGCGTTAGTTACGTGCTTTCTTGCGTAGGTTGTGTGCGTTGCCTTGGATGGAATCCCCGTATTTAACTGCCACGCAGGAGTTAACGACATCTTCGACACGTCCGACTTTCTGCCGACATCTTATCTCTGCAGAAAAAAAGCTTTTCAGAAAATCATACCTGGACGTTATCATCTAATCATATATTACGTTGTTTAATTACACTGTATAGCCTTAAGCCTGTCATGCAAAAGTGAAATAATTGGCAAAAAATGTACTACATAATTTTTTTTTTAAAAACACGCCAAAAAGTGAAAAACAAAACCAACCGTGTAAGTTTTAGTTATCATTGTGTAGTTAGTTATACGACTTTTAACTAAAGTTTTAAAATGATAGGCCTATTCAACTGTAGTTGATAACTTGATAGACATTTTAAACGCACTGTTGTCATCTCAAAGCATTAAGTCGAGTACAGTAAGTAGCGTGTCGTTAGTGCTTACATTGCATCAGATGATCAGATAACACTGAGTGACGTGATAAACGTTGCGTCTATTTCCGGAATAATTTCTCGAACAGCTCACGATCGCTGCACAATGCAAGCACATCTGTCGTCACTAGAAAGCTACACTAGGTTAGGCTTATAGGACTAGCGGTGCTATGTTTCAAATCACGAATCTTCACAGCCAAAAAGATTAAATCTGAAGTATTTATCCAAAATGTCATATTCGTATAGCAATTGTCGCCCAGCTGGTTTGTCACCCATATGACCGTAGATTTTGAGTAGCTTTCAACGTTATGAATGAGTACGTCTTCTATTCGGCGTATTAATTGGAAACAATCAACAGTGATGCAGTCCTCGAGGCGTCAGGAGAACATCACCGACAATCGCGAGCCATTCAGAAATCGCCGATTATACGTCGGCAGATACTAACAAGGCAATGCGTATCTTTTCCCGTCCATTGAATCACGCAGAAGATGGGAGTTGACGACGTCGACGAATAATTTTAGTTGCGCGAACAATACCGTCGATCATGCATGGCGCCTGTGCCTGGAACTGACGTTCATTGCCGTTTGACGGTCGCTGCGAGTCGAGTCAGGTTAGATGCACCACGTAATGACGCCCGCGGGGCTGTCCCTGTATATGTATATATGCTCCGGCGGTTCATACATATGCGAGGAAATGTCTGCAGTGCTGTTCTGTGGCATCGGCAATCAAAAAGTCGTACGTGTCACATGTCAGTGCGTCGGAATCTGGCCACGCATCAGCGCCGGCACTGATTGTCAATTAGTTGTTTGCCGACCGACGTCAAACCATTAGCCATGCTCCGCCGCACCGTCGCCCAGTGCCCACTCGCCAGCCCATACACATGCAGTCTCGTCTTTTTCATTTATCATTACCATTTCAACCAAAATCCTTTTGCATCGTGGACGAGCAGCCAAACTGCGGCGCACTGTGACTTTTCCGTTCAACGTTTATTGTGCAAGCTGTAAGTACTCTTAGGCTACTTACTTACTTACTCAATCTCATTATTAATACTCGGCCAGAAAACTTATTCATTTTACCATCCCACGGAGGGTAGAAGGCTGAGTCGACCCGGTGGCTGGCCACATACCGGGATCTGCCAGCAGAAAGTAATTCATCCAGGTAGGTTAGGCCTACTAAACTATAAGTTGCATGTAAAGTCTGCAGTAAAATATCATCACTATTTTATTTCGTGAGCACAGGCGCAACGTTGATCGGACACATAGTGTTAGACACTATAAACGCCACGGTGAGCCCCTAATTGTCCGTTAATTCACCCGCACTCGAATTATTAAATGTTAGCGCTAACCCTACCTTAACTCTAGCGGTTAACTCGGGTGCGGTGAATTAACGGACAAGAACCAACGCGATCAACCAAATTATCAAGTATAGGCTGTAGTTTAAGCTCAATATATCCGGTAAAAAGATTACTAGCTATAAGTAAACTGCATTTTCATCCCAAAGACTATAGGAGTTGTGGTATTTGATTATTTGTAGAGACCTAGAGAATTACGACAATTTAGGCGCAATTCTTTGACACCTTGTTGTGGTCGCACAAATGAAAACTCTAATTGATATCGACACAATTTCACCCCTTTGTACTCTTTACACAGATACTTGTAAAGACATATTATTTTTTATCGATTAATTTATCCAGTAGATTTTTTCCGTCGACCAACCGCATCGTAAACGAAGGGACACGAGTCTTATCTAGCTGGCTAATTACCATACCTCATGGCAGGTAGGCAGGTAGCGCATCCTCGATCACATCATTGGATTCACCGGCCGGCTGGCCGGCAGATAGATGATGAGGTCACTCGGGAAAACACAGTTGCCAGTGCGGCGGCAGTAGGCCACTAGGCCTACCACAGAGTTGCCGCCGGCGATGTTGCTCTTACGCCGCTTGCATGACATTCAGCGCCCACATGCAGTACTGCTGTATGTCAGTGAGACGGTGACCAGAAACAGACGAAACGGACCAACTGGGATACATCGTGCTGCTGTATAAATGCAAGTGTCACGTCGGCGATCGGTAATTAGCTGTAGGCCTATATGTGTCCATGTGTCGTCCATGCACATGCATGCAGGCTATTAACATAAACTCGGCAGTTTGAACGCCGACGCAGCAGCGACGGGACGAGCTAATGATGATGCTGGCACTGACGACCCGTGGATGCGACAATGATGATGATGATGATGACGATGATGATGATGGTAATCAATGATCACGCACAATAATGACTCGACTTCGCTTCTTTCTGCTTGCTTCACCGTGACCTTCAAGCACGCACATTTCTTAGAAGTTAATCTCAGTTTAATATTATCATCGCTATTTTGTCGTCGCCGTTCAGCGTGGCAACATGTATACGTGGACACCGGGAACAGCGGCGACAGCGGACGCAACGTGATGCGTGGAACGGTAACCGGACACTTCGGACCTAAGACACTTTGGACCTAACTTTTAGGTCCGAAGTGTCCGGTAAGCCGTGGAACAGAGGCGCCGTCGTCGTCGTCGTCAGCTGCTGCTACCGGTCTCTGCACGCACCGCGCTCCCCTGCTGAGCAGCAATTGAGCAGCTACCTTGACTACGTGAATAACGTAATTGTTGTTAGTTGCTGCGCCGCAGAAGTGTCAAGTCCGACTGAGTTGCAGGGTTTGAAATATACTCAACGGCGACGATCGCAAAAATTGAGTTGCGTTAAGCGTTGCAAGGAATTTCTGCTCAGGCTTTGTGTGAAAAATCTTCTAATGTGCTGTAGGCTTGGTGGGGAATGTCCGGGTATGTAAAAAAGCGGGGAAACGTCCGGGCGGGGAAGTGTTCGGGGGGACCGTCCGGGGGGAAATGTCCGTATCCCGCATTGACGTATAATTATGCAGTAGTGAACTTTTAGGAAGTGTCAGTGGCGTATTTTAGTGTATTTTAATTTTTTCAGCGACAACGGGACCCCCCAAACATCGCGAGGCCCGGGGTAATTTACCCCTTTACACCTCCCTCTCCCTCTCGACGGGCCTGCAGTCAGGCGTCCATGCCAACAGTGACGACGTCAGCGTCAGAAGTTTATTTAGTGTTTTATTGAATTTGACGCTGTTTAACTGACATTTTCGTAAGAAGCACTTGCCTTGCCTTTTAGTGCTGAACTGCTGATTAGGCCTGCATCACGTAAAAATTAATTCAGTGTTTTTCTGCCGTTATACTTGACGAATTTTTCCACTTTTCGCCGTTAGGGCCTACCTATTCCGCGGATTACGTGACATTAAATTTTATGACGATGACGAAGAAGACTATTTTAAAAACTGACCGATAGGCCTCTATACAGGTCATATAATATTCCATGCAGCAAAAATTGTATGAGCAGATACTCGCACATTAAAAGAAGTCTCATATACGATTTCCTGCTATACTTGGTGCCACATTGTCAGGTAAAAAATATAGGCTTACATACAAAAAACTTTCAAATAAAAATAAATAGAAAAAACTTTAAAAATAAAATTAAGCCTATAAAGATTTTTTTTTAATTTATATTATACATAACCTCAAAAAATAAATTTAGATAATCGATATCATAACATAAATGAGTTATGCACAAAATTTAGTGTACTATTACATCCGATGCATTTATATAGCTTATCACATTAGAACAGTTTCAGACGACCGTGAGTAAAATTAAAGATGATGTTGTTGAATCTCTACCATGCACGTTGTTGCATAAAGAGTTACAATTAACCCTGTTATTTCCACACTTTATAACATACATAATTGATAAACAATGAGAAACATTGCAGGCAATGTGTGTTTTGAAAGCTTGTTAATTTTTTCAATGAAATTTAGAACAAATTTCAAAACCCAATTGGGTCGTATAGAGGGTCCAAACTGCCGACTTGGTATTACAAGGGTGCCGTTGGGCAACCCTATTTTCTTGTTCGGACAGTTTTCCGGTAAGACGTAAGCCCCTACCGTTTAGCCACAATACATAATGCTTAAGACACAATTGGTGTGCAAATCACAGGCATATCAAATTAAGTTCGAAATCACAAATCTTTGGACAAAAGACTTAATCACGTATACCATGCCTAATTCTTCAGACTTTAATTCACAGTAACTGAAGTAACTCATATAGCAAATCGCAAATTATAAAAAAATCATTTAAATAAAATTGCAACAAATTTTATTAATTTCCAAACCATTATTTTTTTGCGGGTAGGCCTATGCACACAACTGCACTGTGTTGCGTGTAAAATTGACGCTGTCAATGCATGTATCTAGAATCATAGAATGTCAAGTATCTTTTTTGTTCAAGATTTGTTTAAATATAAGTCAAACCGCAAGGAATTCAAATCATATTTATATCAGTTCATAGCAGTTATATAAGTATACTGTCGAATGAAATCTAGCAGTAAAATTAAATTATCGCAAATAAAATCAAACGTATGGGCATAACCGATTCACAGACTCACATAGTTGAAGCTAACATGTTTTAGAACACAGATTTAACATTTCTGTGCATTATAAGCCTAATACAAATATTTTGTAAAAAAAATACTTATCTGCGAAAGTAGTTCAGAGTGCGTACAGCCTTTGTGACTACACTAAAGCGACTACATTAAGTAGACATGGCAATAAGGTGAAAGATAAGAGCACCACGACGATGAAATTAATCTGTCACAGTCGGGTGATGCATTCATGAGTTGCATCACAACGAACGATTCTGTCGGCATGCAGCATTGTATAGCCACGTTTCGACAGAGATGTGCGTGACCGGAAGATGTGGTCGTGGCAGCGTGCGTGCGTCAAACGTCCTGGGTGACAGGACGTGTCGACGTCGAGCGAGCAATGAAGCCAGCCTAGTACTGTAGCAGGTTTGTCTGTCTCTCTGTGTGTGGGGCGCTGCAGTATTGACAGCACGGACGTAGCGCGCTGATTGGCGCCTCCAGATAGCTGGGCGGCCGCTCCGTGTATGAGGCCTTGCGATGCCAGCTATAGGCATTACCGCGTCGCCGGTCGGCCGTGTTTATGACGAACATCAAGCGTAGCAGTCATCGTCGTCGTCGTCGGCGTCATCCGTGCTCAGTCGTACTGCGTGGAATGTAGCTTCAGCAGCAGGTAAGAGCCTGTCGTTAATTTTTCGCTGCAGTGTTCTGTGGAGCATTCTGCCGTTGCGTGCCGTCTGCGGTGAAACACTGTGCGATGTGCACGCCGTGCATGCAGCGCCGCCCGCCATTGGACCAATATGATTATGACGCTACACTCCGGGCATGCACTGTCTTCGTGGTTTTCTATACTCACTAACAAAAGATTCAGTTTTTTCCGCATTATACTTTCGGTTTGGACACTAAACTGTTCTTTAGCATGACATTACAAAATTTAACTTATTTTAAAACCACTGGCATAATTAAGAAGACAGTGAGTAGTGACGAATAGAAGGTCTTCACAAAGAGAACCGGTGCACGTGAAAAATCCGAAAACAGTGTGATTATCTAAGAACAAAGTCCAAAGATGAACAGTGTAAAAGTAGCATATTGCCCTGTAAGTTGCACGTAGTATTAAGCAATATGAGTTCATATAATCTTTTTTGTGTATACTCCTTCTTCTTCTTCTTCTGGTTTTTGAACATTCGTAAGATTGTTTATACATTTATTTGCAGCTTTTTGCAATAATATGTAATACTCGCAAAACAAACGAGACACGCAAATCATGTGAAAGAAAAACTTGCCAATCTATAGGAGTGTTTGTAATATTATCTACTCATAATTATATTTTAATAAAAAAATTTTCATAAAAAATAACAACAGTTAGCCTACTTGTGATAGGTAATTTTTATAAGCCTGTGGAAATTATGCTACTTCGAAATAGGAAGTGCCTTCGTGACTTTGTTACAATGTATAGGCTAAATAAAGATTTTATAGCCGCGATTGTAATAGCAGTCATCAGGCATGCATGTGAACCCGTGCATTATTATAAATTTAGTTATATTACGAGTAAATAGGCATTTTATGATCATTCAAGAATAGGTTATGCTACATGATGTTTATTTTTGTACATTTGTAGCATAAACATATTTTATATATTTTATATCAAAGGTCGAACATACTATTAGGCCTAAATATCAATGAAATAACTGTTTTTACGTTCACAGAGCAAGCTGCATGTTTTCACTAAATTTTATATTTTTGATAACTAAAAAATATGCCGTCCAATTTTTCTTCGCATTTTTTGTTACTTTTCCGGCCAATATTTGTGCTATGCCATATGCTTCAGTGTTTAATTTTAATGTCTAAAACTAAATTTTGTTTCGGGGGAAAGCTGTGATGATGTTTATGATGTTTATGATGCCATCATCATGACACGCATAAAAATAGCTATTCTAGCCATGGCTAGAATTCGCCCAGGCTTCATTTGAGCACCGCATCTAAAGTCTGGGATGTTACGTGTCCCACTAAATATCTGAAACACGAACCTGGCATGATAAAGTCGTTTTTCTATACTTACTAATATACAGGCTTAAGACTATACAATGATATGTTTAGGCCTTTAAATTAGTACAATACGCGACAACAATTAACCCCACCATGTGTTATTGTGTTTTTGCAAACTGCGCGTTATATAAACGTTATAATAATGACGAAGAAAATGATGATGACGAGGATGATATTGTGCGTGCGTATTGTTGACGGTTGTGGAACTGAATAATGCATGTTGCAGCTGCTGCAGCTGTCGTTTGTTCACTGGACATTGAGCAGTAGCGGCGTCAATAGCCACCAGGCCTTCGACTGCAGCATCAGCAGCAACACCAGCAGCAGGCATCGCAGGGTCGGTCATGCAGGCCCCATGCTCATCCCCGTCAGTTGCGTCGCATCCCGCCGCGTCCAGCACGCCGTATCCACAGCAGTCGCACGACGCCGCACAAAACGTCTCGGAAGCCGCACGCATGAAGCACGACAAAGATTCCATCTACGGGTATGACGAATATGAGATCACTGATTATGGAAAAATATTTTTTGCTTAATAGGTAGCACGTCTCAACATGTCGCCACAAAAAAATAAAGTCACATCGAGACCTAAAACGTGGTCTGGACATAAATCAGTCATAAACAAATTCTACATGTTAAAACAAAATACGCAGCTTGGCAAAATATAATACAACATAAATTAATAGTGATATCTACGCGTGACAATCGACAGAGAGCTAAAGCGTTGCGTGAGTGGTTTCTCCGACACGGCATGCGGGGAATCCGGTAAACCCGGTCGTGGTAAACTCGGTTTCGGTAAAGTCGGTCGCAGAGGCGGCAAAATCGGTCGACACATTGAGTGATCAAAAAACTTTTGCTGCATACATTTTATAAGCCTATTGTTTAACTGTAATTTAACTAAGAAAATTGGCAACGCAATTGATTTCCAAGAGTTGTGCAACACTGGAAACGACTCGATGAAAATTTACAGTTTGTATTGCATTAGCAACGTACAGAACGCGTCAATAAAAACAGTTCCTTAGGAAAACTTGTTTTGGTCAGAACTTTGTCATATCTCCACCAAATTTGATAATTTTTGGCATACAGATAGGCAAGACGATAAAAATATGTAAGGTACACTCACTGTCCACCTTACCTAGTTTATTGTCAACGCACTACCGTGTAAAACGCAGATGCTCCAAATTGTTGCATAATGTTCAGTTGGTGTCTCCGTAAAAGTTCTAACGACTTATCAAGCACAGAATAAACTAACATTGGTTTATTCAGCAGAATTATAGGTCTTTGTAACAACTTGCTTCCAGGTTATCAGAATTTATGTTTTATGGTTTTGACGTGATGCAGGGGAGTCATTTAGGGGGCGGGGGCTGGAAGGGTCTACGATTTAAGTTTTTTCCCTGTAAATCGTATCTTTGAAACAGTGTTACTGCTGCAAAAACAATACGTCATGCAGACTTAGACCCAAAGGGTCACTGAGACCACCAGCGATTTACTGAAATGATGCCCCTGACGTGACGCCATGGCTGATAGCGGCATTAACGATCAACTGATCAAAATGCACAGCACTCATTCATGGATAAAATGTGTTTTAAGCTCATCAATCAGTTATTTTGTTGTCTGCTGTTTTTAGCGTAAAATGCTTAATACCACAAAATTAATTAATCCCATGGTGCCTTTTGTAGAATTGATAATGCACAAGTGAGCAATCTGATACTGATAATCACTGCGTAATGTAACAATTTGGAGCATCCACGTTTTGCACGGTAGTGCGTTAACATACATTATGTGAAGTAGACAATGAGTGTGCCTTACATAATTCTATTGTCTTGGCTATTTGTGTGCCAAAAATATCAAATTTTGTGGAGATTTGACGAAGTTCTGACAAAAACAAGTTGGCTCATTTTTTGGCACACCCTGTACCACGTTTGCTTATAGGAGAGCTCAAGCCACCAGTCTTATGAATTTTATTATTAATTGTTTGATTCAAAAGTGGTAAACATTTGAACTTAAAAAGTCTCGACAGAGTTTACCGCTTCTGCACAAAAGCGTCCACCGACTTTACCGAAACAGAGTTTAGCTAGATCGACTTTACCTATAGACCCAGTTTGCCGCGACTCATTTTACCTGCACTGCCATGCGGATGTGTACACATGGACACACAGGCATCCAGTGTTTCCGCTGCTGGCACTGGTGTTTGAGAAGTGTGAGCTGGCCACAGTGACAGCGCGCTCGTCGACTGCACCCACAGCGACCGCGGGGGGCGTCACGACAGCCAGCGGCAGCAGCAGAGCCGGACTGACGTCTGGTGATGTTTGCTCCCTCGACTCTTTCAATGAAGACATTCGCGTCTTCGCCAGCCAGGTACATACCGCACATGTTTTAACGTTTAGAAAATTAAAATATTTCATGAAATACCCATCTCAGAGCTACGGAGCGTCACCTGTCGTATGGGATGACACAGTGTTACCTGTCAGGCTGTCACTCGACACAAGTGAACTCGAACCGCCTGAACCCAGCCAGATATGGCAGGTACTCGATTTACTTATCTCGGAGGGATGGATGGTCGAGTCGGACCCGCGATCGTAAGTCCAGCACTCTGTATTCTGTTACACGACGGTGCGCATGCAAACAGAGGCACACAAGCAACGCCCTTGCGTTTGTAAAAGTATTTTGTGCGCCAAATTTATTTACGACCGGGGCTCTGCCTCCGACCCCGTCGGGGAGCTAGTCATGCTTTCCAGACCCTGCATGCTGGGAAGGGAAATGCCTCTTCAATCTTATATATTCCGTAGCCTTTTCGACGCCTGCGGCACTTCGACATTTGCCCCTCTCCCAACGTGTCCAATATTGACGACGGGTTGAGGGAAATGGCAACGTATAACACTGCTGCCTGCAGTGTTCACAGAAGACATCGTCAGTTGACTTGACGCAGTGTGTCTTATCAATAGCGTCATCCGTCATCGGGCGATTGGTCTGTACTTGCTGTGTCTAACGAACCGTTAACAGCGCGCGCTCTCAAGTCGTGCACGCAGACAGTTCGCGCTATTGCCACGCAGTCACTGAACCGACGATTCAGAATCTGCCTCTGTTTGTGCACCGTCCTCAGTTATAACTGAATCTAATAATCATGTCGGTATCTGTCACATTGTCTATGTGCGGATTGTTGATCTCCTACCAAGAACCCAAGAATCGTCAAAAAAGCGCAAACAACGATGGTTAAAAAAGTTCGTTGGCACTAGCGTTTTGACATAGGCTTATTAAAGCATCTTCGGTGCTAAAAAACACATTAAATTTTGTGGATCCTGTTATCGTTTCCGCCTTTAGGCTACTACTTAAGAATACATTTTCTAGAGTACTAGTGCTTTATGCGCAATACAGGAGTTGTTAATTCTGGCGTTGATGCGCTATACATAAACTAACGTTTTACTTGGGTTTACTTATATACTTTACTATATGTTGTTACTTGCAGGCAAAAGCAGAGAGCGCGTATTTTTCAGTTAACCCAGAACTTGACAGTCTTGTAAGTTGGTGTTCATTTTTGTACGTTTTATATATGTGCAATAATTAACATATTTCTTGTTTTATTGTCTTTTTTTGGACTACAGTTCGCCACTTTGATGCCATTTTTCGGATTAGTTTGCATTACATGTTTTTCTAGCTGTATTGTGAGATGAAATAAAAGTTATTTTACGTTATGTTATATGTGTAGATGGTGCAAGCAATACAAGTTCTGCGATTTCATTTGCTAGAAATTGAAAAAGTAAGTGATTTACTGCAGTCACGTTGTCCGTATTAGTCTTTATCATACACGAAAGTGCCGTGGAACATTTTCGTCATATTTCCAAATTTAAAGTGCAGGTAAATACTATCGTACGCACTTGTAGGTGCTCAGGTTAACTCAGCCTTCTACCCTTAGTAGGACCGATGGGATCATAGGAAATGAGTAGTAGCTTATAGGGTATGGAATGAGGGCTTCATGTCTGGCTTACTGGGGCAGCGTGCTGCACCCGCGGGTCCAATTGGATAGCCGCAATATTATGGTAGTCGATATCATTATAGTTCATGCAACTTACGAGATTGTAAAGCTTTTTACAATTCATATATAGTCATCAGTTTCTTTAACATCAATAAGTGAGTTTTACCTTTATATTAACTGTTCAGTTATCTGGAATATTCGCGTATAATCGCCACATTTTACTCAGACAGTTGATGCGTTATTTTTTTGCTCATAACTGGTATAAGTGCATGTTGCTACCTTTTTTGCTGTGTTCGTCACAACACGTTCAGATATGGTTTTAGTTTAATATTTCATCCACAGGTTATGACAGACGTTTTTTGTTAGATAAAGATAAACCGCTGTTAGTCATTTTGATGGGACATAAGCCTATATAGGCAGGCTCGAATTGTGACTGATGCATTGCATAAAGTCTAAACGTAAACTAAAACAATTTTTATTTAGGATCGCCAAAGGACTTTCGATTTTAGCGTATAACTTTGTGTAGCTTTTATCATGTATTTGTTATTTATTATAATGTTTAGGTCTGTGTTTTTTAATTTTTTAACGCTGTGGTTTAGAACTGTGTACACAATCTTGTGATTGACTGATTGACTGGCTGTAATGTTGCGCTTCAGGTTCACGAGTTGTGCGACAACTTCTGTCAGCGCTACATCAGCTGTCTCAAGAGCAAGATCCCTGTCGACCTCGTGGTCGAGGAGCGCGATATTGACGCTCCGCAGATGATGATGCTGATGCAAGATCATCCCCCATCATCATCATCGTCATCATCATACGTGCAGCGTCAGCAGCAGCAGGCGCTCATGGCGTCACCCGGCGCAGCTGACGCGCACCTGCCGATGACGTCGTCAAGGCCTATGACGTCATCACAGCACGCTAGCGCCAATCACTTGCAGGCGTCTTACGGCGCCGACTCCGCCGCACTGTACGCCCGCGATGCACCGGTACGTACGAGTCTGTACACACCAGTCGGTTTTACATCGGGTGAGACAAAACAGTGACACCCGGCCTTCTCAGCTGCCTACATGTAATGCTATGCAAAACACCACGTATTTATACTGTTCGAACAACGTTGACGTTTGCAGTTAATTTATTTACAGTCTAAACGAGCTTATTTATTTAAAAACGTTTTCGTAATGTTATCGAACTCCCGCTCCGCAGTATTTCTTGTTTACATCGGCGGACGAAGCACGATGTCATTTGATACAGGGCCTTCCACAGAGGGGGGGATGGAGACAAACTGTCTCCAATTTAGGTCAGGGGGGAAAGCTTCCCCCCTAGCTTCCTCACGTGAGCTGGGAAGATTAACCCACGAACGTTTTATCAACTTAGTTGTACTTTTGTGTGGAATTTGTCTATTGTGACAACTGACAGTGACACTGCCAGTACTCAGAGGCTAAGCATTAGCAGCATCTAATATAGGTCTAGAACTAGCAGTCATGTCAGGCTATGCATCAAATGTCTCTGTGCAGCTTCAGTAAACGTTTACTTTCGAACATGTACTTGTGATGTGAACTTAAAGCAGTAATACATTATTTTGATAGCTTTTTGCACAAAAAGTAACACTTGCAAAATGAAGTTGTTAATGTGGCTGGTAAACTGTTCACTGTTGATGTTACTTATTACTACTTTGACAACTAGTCAACTAGCTTCTTAACTGTGAAAAAGATTGTCTTACAGTGCAGTGCACATATTTGTCAAACTTATGTATTTTGGAAAAAATATGTTCAGCAATGTAGCAATTCAGTAGTAACAATGTCACTGTGAACGAAATTCAACTTTGTTGAAATATACAAAGTCACTTAGTGTTCAGCATATAGCCTGTCCTATCCAACAGGACCAAGACTGGAAAAATTTTCCGAAACTGAAAAATACTTTAGACTGCAACCCTGGTCTCAGATCCTAGTATATTAGTCTACAGAACTGGTTGGGAGCAGCGGTAAAAAGTGAGGCAGCTAGGAGCTGATCCACTGCAGTGATTTCGACCCCCTGCTAAAATTACAGCCCACCCTGCCCAATGTTGGGCGGTTTT
>Ga0056128_1005991_pt1 | contig 15337 bp, 7 predicted proteins | sample WorMetLIZISLAND2_FD_71113 | JGI IMG/M metagenome (GOLD analysis project Ga0056128, IMG submission 71113) | Marine gutless worms symbiont microbial communities from Max Planck institute for Marine Microbiology, Germany - Olavius geniculatus... ...
CCTTATAGGCTCGCGCTCCGCGCGCTCGCCATGGCCCCCTTGATTGCGGCCCGCCAGCTGGTGGAAAATTGACTAAGTGGCCCGCGGTGTCAAAAAGGTTGGACAGCACTGCCGTAGAGGACAGACAGACAGGCAGGACACGAAATGGGGCCTGTCGGGACGGCCGCACAATAAATAAGTAAGCAAGAGATACAGCGAATGTGTGTTTTACTGTTTTTGTGCACGTGAATCACTCGCTTGCATTATATCGCCTTTCATCCCGCGTCGCGCAGCCTCAAGGCAGGTTTTATATTAACATAATTTATAATATGCTGTGTCATGGCCGATTTGTTTTTTACTTCGCTCGCTTCGGCTTCTTGCGCAGTTGATTGCATTCGCGGCCGCCGGATAAACTCGGTTTTCGTTTGATTTTTCGCTTTCAACGTGCTTTGTTTGCGTGCGTTTTTCAATGTTTGCAAGATACCGACTTTTCTTCAACCTTCTGTTTCGGCAGATTATTCTACTATTTCACTCCCGACATTGTTGTTACGTAGTTTTTATGCACCAGCACGATAGTGTACCACCCAGTGTTTTTAGAAGTCACAACAAAATCGCGATTATGCTGAAGCATACTATTATGTTTTGAAGATATAAGTTGAAACAATATTAAATCTGAAACACGATGAAAATATTCAATCAACCATTAAGCCCACGTTGCCTTCGTTAGGTTACGTTACGTTGTAGCGTTGATTAGGCCTACTGAGAATTTTTTATTTCTCACAGGGAACTTCAAATTTGGTGTAATTTCTTCCCTCACAGATCAGAACTAAAATATCGGCCTACTGCATTACCGCTGTTTGTGACTCTTAGGGCTGGTGGGTCCAAACTTCAAACCCCGTCCAATTTTGTTGCCGTTTGTGGCCAAATTTTACCAAATTACGTTTTCGTACGCGGGACGGGTGGTAGTTTGCAAATTCGGTTCTGATTTTTGATATGTTTTTTTTTTCGTTCCGGATATATTCGAGATTAAAATCCGAAGCTATTTAGCGACTTCGCTCATTTCTTAGTCTCTCCCCACATAACTGACTCTGTCTGTGTACGATGACTGCTGATGTGAACTTGTGAATGGTCGCCGGATCTCAGCAAGTGCACCACGTGCGCAGTCTGTGTCTCAGCTCGTCGCGTGCTAATCGTATCCGGCAGTCGTACAAGGTTGCCGGTCAGTTGCGTCGCAGTCGCAGCCAGTGTACGTCCAAGCTGCTGCTCAAGATGCATTCGGTCGCCAGCTCGACGGACGACGGTCGCAACCTGTCGTCCAACAGTTCCAACAACTCGTCCACCGGTCGTCCCGTTCATAGTATACTTAGTACTCTCAGTTCACTGCTGGCTCGCTGGTGCTATAGAGCGCTGCAGGCGTCGCCTATAGTGAGTGGTCTGTGTATCCCTGGTGAACTTGTGCTCGTGATCTTGTGATTCCCCAGTGATTCAACCAATCTTTGCTCTGTGTGCTGGTAGCTAGGGCTACTCTGCGTCCGTGACTGTCGTAGCTGCGTTTGTCCATCTGGTCTGTTTGTTGCGTGCCATTATTAAATCTGCGCCGTGGCATAACGACTAATAGATTAGATTAACGATCAAGAGGTTGTGGGGTTCGGCTTCTGCTCGGGTCACTATCAAAATAGTTACTACGTGCGAACAGGTAAAGCATTTCTGTACCACCCAGATCAACTCAGTCTTCCATCCCTTGCGGGTAGGTAAATCGAATGCCGGCCTGTCTGATTGGGGTTAAGGCCGAACGCGTGCACCTGTGTCCGGTGGCAAATGTGTGTGATTCTATACGGCAGGCGACGTTTCGTGGATTTGAGGTGGGCTATTGTTAAGAGCTACATACAACCTTTTACTTTTGCCAATTAGTTTAAATTTAGAGTTAGGGTTAGCTAAACTCCCTGGACCCGTTGCTCGTTGCGCGAAAGAACGATTGATTATCAGATCGCGCAGTGCGCAGATTTTATGATGCCGCTCAACATATAACACCTCGTGAAATCGTGTTCGTGATTTTGTGATATCCCAGTGACTCATTCTCTGTGATGCTGGTTTACTAGCAGTAGCTATAGGGCTACTAATTCGGAGTGCGTTCCGTGTGGCAATGGCGTGCATGATGCCATGGGAGTTACATCGTGTCATGTCAATAGGACCTACCTGCCAACAGCTATAGTTCGTCGACGTGATAAAATACTATTATAGTCTCAATTGTGCTATATTATTATTACTATTATTATTGTTATTATTATTTAAATGTCAATATTTTTTTCATCCCAGGTAATAAACATTCCGGGTGTTGAAACATCGAACTAAAAGCAAACACTGAAATGGCTAGAGATCCGGATCTTAGTCGTTATCGATAAAACTCAGATGCACTAGAACACAGCTAAAGTGCTCTACTGACAGTCGCTGAAACAAGAACGACGTCTCACGCGATCACCGGATGTATCAAAATCAAAATGTCGACCCGGGGCCAAAATAAACTTCGAAGTGGAGGAATCCATTGTATTACCTTCAAAGTTTACACCTTTAAATAGAGCATTTGCGGGTATCGTTGTTACCTGATAAAAGTTTATTCACAGAGTGTAATCTGGCTTTTACGTTAAGCTTGCACCACTCTATGATAAACAACCGTATGCCTACTGCGAAGGTAACATGCTTGATTGATGTGACTGCATATGGAGAGATCGCAAAACGTAGTGCACTGCTGCACCACGATTCGAAATCGCGAACTTCTCTTGCATTGTGGTCGACCATTCTACAGTTGACAAAAAAAGGGTTTACGTCAGGTCAACTTTATAGTGGTTTTATTAAACTTCAAAAAGGCAGTATAGTTTGTCACTAATATGCTTGTTGTCGTGTGAATTTAAGAACACAATTGCAGCTTTAATTCCGCGTGTTTACAGGAACAATATTTGTCTGTCCAATGGAATGCATAGCAGTGGACAGAATATAAAATCGCCTGAACGTCCGTGCGTCCGTGTGTCCGTCTGACATCTGAGGCTTCGATTTTCATATCTCCGTTTCGGTGCAAGATAGACGAATGGTCACAATGGACTACCGCGAGTCGAATGGTCACGTGACTGACAATGTTGTTCGTTCAGTTATAATAATAGCGAAAGATGACAATAACATTGCTGCTGTACAATTTGAAATTTAACTTCTTACTTTGTACCACTAATCTATGCAGCTCATTGATTTTATTTATAGGGACATTATACTGTATAATCTATCAAAATGCATTGGACATACTCCGTGTTCGTTTGAACATTATTTTGTTAATTAAGTAGCTAGAATACTAAATAATTAACATAGATTAACTCGAATACTATTCTGTTTTTAGTCTGTCTACGACTAAGTACCAATGTATGTTAGTGTAACGCTAGGCTAAGTCTATTTTATGATTTTGTCTTTGTTGCTGTCTGTCGCATGGCTTTTATGCAATACGTATTACGTCGATATGCTTGGTTTATTTTCGTCTCAAAAGTTATCCATTGTTGTGAGTTATTTTGCAGACGCGTTCACATACAAAATGTTTGAAATTGATACCGAATTATACAACAGAAATACATAGCTTTTTCTACTGATATCGGTTTTTCACAAACGTAATACTTTTGAAGGCGTTCGCAAAAGTTTGTTTCGTCTTTTAACTTGAGTCAAATCGTGATGGCATTCCGTTAGTTTTTGAATGTTGACCAGAAGGCCACGCTTTCGCAAGCAAATCACGCGATGTCGCAGTAGAGTGCGTATACTGATCGTTCAAGGTCGTCCAAGGTCGTCCAAGGTCGTTGATTTCGCTACAAATCGAAATAAAACGCGTGTGTAAATTAATGTCGCTGATCAGTAGCAACCTGGAACTAACTTGCCGTGCTTCACAGATATGGCAATGGTTGCCAGCTCACCCCTACTGCGGCCAAAATTTAAGGGTGTTACTCTAGGATTAGGTCATTGTTGTTGGGGCTCCCAACGGAATCCAGCACGAAACTACAATTCAACACATAGTTTGATCAGTTTCACCAATTGCAGAAGCTGTGCATAAGTGCGAAGCATTTCGCTGAGAGCTTTCGTAATCTGAAACGAAAACCGAATTTAACAATTCAAACAGTTCTTGTTAATTCGCGTCATTTTTTCGCAAATTTTAAGAATGCAAAATTCATTTTACAACGATTCTTATTTTGAGTCTTTTATTTGTGTTTTATTTAATGTGTCTTTGATGTTGCATGCTACTGGAACCTCTGCATGAACTAGAATGCTTTCACTAATGTAGAACAACATTTTAGGTACGTAGATAAAAACGTACATTTTTGAAATATGTCGGTAAGGTCTAGTTTCTTGTAAATACATGTAAATTCGTTGTTTAATATTGTGATAAAAATAAATATAATGATACTCGTGTTCGGTCATTAAACAAAGGTGCCTCTGTACGGTTTCGTTCTTAGACTCAGTTTACAGCCAGTTTTTATGTATTAAATCAACAGAATTACGATATGTACTGTTGGTACCCCTCCTCGTACATTATTTTTTTCGATTCGTTTTAAGCTGCTTTTTATTTATTTCTGTTTATGCCATAGACAGGTTACCCTCCCTGTCGCAGTCACAAAGAGGCTTACGTTTTTGTTCTGCCTTTAAAAACGTAATTTTATTTTTTAATTTGTAATTTAGATCTCTGCAGCAGACTAATAGCAGATGAAGTGCGTGTGAACAGTCTGTGTTTAATTTTTTAATTTTTTTGTACGATTTTATGTTTATATTCTGAGTGACGCACAAGAAGTTGAATATACCCTGCACCTCAAAACTGTTCCGATTACGCGATACGTACTTTGCGTAAAACATGTAGGTGTATGTTCCGTTTTTATGTACCACCCTGTCAATCTCTCTTGGCATGTTTCTTTGTGATCTGTCTGTGGCGAATAAATGTATAGTATTTATATTTACTGGTGTAGAAAAGACGGACAGTTCGTTTTCGCAGTCTCACAGCTCGAGTATGACAAGCTTGGACAACGTCAACAAAGAAGCTATTCAGTCTCTCGTCTTTACCGACGCCTACACTCGCAAAGCAGGTTTGTGTAGTAGCCTAGTACTTAGTTGCTGTTCATGGGCGGCACTAGGAATCTGAAGCTAGGCGGGAACGGGGGCAAGGGTCAGAGCACAGGGGCAATGATTTTTTATGTGTGAGCTGGCCATCTTTCTTCAGCTATGCTTGAAATTTTCTGTCTTCTGTGTAGTTTTTCTTTAAACCTTATTTTAAGTGTTCTTTGTTTTTTTCTCTGTAACGCAGTGTAATGCGTGTTTGGTCATGCATCTACTTAGTGCTAAAACTCAGCCGTCTATTCCTCCTGGGTAGGTAAATCTGGTTGGGATAACGCGTAGCGCTTTCGCCTGTTTTGAGTAACAGTGTGTGATCCCATATGGCAGGTGACGCTTCGTAGTTCGGATATTGATTGCCAAATAAGTTTTAACCTTTTAAATTTTCGTAGTAGTGTAGTAGTGGATTGTAGTAGTTGTTTGTGGTTGTGAACAGAGCTGTCAACGTGTCCGTGTCTATGGGTCGGTACAAGTCTCGGCACAGTGCTCGTGATATCTCTGACTATATCGTCAGACGCCGAAATACGACGACGCGAACCGGTTATCGTTTCACCCAGCGGTTTGTAGCACACATGAATATTATTATATTGCTTTGTTATACATTCGCCCTGTTTTCTTGGCTTGCCCATTCAACCTGGCGTATTATATTATTTCTTTTTCGTTAATTAATAGCGGCGATGTTGTGCAGCATTTCGACGACATTTTTTTTAATGAAAACTTGTAAGATAGCCTAGATGTGTCATGTAGTGCACTGTGCATGAACAATTTTTCAAATTGTTCGGCGATTATTTTGATTTGTTGAAGGTACACAAAAACAAGGGCCTATATTTTGTTACAGCAGATTGCTTGTTTTTAGCTGATTAATCGCCAGTTGTTATATTGTTTGACTAGCGAGTAGCAGTGATCGAGTAATTTAAGCCAGGTGCTGATTGTTGGTGTAGGTACGATATTTCGACTGAAAGGTTCTATCATGGCAATATCGTTTCTCGACTGTAACGGAACGCTTATCCCAACGGTTGCTGAACCTTGGAAAGATGCTAAAGACGACAAACAAGCGTCGACTCCCACCCGTCAGTTTAATACATTTTCTTTCATTATAAATTTAATTTTTAGAATTGTACGTTCGTTGGGAAAAGAGTAACGCGTGTGCCAATTTTCAGCTGGAAGGCTCAGAGGTCAGGGTTTGAGTTATGTTTGCGCACTGCAGTGCGTAGCTAGGCGAACAACCGCATATTATGTCGACATTAGACTGGCTTTTTCGCATGGTCGTCTCTTCGAGATTCGGTCAGCGCAGCTTCCGCTCACCAGCGCTAACCTCGTGGAACGATCTTTCACTTGAACTGAAGATCACTGACATCAGTATAGACGGTGCTTTTCGATGTAAAAACTTTGTTAGAGGATCGTCGTCAACTATTGTGAGCAAATAAATGATTTGATTTGATTTGGTTATTTATTTGCTGCCAAGGTCAATTGTCGGCGAGTAATCTGAGGGCGAGAATGTCGCCGTCGTCGTCGGTCGACGTTAATTCTTCTACTTCCGCTTCCGCTTGTGATCGACAATTTGTCATCATCTGCTCCGAAAAACAAGCCCGGGTACGTCCGCAATTAGCAAACATTTATTTGCTTACTTTTTTTCCAAAACTAGCAGTGCTATGTTACTGCCAGTTTTACAGGTTTTGCTGAAGTTTTAAACGAGTAGATGGATGAATTGTGCGTCGCTTATTAACGTGCAGTACAGTTTAGTCACTTAAAGGCCAATTGACACATACCACGCAACTCAACTCATTAGTTGAGTTGAGTTGAGTTTCATCGACGTCGTAGTTGTGGATTGGTCACTAGTTCTTTGGAAGTAGCATAAGTAGCTGGACATTCGAGTAACGTCTAACTACAGTTAGTTTATTAGCGACAGATTTTGTTGGCTAAAGAAGTTGGCACGTTTGTAGTTTTTGTTTGTTTTTCTGTTTATCTGTGTGACTATTAGCATTACATTACAACTGGTAGCCAGGTCAGTAGCTTACTGGGCCAGTAGGATGATTTCTAACAACTACAACGAAATCAACAGCGATGCATTTGACTACAAAGATGATGAAGTGTGGTGATGATGATGATGTGATGTGTTCAGGTAATATCGCTGCCGTCGCAGACATGTACATACAAAGTGAAAATCACCGAAACATCTGTCGTTCTCAAAGCCGATATCATTAGCTTCAGGGGTACGTCAACCGATATGCATATATCTCAAAACTTGCATCTGTTTCTGGTTTTCCACTATTTATTCTGTAGTTTGTATAACATTGTTTTGTTTGAAAAATAGCGAGCATCGTAATAAATTTTTACTGGTTTTTATTTTCAAGATTTCAAAGTTACGTTTTTCTATATTGCTGCTAAAATATTTAGATAAATGACGTCTAAGTCCTCCTGTATGAATTTGAAGGTTATTGCTACGTCGTAAAGTATTATTTGAAGCTTCAAGTACCCCTGTCAAATTGCATCTCATTCTGTGAACGGCTTTGACAGGGACCTTAACAGACGAACTGACAGACCGCGCTGTGGTGACATGTGCAATAGCCGGTATTTGCGTGTATGTTTGTGTAGAAAGTGTATGTCTGGCGGTGTACGTTGCTAACGGTCACATCATGGCGTTTAGTTTGCCAAGTCTCAAGCCGCTGCTAGACACCGACTTTCTTCCGTTCCCTGATATCAGGTCGACTCGCAGTTGTACACTGCATTTGTCCAGTTGTTACAGTAACTTTAAGTTGTTCTGTCTAATGTACATGGTGTTTCATAAAAAGGCACCCTTTTTCTTTCTTTCATAATTCAGTCAAATGATGATCAATTTGCACGAAATTTTTATCAGATGTAGCCGAAGAAATACTAATTTGAAGTATTTAGACAAAATATGGCTGATAGTTAAAAATTCTTTCCTAGTCGTGACGTAATAATGACGTCATAGTGTGCTGCGAGTACAAACTGGTTTGTTGCAACTGGTGCTGACAGACTTGCTGAATAGCTGCCCTGCGTCGATGGCGAACTTTATCTGGTTTATTGATGCAAACTGTTGCAGTTTTAACACTGTAGCCCAAAAATGTCCAAAACGATCACTTTTCACATTTGTGGGGTGGGGATAGCTTAACTTTTACACATTTCAGCAAGACAATGCACCAGCACACTCCGCTTATGAGATGGATGAGTTTTTGGATTGCGAGACACCCGATTTTATGCCTCCATGTTGCTAAGTGCTGACACGATGAACATTTTTCATCAGTAAACCAGATACAGTTCACCATCAAAGCAGAATATTTACTGACAGAATCAGTTGAGACAAGCCGGTTTGTACTCACGACACATTATGACGTCAGCATTACATTTCGATTAGCAAAGAATATTTAACTAACGACTACATTCTGTTGAAATAATTTGAATTTGCATTTTTTTCTGCTACATCAGGTAAAAATTTCATGCAAATTGATCACTATTCGACTGAGTTGTAAAAGAAACAAAAAGGGTGCCTTTTATGAAACACCGTGTATAGTGTGTCATGCTATTTATTGCTAACAATAAAATGTGTTAAAGGCGTAAGAAGTAAGAGAAAAGGTGAAGAGTGTAAAAAAGATTTTTTTTGGTAATTCTGACTTACGTTATCGTTATTACCTTTCGACATTACTAAACATTTACGTCAGTTGGTCTTTTTACAACAATTTTCATGCTGTTTTTACACAACGCATCAAGTTCGTAAAACCACTTAAGAGAATATCATTTGGAATATCGTTTGAGGTGTAAAATGCATAAATAATCAGTATACATGTTTTGTATGACACGCACAGTATGTATGAGTTAGTTAAAAATAGTTTTCAGTAAAATAATGACGAATATGAACACCATTTATAAAATTGAACGGAATAATTTCCACCTCGCTGAAAATAGTTTAACTGAATTAATTGATTTGATTGGTTTTAAGTTATGGTATTTTATAATAGTCATTAATTATAATATCGTATATTTATCGCAGTCTGAAGCTTATATTCGTGTTTCACGCATGTTAAATATTGCTGTGTCCTTGTACGTTTAGGGTTGCACGGACATTCTGTTTTAGTAACAACGGACACGCTTTGCATCTGTGTTCGCCGAGTGAAATCCAAAAACTTACCATCTCTGCCGACGAATGGTTCGCACTAATCGATTTTTTTGACATTGTTCAGCTTTCAGTAATTTTTCAACGCATTGCTGGTGGTTACGTGGTACGTAAGTGTTGAAAATATTTATGAGCGTATTATCGCCATAGGTGCAAAAAACTCTGCACTTCAGTGGGCGTCATCAGTATTTTCCACACAATACAACTTTAACATGAGAGGGGTCATTAGATTTTTGACCTTTAACAAACGTCTTCAGTTTTGGTTCCAAACGACTGTGCACAATTTTCAAAAAAAATCTGTTTGTAACTTTATAACTTTTTATTAATCTTGCCGACAGATTGATCAGTGTTATAATAAATTAGCCTCGTACGGGACTGAAAAGTGACACCTCATGTCGTAATTTTCTACCATGTTTAAAGTCACGTGACACATAAACTAAGACAAATTGTTGTAATATTGTGATATTGTGATCTATAGTTTAAGAATCACTACTTATTTGTCAGCTGAGTTCCCGTTGTGAGTGAGAAAAAGAGACTTTGAAAATATTTCCAACTTTGACGGTATTGTGTCCTTGACATTGACCTCGGATCGGGCCACGTGGTATACCGTAGTGTAGCTGATCACTAATCGGAAGAATCGACCTAACAAATGAAACAAAGCCTTTTTGGTTCGATGAAACTACATACCATGATGCTGTTGCTTGTAGCGAGAACTTAAAGGAGATGGCGGGCGAGCTATTTCAGCCGTGTAATATGCCCGAGGCTCCTAAGCAGAACTTCTTCAAAAATCTTTTCATTGGCGCCATCTCAACCACCGTCGACCGCGAAGAACTCTGTTTGTATAGCAGATGCGGTTCTTTCTTTTTTACTTACTTACTTATTTATTCGCAGTAAAAATTAACAGCCAAGAATGTGCGTATGAGCAGAGGTTTGTATATCTTGCCTGTGGGTCTCCGTTAGTTGATATGGGCTATGCAGCGTGATTTTATCTACAAAAATATATAAGCCCATTGCAGATGTATTATGCGGCCATCCGCCTAGTGCTGTAGAGTTCTAACCGCTAGCATAAGATTGACCCCAAAACGTTTTGAGCTAACAGTTGAATTGGCACATTGGTCAAGTCTGCTCTGGGTGATGTTGACATCAAGTTTTTTTAATACTTTTTTTGTTTTCGAATTAAGCAACCGTATGGGACTGACATACAGAAGACGGACGGACAGACGGACGGGCAAGAAGCTTATTGCGCCGCACAATATAATAAACGAACAAGCGAATGAAAATGATCATTAATCATATTGTTAGTACTCGGATGGATGCCTGTCTGTGGATGCAGGGTTCCTACAGGCTTTCTGTAGCAAAATTCTCCGACTTTTTCCTGACTTTTTTAGTCATGAAATGACAATTTCCCCGACATTATCAAAACAATAACCCTATCGCACAAATGTCATAAATGGTATAAAGTAATGAAACGGTATTAATAGAGCAATATGCAAACAACAGAGGCTCTGGTCGGGGGTCAGGAGGCCAAGGCTTTTTGAAGCTGAAACACGTCTATAGTTTCTGGACGTTCAATGGAAGCCGCAAATTTGCCTGCTTTTTAATATTTGGAGATGCAAAAAATTACAGTTATCTGCAGTCTGCATGATCCAAGATCTTTTCCCTAACTTTTTCCTGACTTTTCAAAAATAATACTTTTTCTGACATTTTTTCTGACTTTTCCTGACAACACAAATTCCCTGACACTTTCCAGTTTTCCCTGACCTGTAGGAACCCTGCGGACGAGTAAAGCATCTCAGCCACTTGTATTTTTAGATCAACTCAACTTTTTATCCCTATAGGCTCCTGGGTAGGTAAATCGGGTACTAGATGCATGGTTGTTAAGGCGAGGAGGTGCGTTAACATGTGTCGGGTAGCAGATGATGCTGTGTGATTTCATATGGCAGGTGATGTTTAGTTGCTCTGAGATTGGTTCCCGTGAACAGCTATACACATTCAACGCTTTAACGTTTGCTGCGTTCATATACGCATATATGAACGCAGCAAACGTTATAGCGTTGAATGTGTATAGCAACGGAACATGCAAAAATTTCAGTATGATATAATGATGATATATACAGTCGGCGAGAGTAGCGGCAAGGCGTCTCGGAGTCTGGCGACATATACTCCCGGTCCCGCTGGCATGGCGTACGCTCAGGACGCTTCCACGTCTGCAGTGTCCGACATCGCTCGTGCTAAAATGGTTCGTCGCAACAAACAACTCGTTAGCTTATACTCGTTATACGCTCTCTGTACGTTTGCTGTCATATGCGCAGAGTTTTTCGAGGAGCTGACGCTGAAAATATTCTGATTTTTAGCTGTCGATTTTTTGCCACAGTACAGCAATGTGACATCCACACAGACGGACAAAGCCGGCGAATTGATACACGGATATCTACACTCTGCCATAACTAAGACAAGGCAATCTACATTGCATATGCTATGTAAAAATAGCAAAAAATGCGAGTTTTACAATCCTAGTATTTTTCTACAATTTATTGTCGTGACAAATCCGTATTGTCTATTTTGCGGAAACTGATAGTCATCGATGAATGCGTTTCACCATATCTGTGTCTGTATGTCTGCGTGTCCCTGTGCGTGTACCACTCTGTCTGTCTGTCTGTCTGTCTGTAGGTGGCTCTGGAGCGAGGTGAAAAGCTGAGTGAACTTGAGGAGAAGACGGAGCGCATGAAGCTCGAGGCGGAGGCGTTCTCTTCGTCGTCACACCAGCTCAAGATGAAGTACAAGGACAAGAAGTGGTACCAGTTCTGAACGCACCCACACATGCATACATACAGAGAGACAGATCACAGGCGCCGAGTTTCAGGAATCGTTATGGTGCATCCTTCATCTCTTTTCTTTGCCATCTTTTTTCTCCCAGTTCCTCCCGTCCCTTATTTTCTTTCCTTTTTGCTTCTATCTCTCTTTCTCCCTTCCAATTTTTTCTATTTTCTTTCTTTACGGTTCTGTTTCTATAGCATTATACATTCTAACTGTACGCATAATGTTGGCCTAGCTTACTATAGCAATAAGTTGAACGAGATGTTGAGATGCAAAAATTGGTTCATTCTGTCGCTGAAAAAAAAATCCGCTAAAATAAACAGTTTTAGAGAACATTGTCTTACCATGGTCGTGGGATCGATCGTTCCCATAGTCCCGTGAACTAGGCGCCTATGATAGAGACACCGTCAGACAGAGATAGTAGTAGCTAAATGACAGTACTGAGACAGCAATACTTTGATGTACACGGAACAACGTTGTGAGTGTGACACGCCCACCTGCTGGTCACGTGACGTCGTCGCCCAATCAGCATTTAGCAGCGAATAAATATATAGCTAGGAAAAATATGTCGGTCCAGTGCTGACATATTATGCGGCCATCCGCTTAGAGCTGCACAACTCTAACCGTAACCCTAAATATTTTAACTAAAATCCGGCAGACGTGTTATTTATGCCCCGGAAAATGTACACACTAATTTTCGTTTTCTGCGTTTTTTTCGAGTTAGACAGACGGATGAACAGACAGACGGACTGGCAACAAGATCCGAAATGCGGCCTATTAGGACGGCCGCAAAATAGTCGTTCATACACATGTATTTTCCAGTGTTAATGCCGCAATCTGCGAAGTAATGCAACCTGTTTTTCTGTCAAGCAGCAGCTGCCGCTCATAAACTGTTAAACGGCGTCATTGCAATCTCATGCTGCTGTTTATGTGTTTATCTGGTGAAATGTTTACTGAAAGCAGTAATACAGGAAATATTGGCGTAAAGCATGAGGAATAAAAGATTTTGAATTATACATGGCGAATGCTTAATACTGGAGGTGTATGAAAAATGGTAACGCCGATGTATGGTATAGTAACTTGCCCTCAGTCCATGTGAATTGTGACAGAACTGTCTGTAAAGGCGCGACCACTGGGAAAACGGGTGGAACAATGTCACACATTATTCTGGACATTTTTGCACCTGACTGACGTCTTCATGCCTTCTCGTAACTTTTTACAGCCAAAATTCAAACTCGTAACGAAGCGAGAGACGACATTAAAATGCCGTTTGTGTAAAATATGGACTGGGGAGGAGCTTACAGCGCTTCCCAAGACTCCTGAGCTGCATTGGGGAAGGAAATGGAAAAAAGTATAAAAGGAGGAGAGAAAGGAAGAAAAAATGGAAGCAGTGTGAGGAAAATTGGGTTAGGAAGAAAGTGATGAGTAGTCCCCCTTCTTTCAGGACGTGGTTGCGCCCATAATGTGTGTGTTCGTGTGTGGTCCTGGTCCCTGTTATACATCCGTGTTCTAATCCGCCACTCGTTGCTGCTGCGTACATTTGTTATACATTGTAATGTACTCATTCTGTATTATATTGCGAATTATGTTGTAATACTTGAATAGCGATAGTACATATTACGCGCGCATGTATAGCGGCTGCATGGTTATAATAGTGCAGCATATTCGTCTGACCGTGTAGACTACTCGTGCAGTCGTGAGTATTTTGTGTATATTTTGTGCTCGTTTCGTTCGTGTATATGTAGCCTAGGCCTCCGTGTAGCTCAGCCGTCGAAACTGGCTCAGAACGCTGGCTGGCGTTATACGTACGTCCAAATTCCACTTGCTTCGAGTTGTTGTAGATTTGTCTAATACGTCTTACAACAAGCTAGACGACGAATTCACAACAAATCAATAGTCTGTGGCATTTTCGCAACATCTTGACGTGTTGACATGTTTTACGAAATGTTGTTGTCCAACAAGTCTACAACAAATCCAAATAGTGGAACTTGGGCTTCAGACAGTGTGGTGCTGCGGTTATGGCTGCTCTGTGTGCTATAATGTGAAGTTGTATGTTTACGCATGTATACGCATATATTGGCATAAGTTATGCAGATTTCCGGTGTGAGTTATTTGCTGATTTAAATGATTATTGGTGCATAGTTACCGTATAATTGTGCAGCGTGAAATAGGAAAATGTTTGTTGTAATTTATTTTAGCTTCCCCAAAAGATTTCACAGATTTCTTTTTTGCATAAGCTTATATTACCAAAAGTTATGCAAATGACGTAAGCAACAAAATAGGCCTATAACTAAGCATGTTTTCCAGTCGAAAATTTGAAATCGGGTCGGGCGACACAAATAATAATCTTATTTGTTGTTATTTTTGTAGACTTGTTTTCATTTTTAGCAAGTGGCTTGATCTTTATATACCAGTAGACTATTGATAAACGTACAATTTCGTACATTTTGACGTTAAATAAAAAGAAACTGCTAACGAAACCTGTAGATAAGTGATAGGGTTGTTAAACTACAGACGTACTGGTTGAAATTATCGTTAATTTAATCAACTAAAAAATTAATTGTGTCGGTATTGCAAGAATAAAAACTACCGAGTGGTTTTGCTGTGATTAACTCATTGTCAAGAAATTGCGTCTATCTGAAAATGCCCCGTACGGAATTGTGTTCTCCAGCAGCAAGTTTTAGTTAAAATTATGAATAAATAAATATTATGCTAAGTTGGTGTGTATGTGACTATGGCGTATTGAAAGACTGCCAGGCTGTGTTCGCAAATGAGTCTGACCATTAAGTACACGGTGTTTCATAAAAAAACCTCTTTTTGTTTTTTTTTCATAATTTACTCAAATGATGAACAATTTGCATGAAATTTTTACCAGTTGTAGCTGAATAAATACTAATTCGAAATGTTTTAACGCTGACATTATAATGCATCACTGGTACAAACAGGCTAATTCCAATTGGTGCTACCAGTTGCTACCCTGCTTCAGTGGTGAAAAATCTGGTTCGTTGGTGTCAAATATTTGAAGTTTTACAGTTGCAGCCACAAAAATGTGCAAAGCGGTCGAATTTACGTGTCTGTGGGGATAGTTGGTTTTTCACGTGTTCGAGAGGACAGTGCACTATCACGAATGCCGGACATTCTTCTCTCCGGTCACGATTCCCCCTAGGACATTCTTCCCCCCGGTCATAACTCCCTCTTTTACAGTGCGAGGTGGCGGAGCTCATCGGCGGTCTTTCATCACGTCTGCAATCGTAGCTCTAGTAGTTATAATAGAACAACGTTGCC
>Ga0056128_1005993_pt1 | contig 15332 bp, 11 predicted proteins | sample WorMetLIZISLAND2_FD_71113 | JGI IMG/M metagenome (GOLD analysis project Ga0056128, IMG submission 71113) | Marine gutless worms symbiont microbial communities from Max Planck institute for Marine Microbiology, Germany - Olavius geniculatus... ...
AGCATTATATTTCACCTATTCGTGGGGAAGCCCCCCGTAAACGGATTTTCACCAAATTTTGCACATCAGGAGATATGCTGGACGTAATCATCTGTGCAAATTTTGGTGTGGAAAAATTAAATGGTTTGGGAAATACGAGGGGTCAAATTTTGGAGTTTCCCATTGAAATGGCTGGTCACCCTTACAACAGGGCTGGCGCTACCGCGCAGCCTGTGATGTTCAACATTAATAGTGCAGAAAAACTGTTATATGCTCAAAATACTGAAAACAGCATCTGTTGCTCACGCAAAAATCTTGCAGATATCTCTTACACAGACTGAGTTATAGTGAATTTTGTCCCAAAATAGTCGCTTTGACGTCAGAATACTTTGAATGCTTTGTTAAAAGAAATTTCTTACTGTGTTTTTTTTCATTTTACAAAAGACTGCTGTGCTGAATAACTCTGTTTTCTATTTCTGTTCGTATGCAACTGTAACATGTAGTTAATGCAGCTTGTTTACATTGTCTTAAGAAACTTATTTCAAGTAGATGGTGTGAAAATTTTCATTGTTATGAAAATACTGACAAGCGTAGCAGTCCATTGCATTATAGTTGCATTGATTTATTCGCTATGCGAAGATTTGCTTTATGTGTTTTGGTTGCTGGACTTGCTGATACTATTATTGTACTTTTATGTGATGAATCTATAGTGTCAAGTACTTAATTTTTTTTGTTACAGGTGCGCTTGTATATTTTTACAAACGTTTAGTAATTATTTTAGATTTGTTATTAAAAGCTGTTGTTCAACTGTGATGACAAAGACTATTGTGTGTGTGATGTGTGTAGCGTAGAAACGATGAACTTTGCTATGGCAGTAACGTGAAACGTGTACATTCCTTGGCATTTTTTGCAAACGATTTGCTAGTTACACTGATGCATGCAATTGGCGAAATGCTTTGTAAGTGACTGTTAGTGAGTGCGAGTCAATCTGCTACATCCGTTGTAGGTTTTGGTGTTATGTGATGTTGGTATGAACTGTGTCATAATGCAGGGACTTATTTATTAATTTATTAACTTATTTATTTTTCAGCGTGTTCCGGGGCAGTTGAAAGATTCTAGCTGAATATTGGCATAAAATTTGCCTTAGCTTTAATGCAGTGACAGCTTTTCTGCATATCTAGTATTTTCTGCTCTAAGCACTTTAACTGGTATGCAGGTTTTAGAATCTGGCAATTAGCTACTATTTTGACAACGTACGTCAAATTTCTTCAATGTCTGCAAATTCTTGGGGTTGGTATCCATTAACAATGTTGGCCCCATTGTAGGGGTTGCAACTCCCTAACCCTGAGGAGTTGTGCCCGTCATAAGGGTGCGCAAATACATCGTGTTCCATAAAACAGCACTTCTGTTATTTATTACGCGGTGACAATTTGACCGGCAAAATGAAAAATCGCAGTCGCTGCCTAGCAAACACGCTACTAACTGAAATTAGCATGAATATCATGGTGTAGTGTTTTACCAGTTCTGCTCTATGGGTGCAAGACATGGACCATCACCAAGACTATAAGTAAGCATCTTGATGCATTTGATACTTGGTGCCTACGGCAAATTCTGTGGATACCATATACCAGGCACAGTACAAACGAGACAGTTCGAGACGTTACTGCTTGTACACCAGTCTCTGAAGTGGTCATGTCCCACCGTCTTAGATTCTTCGGCCACCTAGCTCGTACAGCCCCAGCAGAAGATACCACCGCATCTTAGCCGCCACGGTCCGTCCACCCGCTGACTGGAGGAGACCCGCTGGACGTCCAAGAACAACTTGGTCGATGAAGACGTCCAGCCCCAGAACTTTGGAGTTCACACTGCCTGGAGGAAGGCCAAGGATAGGATAAAATTTGCTCTCTTATTTTCTTTCTCTCTATCTCCCCAGTATTAGGTATTAGGCATGAGGTTGACAGTGTTCGAATTGTGAAAAATTAGCTGGGGGTTGAACTTTTCGACGGTCGGCGCCCGACCAAAATTGTAATGTAAATCATACGTATACAGTATATAGCTGATTCCCCTAGATCATAATTTGACAGTGTGTTAGGGGGTTGAGAAAACAGTTAGGTGGTTCAGTCCCCCAACCCCCCTCCCGGCAATTCATACATTGGAGGTTGAACAAATTAAGGCTGACGTTTTTTATTCAACGTGTATGAACAGTTTTTCCTGCCACGTTTTAAAGGACTTATATACCAGGCACATATTGCAGTGCAGTATACAGTGTGTAGGCTAGTAAGTGTTCGGTACATTGTAATTTGTAATACTGTGCGACTGATTGTAGGGAAAGTGACGTTACGGAACGTTGTTTCTACTGCGCTTTGTGGTTTTTAGTCACACAAACCGATATTACGAAATTTTTCTCGGCTAGCCGCGATCGCGGCGGCGGCGCTTGGCAAAATCACGGCGCGGCGGCGGCTAAGTCGGCGGCTTAGGGGTCTACTGAGCGCCTTTGACTGGCGAAAAAATTTGGCTGGTCATATAAGCTTAGCCTATAGGATTTTTGACCGGCTACCCGTCGAATATCCCGTGCTATTATATCCTTACCAAACTGTGCGAATGTATCAGTGCGAATAATCAGTCACTGCTCAACGACACCACTGAAAGCTATGATGCTGTGATGCCTGTGAAGTCTAATGCCTGCTCACATCTGCAGCAGGATTTTTTAAAGCAAATGAAATATATATGTATGTATATATATATGAAATGTGACCGTACAGAATGTTTTCGTGTGTGCTTTCCTGATATTTTATTGTTGTACCGCTGTGATTTTATGATGAAGTAAACAGTGTATTGAATGTAAGTGAAATTCTTGTTGTTAGTGGAGTAGCCTACACGTCGCATCATTACAGATGGAGTTTCATGCAGGAAACAAGGAGCCCAGTAGGCAGGCCAGTTGAGGCCGGGCATTATAGCTAAACAATCTGATGTAAAAACCAGCACAATCTTAATGTCTTGATAAACTCGACATCGTTATTACCAAGTGATGACGCTAAACAATACGTGTGTGAAAGGCGGGGACCAGTGATTCGGGGCCGCCTTCTTCCCGCTTTTATCCATGGACAGAACGCATTTCCCCACAATTTTACTAACATTTATGTAATAAAAACCAGTTCTGATGGTATAAGCCTAAGTTTATTTGAAAGGCTAAATTTAAACCTATAAATTTTTTGTTCGTCTTTCCATCTGTAAATGTTCGCTATTATGCGGCCGTCCTAATAGGCCGCATTACGGGTCTTGCCCGTCCGTCTGTCCCGCACATGCTTCTAACTCGAAAATGAAAAAACGTAGAAAAACTAAATTCGCAGGAGCAACGGGTGCGCCAGTTTTCGGCCCAAAAAGAGTAAGATTACGGTCACTAGTTTTTGTTCTCTCGATTGCAGTGATTTAGTTAAAAAGAGCTAAACAAAGCGACAGTTTTAAGCTAAATGCAGAGCTAGCAGTCGAGCTATGCCAGTTTGAGCGTCTCGTGGAGTCTACATGTCGGCTGTCGATCGTTCAGTCGTCGAGTCGACAGCAGCAGCAGCTTGTAGAGCCTCGGTGAGAAGTTGTACGAAGCGATGACAGTCTTGGAACGACACGTAAAGTGGACAGAGTCCAACTCGCAGCACGTCCGGCTCTCGCTTGTCCAACTGCACGCAATGCACACGTCACTGTGACACGCCCCGTTCAATTAATGTTCCGTGACATTACGGCAAAACAACACCGTGTAATGGATATCAGTTCTGTAAAAATTTTCTCGTGGTTGTATGGTACATACATACATACATACATAAAAATTATTTATAGTGGCCTAATGTTTAAGAAAAACCGCCAAACCACTTTGGAATGGAAGCCTGGAAAATGAGACGTAAATCGTTGAACACAGATAGGCAGTTGGCTACCGCACGAAGAGCCAATAACGTCCACGGTCTAACTATAAGCTGCAAAATCATAAAATCACCGGTGGCGTCGTGGCGGTAGGGGCTCCCTAAATTTTTCGTAGTGGCAAAATCTAATCTTGAGCACTCGTATCTCCTCCGTCGGAAATTTGCAGCTGCCTGTCATAAAGTTGCAACTTTCTGCAACAACATTTTAACCCCAGATGGCGCCGTGAGTCGGACTGAGCTACAGACTACAAAGACGGCAGACGGACGCAAACGCAAATTACCACGACTCCTCGCAACATCAGCTCCTGGAACACGAGTCCCACGGGAACGGACAGCCAGATGGACAGCTGGCTACCGCGCTGTTCTGGGTCTGACGGCGTCATGATTCTAACGTAAGGACGCTGAATGTCCCCAGTGCTCGTCGACTGTCCGTGATGTGTCAGCAGCAGGTACTCCGCGTACGTCGTCAGCAGCTTGGACTTCTGCCGCAGTTCAGCCATTGACGTCTGTGCGAAAACCTGCGCCCAAACCGCATCTTCTTTCTCAAAAGTTTAAGAGATGCACAACCCGTGCTAAATTACATCACATTCAGTCTAAAGGTTTAGCAGGGTGCACGAGTGTGATAATGTGTGGTAAACAGACAGACGGACAGATAGACGACATCTGCTGCAATAGCAGCGATGCCGCCTAAGAGTAAGTAAGTGATAAGTAATTAAGTAAGTAAGTATCAAAAACGACTGTCCAAAGCAACATAAAGCGTCACTGTTGTAGTATAAGTATTAAGTAGTAGTAGTAGTAGGCCTAGGGTAGTAGTTGTTGTTCTGCTTCACCAGAGTTTTATTGACGACTACGGAGATGCAGCATTCTAGTGTTTGTTTTAGAGCAAATGCCTGCCAGACCCCTAGGAATCTGTACTATCAGGGAAATATTTCTTTACAAAAATAAACCGAAGAACATAAACAACAGCGACAAAGAGAGTAGCTGATATACTGTTAGCCGTAACGTGACTCACGTCAAGACTAGCTTTCAACGTGGCCGTCAGTAGGATCGGTGGATTACTGACGCGATATCCAGCAGCCCCGGGACTCAGATCCATCACTGCAGTCAAAATACACAACACAGAACTTCCAGTGTGTGATGCACAAACCGACGTGTTGATATTGCACTACATATAGGTCTACCGTTTTTTTTCGTTTGTGATAGTTTAATTGAATTCTAAACAATCTGTTGCAATCAACAAATAGGCCATGAGACAGAACACATGTGTCTTAGGGCTGTTTAAGCTAGCGGAGTTCGACTAACCGTTGTCCATGAGAAATCTTGTTTCAAACTTATGTCCCCACCAGCCATGCAGTTTGTTCATGTCGCTGTGTGCGTGCCGCTCGTTGATGAAGATGCCGGCAATCGCTCCGGCGCTCGCGTTCATATACTGTACATGCACGACAACGCTCAGTCAAACTGAGGCCTAACACGATGGTTTCGTGGCCCAACGGTAGCAGGACGTCAGACTTACCATCGCGAGGTCGTGAGTTCGACTCTCAAATAGGTCGCTACTCGATCGCTATAGTGGGCTTGACGGTTAACGTATGTCTGCGGACTGCAGGAAACCATCCATTCCATGTGTATAACCAACACCAAAGAAAACTCAGCCTTTCATCCCTCCGGGGCAGGTAAATCGAGTACCAGCCTGTCTGGCTAGGGCTAAGGCGGGACGCGTTCACCTGTGTTAGGTGTCAGGCAATGTGTGATCTCATATGGCAGGTGATGCTCCGTAGCTCTGCAATAAGTTTCCATGAAAAATGTATTATACCCAACCTTTAACATTTAAATGATGCACCGGTGTGAGATCGAGAGTGTAACAAAAAAGAGGGCAAGATCATTGCTCTTTCGTGCATCGACATGTATGCGGCCGTCCTCAGTCCGCTGCCCACTGCGCACCATCACCCGTTTACTGCGTGTGCCGTGAGCCGGTGTTCGGTAAGCCGGTTCGCAACTTTCGCTGGCGGAACTGAACATTTTGTTGAACTATATGCATCATTTTCCAAGATTTTTGACGTTCTGCGACCTCTCATTTCACCTTTCAAAGTGAAAATTAGCACACTTCTACCGTGAAGGACAGTTCACATCAATTTTGGTTTTTACGCCTACTGGCTTTCGACATTAAAGCCGATACCGTATAGAACAGACAGGCAAACAGGAAAACAGGCAAGACCCGTAAAGTGGCCTAATACGACAGCCGCATATTAATAAGAAGATAGAAGACAATCATACCTGCAGTTTGCCACGATCGCTAATCAGAACGTATAGCGCGCCAAATGAACGCCATTTAAGGGGGAGAGAGGTATGGTTTGGTTTATGGATAATTTAATTTTGCACGTCAGAACTCTCGCATGCTGCTGACTGTCGAGTGGTCGAATGCAGTAAACCGTGTAGAAAATCTCGGTTGCAGATCTCATTTGAATTTCGTGAAACAGGCAAAAACGACGACTGGCGTCACAAAGTCACAATTAAACTGCCGAAAGCAGCAGTACAAACTACAAACCTTGTAATTGCACCAGCACGCAAAGTCCACATCCCAGTCGTGCAGAGAAAGTTCAACGTTGCCGATAGCGTGCGCCATATCGAAGCCGACATAGCAACCCTGTTCACGTCAATAGAACATATTTTTTGATCCTAACACTACGCCACTCAACGGAATACAGCTACATTATACCGATAACCACACTCCATAATAGCCAATAAAAGACTCTGCTAACATGCAAAATGTAGGCGTATTTCGACGCTGCTGACAGAATTTCTGCTAGGCCTACCAGAGCCGGATTTAGCTGGTGGGAGGCCTGAGGCCCCTGGTGGGAGGCCTGGGCCAGGTGGCGTATTTGGGATTTCAGAAAGGGATTGGCTATCGAATTACAAGGTTTTAAAAATTGAGGGGTTTGGTGGGAGACCCCCTGTTGGTGGGAGGCCTGGGGCCCGGGGCCCCCGCCCCCCCCCTAAATCCGGCCTTGAGGCCTACAGTTATTTTATTTACAATGTGGGCCTATAACAATGCACCGTCACGTTGCCCTTTAACTGAGTTGTCGCGATATGGCTGTCCGTCACCGACGTACAGTGTGACGCTTTCGCTGTCAACGACCTTTGTCTTGTGACCACTTTTGATCGGGTCATAGCTTGTCGCCTACGTCGCTTAACCGTTCTCGAGTTATGACACAACGTCAAGATAATTTACTACGACTTCAATCATTTCACGAATTTATCAACCTTATCGTGTCCAGCCTTGGTAATTGTCTTCATCTCGAAAAGCTGTCCTGTGTAGTATTGAACTCCGGGCAGCATGATAACGGCGATGCTCTGACCTTCCTTCTCAATCGTATCCAGTATATCTTCTATTCGTAACACGTGTTCTCCCTGTAACCACACAGAAAGATTATTATACAAATACAACACGCTTAGCAGACTGACAGTCCACTGCTTTTGTATAGGCCCACAGAGTGGGCCAAATATGCTAAGCTTACGTAAATCAAGGTTTGGCAGTAGGCTATTCGGCACGCCACACACTATAACAAAAGTAGCCAAACTAAGTAAGTGAGTAAGCTGCATAATGTACCTGACGTGGTTTGAGGCAGATAAGACTCGTTGCAGGATCATACCCACGCTGCCGTATCTGAGACTGGACACAATACTGCAAAGTAAATACAGAGTAACAGAGTAATGTCTTTTTCGGTCACAACTACGACAACTATTGAACTATTTTCAAAATTTTTTTGAGTGAGTAAGTGAGCGAGTGAGTACGAGTACTTATATCCGGCGCACTTAAGCAAAAAAGTCATACATACAGCATACATCTTTTACTGATATCAAGGACGTCATGCTGGTCAAATATAACGAGGGCTCTCAGGTAGGCCCCTAGTAGCAAGATTTGGCAAGCGGACAATGACGAGCCTATAACAGGGCTGGCCTAGGGTCCGCCTCTTGAAGCCGAAAACGTATTAGTTTTTGGACGACCGATATACTGTACAGCAAATTTGCAATGTAGTTGATTATAAGCGATCCAATCACACAACAAACGCGTTGCTACACTACTTGTTAAATTTATTCAGCCTTCTTTTCGTCTTCTGCTGTCACTTGGTCGCTGACGCTTAGGCCTACTTGACTTTACCACAAAGCGCAATTACCCATACAAGAAACACGTCCGAAGTATCTCGACTTGGCGTCGCGGTAATACTTAACCATAACAGTAGGCCTAATAACTGGAAGGTTTTTGCCGTTTAATTTCGTACAACCGCATTGATTTGTTTGATTGAAAGTGGTGCATACTGCATACTAACATGGTCAGAGGGAAATGCGTGATCCTCTATAAGAACCTTGTATCTCTCAGGTGTCGGCTGATAAAACGAAATCTGCAATTTGATACAAGCATGCATCAGTCACGAAACTGATTCAATACGATTACAGTTTGACAGAGTTATACCACTTCAGAGTGCGCCAGTTACACAAGAAAATACAAAAATCGAACAGGAATCAGTTCACATTATGTAGGTCTGAGTTTATTCGCCAGTCAAGGCAACAAAAAATAAGTCAAATGACTAATGGGGTGTTTACACGATCCAGCAAACGTCCAGCAAATGTATTCAAAATACACGTGCTAATGCTGGACGTTTGCTGGATCGTGTAAACACCCTAAGTCTTATAAGACAGACAAAGAGAAAGACAGAGAGACAATGTATGCTATGAAAGCTAACGTCGTTTATTACGCCAATGCTGTTTTAAACTTTTGTACTTTATTCTGGCGATAGGCTTACTCATTGTAACTGACAAAGATCTGGACAAGACTTGTTTGCATTCAAGCATTTATTCTGAAAAGAAGCAGTAGTACGCAAGTAAAAAAAGTAACGGACATAACATTTCGCAGCTGTTCACCATGAGTAAGTGGAGGTTGATGGTCAAACCGTTCATAATTCCAACTTCATCTGGCGTCGCTCCTATAACGTCATTATAACATCGCTGTCAACTTAATAATATTCTGTATTAACTATGTATGACTCTACAGCGTAGTCCAAGAAATAAGGGTTTACTGCCACAGTTTGTTCTTCAAATACTGACCGCATCGATGCTAACAGCTAACATTAGTTGTTCCCTCAATGTAGCAAACGTGATTAACGAATGTTAATGGGCATATAGTACATTGTAGTATAAACCTACCATGGCAGCTGACGGCACCGTCCGTGCGCTCAAGACATTATTTTCTGTATTTCTCAAATCAAAGAAAATGACTCCGACATGTGGCGGTGACGAAACTGACAATGCAGCTTTGCAGTGACATGTTCAAAAGTGTAAAGGAGAGAAACGGATGTTTACGTATAGCTCTGGCATACTACTTTCCTCGTGTGATTAATTTCTTTTGTTAATTTTTTTTACTTTTAAGGGAAGGCAGATACAAGGCTTCCTAAAATAATACGCCACTTCAACATCTCACTTGCGTTACGTTACTGAGCATAATAGCCTGATATAGGTTTAGATATACAAGCCACATCCATGATCTTTTGAGTGACCGTAAAACATGACGACAAAATTATGTAAGATAATATCCGGCGTGTTTCAACTCACCAACGAGTGTAGCTGTTTGATCAACGCAGAACTCGTCACAGAGAGCGAACGGCATCGGTCCGTAAATGTGACCGATGGCTCCCCTATTTACATCACACACAAATACGTCTTGTTATCAGCTGCTCTGGCTACTGCAGTGACTTCCAACGTACATGTACGTAGTCTGGTTTCAAACTTACCGATTTAATTTTTTTCATTCTCGACTTCTGAACACTTAAATTATTGATTATTAGCGAATTGCAACAGTTATCCGCCATAATAACTCTAAGTAGCGCAATTTTAGTAAATCATTGGGGGTCTCAGTAGTCCTTGGGAGGTCTCAATCTGTGTGACGTATTGTTTTTGTAGCACTAACACTATTTCAAAAGCGCAATTCACAGGGAACAATTTAAAATTAGAAATCCTTGGAGGTCCATAGACCCCTCCAGTCATCCCCCTTAAATGTCTGGAGGATAACAGGGAAGATTATCAAAAGTCCATTATGGTTAATTACATATGCACACGAATAATGGAGTTCTTACAATGTTTGGTTTAGCTCGTTTTTGGTGTTTTGTGTTTCTGTATAGGTTAAACGTACCATTTTATTACTATGTGTTTGTGTGCATTCTGTCTGAAAAGGCCGTCCCCGAAATTACCTATATTATGTCGGGCGGGACGTTAAACCCTACTCACTCACTCACTCACTACCCCTTAAATGACGCCCCTGATAGCTCAATAGACTCTTATTTACTTTCATCACCGATGAAATCACTGGGCGTGAATTCCGTGAACACGTATAAATAGGTCATCAAATCAGGCGGCAAACGGTATCGTATATTATCAATTTAATGCCAGCAAAGCTCGTTTGTGAACTGCGATACAATAGCTCCTTGTAGCTAACTCTAGTGCTTGGTTGAAGGTGGAGGAATTGGAGCTTTAGCGCTGCATGAGGAACCTTCGTTGCTCGGACAGACACTTTGTGTCATACTTGATACGTACAGATGTAGCTTAGAATTTTGTTTCATTTTCGCTAAGTTGGACCATGAACTAGTACATGAGAAACAGTGTAGTTTGCACTGACAAGGTGGCCCAGCTGTTGAGCTGCTCCAACACATATGGTTGAACGTTCTTTGGCATCAAACCGAGTGAATGTCCACACAGATACAGACACTCGTCATCCGACTCACGATACCGCTCTCCAACTACATTCACACACAAACACTTAGACAGACAGACAAGCAGACAGGTGCGTGCAAAGACAACGTGCTGCAGCAACGTTGTGCTGACTGTACTTAAGGGTACGAATCACAAAATCCCGAGCGGTTATTGAAATTAATCATGGAAAGCCGTATGTGAAGAGAAAATTAAGCCATCCGGTTTAGCTTCTACAACATAATAAAATAAATGTAATAGAAACAGCAAACACTCGGTGAATAAATATTACTTGAAGTTGAAGTAGTAGGCCCTATTTAAGAGAAATATATTGGCATCACGCAGAGACCGCGCGGGCAAGGTCTAGAAACTTACCCAAGCTGCTCGGTAGTCCTCGTAGTTTCGGGTAGATGAACTGCTGTCGAAGTTCTCTCAACGGATCGTTGTCGTCCATCGATCGTGCGAATTTCACATCAGTCAAGTCGCAGTTCCACTCTCTCGACTTGTCAAGCAGCTGCTGCATCGGCGGTGAAACTGTGCTCATCTTGCCTCTACCAATTGACAAATTAGTGCTCATCTTGCCTCTACCAATTGACAAATTATTTCGCAAATACAGTAAAAAAATTACCGAATTCAGTTAGAATTGTGGGTACATTTTTTAGTATTAAACGTTTTACGGGTCGCCCAGTGCATCAGGAAATGGAAGTACATGTAGGCCTATAGTCAATGTGCTAGTTCCAAAGCTTAGGCCTACTACTAAAAACTATTTCTCATTTTGCTCCTAGTAGGCCTACGGTATACTTTTCTACTAGACCAGCAGCAGAACTACAGTTATTCTGTATACTTTGAACTTTGTCTGGTCGCCGCGAATCGTGTACGTGTTTGACTTTTGGCGGAGAGGTAGGCTACGGCACTGCAGTGGCGTATTTAAGGGGACATGGCGATGATGCGACACCCCCTAGATAAGACCCCAAACTTTTTTTACAAGACTGATTTTATCAAAAACAGCAATAAGTGGACAAATCTGCCACTTCAAATGAACGTCCAAAATTTAAAAATGCTTCAGCTTCAGGCAGACTTTACTCCCTGACGACTTGACTAGCATCTCCTGGACCCTGCTGGGGGTTTGCCTAGAATGCCCAGATTTGTTACAGGCTGATGCTCCTCCGTGCTTGCCATGCTGCACCACCGACCCCTCTTCCTGCTTTCCAAATCTTAAATACGCCACTGTACGTGTGCATAACTTCATATTAAACAGAGATTTTGCACTTCGCGTGAAATATAATAATGCTTCCAAAATTTCATTTTCGCTCACTAGTTAGATGTTATAACAGGAATTTGATGAGCATATGCATAATACCATTGATGAGGATATGGTCCTACAGCGCGTGCTTATTTGCTTATTGCGAGTAATTTGAGCAAAGCTCACGTGACGACGCGCGACAGCATCGATGCTACCACCTGAAAATCAGTGTACAACGACAACGTGCAAAAATAACGATGCCTCTTAATAGCCACCCAAATTTGATGCCGCGTAGAGAGGATTCCGTGAACGTACGGCGTCATGAATTAAACTGTTAAAATCTACCTTTTATGCTAAAATTTTTTTTACGTAAATTGCCGTGGTTATCTCTAGTATTTTGGTGCAATTTACTGTTAGACGTTGCTTTTTGATGAATTTTAAGGTCGTCGATGTTGGTGTCTTTGGAAAGCCCGTCAGCAGTGCTTGTTACGATAAGCAGCACGTTTGTGTCTATCTGCGACCGTTTCTAGTAACTTTCTACGCAAAATTTTGTTCACATTAGCCAAAATTGCGCATTTTGAAGAGGCACCCGCATTTAACGTCCCCGTACAGAGAACTAGTTTAACTTAGGTCAGAAGGTCGAAACTTAAATTACAGTAAAATATATGCATGCCCAGGTTGTCTTGGTCTATCTCCAGCAGTTTCGGTGCAATTCAGTCTTAAAACTTGCGCCGTCGAAGCCTAAAATCACGAAAAAATTCACCCCCTATTTGGGAGGTTCAAGGTCATTGATGTTAGTACCCTAGGGAAGCTCGTAATGAGTGCTTGCTGTGATAAGCAGCAAGTCTGTGCCTAACTGCAACAGTTTTTCACGATAGAGGAGTCAATAGCGGTAAAATGATAAAATAACCTCTCGAGAGAATGCCCCTCACACAGCTGCACGAAATTTTGTCACTAAAAACTAGGGTCTTCGTTAAAGCCCAAAGTAAAGATTTTGTGATTCTAGGTGTTGCTGTTTTGATACAGTGCCATGGTGTGACAGACGGACATTCGGACGGACAGACGGACAGAGAGACACCTCGACGATAGCTAAGCTTAGCATACATGTACATGTAGCTGTCGCGCGTAAAAAGTATACCACCCACTTACCTTGCAAAATTCCAAAAGAAAACTAAAACATAGACCTACTTATTACAGAATAATTATAAATCACTCAGTAAAGTCGTACACCTACAGCCAAGGCTTACAGACACTGCAGTACTAATAATCTACGAACTCAATGCACAGCAGCGTGCACACGCAGAGAATGGACTGCGACCTTCGTAGTTTGCACTGTAAGCAAATAGAAGCTAACCAAGTTTAGATTTCAGAATTTGAACTGCAGGCATTTGAGTCAAGATATTTACACTTTATACAGCGACACGCGTGAAGCAGGTCGTTTCAGTCTATATCAGTGACGTAACCAAGGAAAAGCAGGGGGCCCACCCCCAATCCTCCAGACAAAACATAAGCATACGTTTAAAGTGCACGAAATTGGCCAATTTGATCAGTTTGAAATAATTAAAATCGTTGCCACCAGATCTCATTTTTAAGCTAAAATGCACCAAATTCGATTTCGGCTGCGGCTCCGCCCCCGATCCGGCTTGGGGAGCTCACAGCGCTCCCCCAGATCCACTAGCTGGATTTTAGGGGGTCCTACTTCTTAGGGAGGAGAGGGAAGGGGAAAGGAAATGACAGGGGAAGAAAAGGTAAAAGAGGAAGGGACAGGGAAGGAGGGACAAATTGGGGAAGAGAAGGGGAGAGGAAGGGAAACGAGGCCCCCAATTGAAATTTTTGGCCGCGCCACTAGTCTATCTCCAGTAATTTCGACCAAACTTCACTCTTTAAATGTGAGTGTGCGTCGCAGCATGAAGTCGAAAAAAATTCACTAAAACCAGTGGCTTTTATCCCTCAAATGTAGTCGAAATCGAGCGCAAGTTCCCCCCCCAAAGTTTTAGTCTCAAGTTCCCCCCCAACTTTCAGGCTCTTTGTTAAGGGTGTAGATTGCCAAGTGAAAATAGGGGGAAACTATGTTAAGGGCGTTGATTGCCAAGCGAAAAATAAGGGGAGTTTTGTTAAGTGTAGATCAAAACTCCCCCTATTTTTGATCTACACCCTCCAACCCCCCTATTTTTCACTGGCCACAAAGCTGCGCTCACCAGGTATAGGAATAGAAGCCACTGACAAAAACCCCTTATTTTTGGATTTCAAAGTTGCTCAATGTCATCAGTGTTAGTACTTCCAGAAAGGTTGTTAGCAGTGCGTGTTCTGATAAAAAGTATGCCTGTAGCTATCTGCAACTGTTCTCATGCTAGATTAGTCGTCAGTAGCAGAAATAGCACCTTTGAAGGAGAGAGCCTACACAAAGTTGATGGCCACGTGCAGAGTACTCTTTGAACCTAGCTAGGTGGTTGAGACTTACATTGTTAAAGTCAAAGTTTAATGGTGAAGATTACAAACGCATGTAGTCTTGGTCTATATGCAGTAATTTCAGCGCAATTCTTTCTTAAAATGTGCGCCATAGCCTAACATCGCCAAAAATTCACAAAAACTCCTATTTTTTGGGTTCAAGGTCGTTCAAGGTCATCAAAACCGGTACCTCCACAAAGCTGATTATGAAATACCGCTATGATAAGCAGCAAGTCTGTGTCTATCAGCAACCGTTTTCGCACTAAACGAGTAAACAACACTCGGTAAAGTAATGATTTTGTACGGAAGTACGGATCAACAAATCTGGTATTTGTTAAAAAAATTTTTGTTAATCAAAATTGGATTAAAATTTGAGACTAAAACATCACTAACGTCACTAATCTGCACATTTCCCATAGATTGTAAACTACAGTAGACAACTATGGCGGGTGCTTATTTCACATAGGACATGTAATCAAGATTTGTACTTGTACACTGTTAGTTTAACAGTCTGGATTTTGTCCGTTTTGACTACTCAGTTTGCGTGTTGCAATAGTTTAGGTCCGCTATAGCGAAAGTCCCTCCATAGCAACAAAGTCACACAAATCTCCTCCAAATGCCCTAGGACATTTTTAGAGGGAAAGTGAAAAAGAAAACAAGAGAAAACGAGGAAAAAGAGTAAAAGCTAGAAGGCTGTTGCAGTGACCTGGGAGGAAGTTTGCTCCCTCAGCCTTTCTAGCGTTAAGGCGAATGAACGCCGTTTTTTTCGCATACGTAGCTTATTTTTCATTACAAGAGCTAAGTAAGCCCACGCTACATGACCTTCTCAGAGAGTCAGGGGGCGGCTTGCCCCTCCCCCTGACGCTGAAGCACTGGTTGTTTGTTAGACGTTCAATGGAAGCCGCAAATTTGCCCATCTTTTTAAAATTTTGAAACGCAAAAAAATCACATATTGGTGTTATCTTGACAAAAAAATCATAGGTGGTTACGAAACTGGGGGAGGCTGGAACAAAACT
>Ga0056128_1005994_pt1 | contig 15331 bp, 11 predicted proteins | sample WorMetLIZISLAND2_FD_71113 | JGI IMG/M metagenome (GOLD analysis project Ga0056128, IMG submission 71113) | Marine gutless worms symbiont microbial communities from Max Planck institute for Marine Microbiology, Germany - Olavius geniculatus... ...
CATATATGGCACTTTTCCACCAATAAAAATTGGCAACTTTGGCTCTGTGGACCAATTCGCATTTGCTAAGTTATAAGTAGCCTGATCAATAGCCAATCACAGCGTGGCCTCTGCTGCCTGCCGGCAGCCTAACTGCACGGCTAGCGTGCCGGCTGCCGGCACGCTATACACGACGATACTTATAATGTCAGTAATTTGGTCATGAAAATGACGATAATTGTCACCACTTGATTTGCGAATCCTGTACTCAAGCAAAGTAATAAATTCTTGGTTTGCACAGCTTCGTCACGTGATATCTGATAACTATTCTACGGTGTATTTGTAAACAACAAAGTAAACATATTACACATGAGAAAGTGTCGTTTGTATTGTGTTTTATAATTGCGGCAAGATATGAATTGTCCGTTGCACCGAATTGGATAACGCTTGCACATATTTACCAAGAGGAAATGAATTGTGACTTTTGAAAAACCGACGATCTACGAAATTGGTCATGCTAAATTATGCATGCCAGGCAGGTGACAGTTATTATACAGCTACTTTGTGGCAGCACCAGCAGCTGATATGTACAGGGTCCGGCAGAAAAAAAGTGGACGCCTGAAGTTTTTTGCCGTTTTCTCAGCAAACGTTTGGGATTTTAACATGAAATTTTACAGCTTTATTTACTGTACATCTAACTACCAAGTAAAATGTGATTCTGTTGAAAAACGATGAAGTTATAGATTTTTTAACATGACTGCCTACCGATATTTTAGCATTCAAAAATGTTCATGCTAAAAATGCTATTTAATTTTCAAAAACTGGGTACACATTACTGCCAATGACATCACAGTGACGTTTTGATAAGGTCACTGCTAGGGGTAGATCGGCGATCTCGCACTAGTGAGCAGAAAATTACTAGTGGTAGATCGCCACTTTATTTAATTACATTTATCACATTATTAATGTAAGAATGCAGCCATATTTCTTCACTGCATTACCAGGACTGTAGTTGGGACTGAAATTTCAGTCACTTTGTTATCAATTACCAAATTTATTCAAAAACAATAAATTTTAAGTCTGTGTTACAAAGAAACAGATATGGCTTGAGATGGACTCTGATGTAATACCGAATAAGCCTGATTTAAATACGTGACAGTGTCGTGGCATGGTCCTATGATACCAGGAACATAAGTTCTACCATGTACCTAATAATGTGCCTACTCGATCTACCTTTAGCAATTTTCCAGTGCTAACAGCAAGATCGCTGATCTAGCACTAGAATTATTGTTCGATAAACATAAATTTATATTGTTTATAAATTATCACCAAATTGTCGTTCCTTTAAAGCAATCGCCGGCTGCCCACCGGATTCATTTTCCAGCATGATGACGCGTCAGCACGCAGCACGCAACGCCGTGCAGTGCACAGAACTGGCTGTGAGCCAGCTGTCCAGGTATCATCACAAAAGACTAATGGCCTCCAAATTTCTTGAATGTAAACCCAATGTACTATCATGTATGGAGTGCAATGTTGGAGGCTTACTGCACGCTTAAAACAAAGCTGAAAACAAGCACCGAACTCAAGGAAGTGCTTCAGGTTATCTGGGGCAACCTGCCACGGGGACCAATCGACAAGGCTGTAAAAGATTTCTCAAATAAGGCGACTGGAGGCTGGTGTTGAACACTTCGAACATTCATGATGACAATAGAATTTTGGCATTTGATTATTATCTAACTGTGTTGTTTCAACGATGTTATTAAATTGGTCCTGATGGACAGTACGGACAGCTTAGAACTAGGCTAGATAAATCCTAGCCTAGATAAATTCGAAATGGAATTTGATTACTCTAGTGACAGTCACAGGGATTAAGAGAGTGTCTCACAAACCTGGGCAAAGAAGATGCTCAAAACTGATGTTAACTACCCTCACTTTAGTCACCTATGATTACCTAACTGCTCTCGTCATCTTGGTCACTGCAATGTGACTGCATCCACCGTAAAGACAGCTATATGACCATCGCCAGCCTTCGCCTGCCTCGCCAGCCTCACATGCATAGTTTGGCATTGCTGGGTGTGGTGTGGTAAATCGTTGATGAAGCATCCAACATGCCAGTACTAGTCACAACCCAATCCGTAGTCATAAGTCTGTCAGTTGTAAACTGGGTTGTGTCATATAGCACAATTGGCACACTTAGAAGTGGATTAGATGGATAACTTTGACAGTGAATGGGTATGGAAGAAATTAAAACAAAGTTCGAGCTTGAGCAGGAATTGGACCTCTGACTGCAGCAGCAGAAGAACCATGCATCTGTGATTCAGTCACCAAGGCAATTTGTTGCTGTATTTTAGCAGGCATGCTTAAATGTGAACTAATGCTGTCTATTTTCCATGCTTAAACTGCATTGAACTGAGTATAGATATGCAGTTGCATTGGCCTTAACACCTACATATAATATATTTAACCGAGTCAGATTAGTTGTGCTCCTGGTTTTTGGATATCGTACACAGTGACAATATTCTACATTGACATCTTTGTATAGGTGAGATACAGTAGTACAGTTTTGATTATAAATGTAACTTGTTCTGTGTGTCTAAAAATTTAATGAGTAAGATGTAGGATTAGTAAGAACTATTTTGTTTATCGATGTGGTCATTTTAAAAGAATATTGCTGATTAGCTTTTGTGTTGGAAACTTTACTGTGCAGTAGAATCGGGTGTGACTTTGATTTTATTGTTGTGGTATGTTACTTCAGGTTGAAAATGCTGAAAGGTTAAAAATGTGGAATCAGAAGCATATAACTCAGCCTGCAATATGCCGTGCAGCATATTCAACAGAGAACATTGAGAAATGTTTGTTTTTTTCATTTTGACTTTGGAGATAACTAATTAACTTGGTGCGCTGATGCATCATTAATTCAGTGTGAATTTTGACGTTAAGTTGGAAATGTCACAGTAGTGCATTGAAAATAACAAATAGATAGTATAACAATGGATTATAAAGATATAATACTTAGCTCCATGCATGTTTAATTATAATTATTAATTGAATGGTTAAATGTCTGTCCACGGGTAAATCATCTTAGTACACAACCAACCAGTTAGATTGACTCAGGCTTTCATTCCTCAGGCTCTGGGGGTACGTCAATGGAGTACTGGCCTGACTGGGTTAAAGTGGGTGCATTTTCTTGTGTCTGTGGCATGTAACTGTGATCCAGTGTGACAGGTAACATTCCATAGCCCCGACATAGTTTTACAAGGAGCTATAAACATGTTTAACCATTTAAAAATCTTTTTTAATGTAAGGAGTTGTACTGAGTTACTTGAGTGTGTTAATGTCGGCACCAACCAATAACACAGAGTATGAAATGAATAACTGACATTCTTTTTGATTTATTTTTCTGACATTTCACTAGTTTTGTATTTTTGAATCTAGCCATGATTCTTGATGCTCATGGAAGCCTGCAAAGGACAGTAGAAGCAATGAGTCAACCAGTGTTCTTGTCTGAAACATTTACATTGTCCCGGTTATTATACAAATGTCGTAATCAACTGCACCACTGGAAAGGATTTTCAAGGCTGAAGCAGGTTTGACTCTAGTGTGTTAGGGTATTCTTTTCAGAGTGAACTTTCCATTATATTTGATAATAACTAACATGCTGTAACTGCAGTTAGTATTTTATCGTTTGGAGAGTGGGTGATACTGTGGCAGACGAATGGCATTATTTAATGTAGAGTGGTGAGAAATGCTCAATATACCTGTGTTGTGGCACTGATATTGGCAGCTTGACTGTGTTGTAGTTATCAAAATGTCTCAGAGTATATGTGGAGATGGAGCTTCCAGCATATCTGCAAAAGTTAATGGAACTGATACCAACGTAGGTATAGCTCGGTCTGTTAAATCTTTTACGGGTTTTATGTACTGTTTTATACCGTTAATCAACTAATCAACTTTTGGAAACTAGATAATCATATTGTTATTTGCTTGTTCCTAGATAATTGATCTGATTCATTACAAGGTTTTTCAAGCAATTATTTTATCATTTTTACACCAGTCATCTTCTACTGTCCAGCTCCTTGCACAGTTCTGTACACATTACGTTTTTTTGCATTATCGTTTCATTTATCAGTAAAAAGCTCAACACAGAGTCATTTGTTGTTGTAGCCAATTGTCATTATCAGATGAGTCAGTTTATTTGCCTTCAACAGCACTAGTGGAGTATGCCCTGCTAAGACTGCTTGGGGCAGCATCTGTATTGCAGAAGTGTGCAGGCTTCTCACTGTCAGCATATTGGTATCTTTTTATGCCTGATTGATTGTCAGTCCAGCATGATTATATTGGCTATGATTTCAGTCTGCAAAGATTGCATAAGAATCTGATTTAAGTGTTATGTTAGTTAAATAGTAATTAACACACATTATCACTTATGCTGATTTGCATATTTTATACCTTAATGTTTCACAGCAGTTGCATAACTTATGTGAAATATTGGATATTATTTTGTAACCTTCTACACCGTGTCCCAAAATTAGCAGCCCTTATGCTTAAACATGCCTCACTCAGTTTGTAGTTCATGGATTTCAATGAAACATCATACAGTGCACTATCTTAACATTACTTATGGTCACACTCATTATGACGTGCACACTTCACCCTGTGTGCTCAGTATAATGTCATTATGACATCAGAGTTTGTTTACATTAAGCTTGTATTCAGTACATTGTTATTGATAAAGGGATTAAGCAGCAGCATACCCGCCTTACACTAAGAGTTTGCATCGAAGCCAAAAGTGGCCACTTTGAGCTTAAACTGTAAAGACAAGTTTGGAATGATAGTCTCAATGACTGTTCCAAATTTAGTGAAAATGTGTTAGGTATTAATGATTTTACACTAATTTATCTGTAGGGGGTCTGCTAATTTTGGGACACGGTGTCTTACTGGTTTGTTGGCAGCTCTGTTAGCAGTATTTTGATAAATTGTCGATCATAATTGTATGGTACAGTGTTATAAGTTTTTTCACTATATGTGTATTTCTTTGACTAATGTGCAGTCTAATTTCACAGCAACTTTCTCGGGGTCTTTTTGTCAAGTTAATGATCATTCTGGCAGCAGTTGTCAGCAGACTGTGGTGAGTCCGAGTCATTTGGATAGTTTCTGGTCATCCGTCTCGTGATGGATGCTCGGTCTTTTTTGATTATATTTAGTTGCTATTAGATCTTGTTAGATTAGGGTCATGAATGAAAATTACTGTAATGTATGTTCACAGCAGTGGAAAAGAAACCACTCTCGACAGGCCAAGGCATAGATTTGAAGAGTGACAGGTCACTAAATAGTCATTAATGGATTACTGTGCTGTTCGGACTTAAGCTACAGATAGCCAATAGATATTTTTTTTGTTCATGGAATTATGATAAATTGTAGCTGTTGTTTTAGATTTATGTTAAATATGTTTTGATATTTGCACAAGTCTGTTGATTTAGAGTTATATACTGAATATTTTTAACTTTTGAGATTTAATTGGAAATGAGAGAGTAAGGCAGTATGTTGACAGTAGTTAATAAGAAATTTGAGCAAATGCTCATCAGATGCGCGAAAGCCTATAGCAGTTCTTGTTCGCTAACTGTCAGTCTGTCTCCAGCCATTTCACCGCAGTTCATTCTTGGAGTATGTGCTGCAGCCAAAGATTGCAAAAATCGATAAAAACCCCTTATTTCGGAAGTTTAGGGTTTTTCAAAGTCATCAATGTTGATACGATGAAAAGCTCATCACTAGTGCTTGTTGTGATAGGTAGCATGCCCATGCCTGTCTGCAACTGTTTTCACGAAAGATTTTTTGGGGATACCACTTTTTGATGCCCTCATGCGCAGGTTTTATTGAACCTAGAAAATCAAGACTTGGATCGTTGACATCTATGTTCATTGCTGAAATTTTCGTGTGCAGCTTTTCTATGTCTATCTCAATTGGTTTCGACGCAATTCGCTCTTGAAATGTCTTGCAACCCATAATTGCCAAAAATCCATAAAAACCCATATTTTAGCATTCAAGGTCATCCAAGGTCATTGAATTTGGTGGCAATCGAGAGCCAGTGTACGACTTCCTATTAGTGATTACTGATTAATAGTAACCTAGGCTCTATCTCACACCGTTATTGAGATACAGCAACTTATTGGCTAGAAATCGCAAACTTTTCCCACCCCTGTCTCATTTAGCACCCTGTTTTGGGGTGATCCTTTTCAAATTTATGGAAAAGCTTTACGGTTCCTGAAACTACATTTCCCAGGCAGTCTACAGTGAAAATTTGGTGATCTTAGCTTGCACTGTTTTTGACTGATCCACCAGTGTGACAGAAGGACAGACAGACACAATTGCAATGGCTAAAATGCGCTAAAAGCAGTAGCTGCTTTTTCGCATAAAAAGCTGCTAAATAGTTTCAAGTTTATTTTATTATAATTTTGACTAAATGCACTGGCAGCAACTACCATGATTTGCTGAATTGCAGGATGATATGCCATCTGTTGGTTGATGAAGTTTGTCACTGCTATTCCAAGCTTAAATTGTGGCTTGGTACTCTGAAATCTTCGCCTCTGTCATTGGTAAGTTGGATAGTGCTGGCTGAATAGTTCTCATTTTCTTTGATTTCTTGACTATCGTTGACCTTTTATTTGATTTCTCTCCATATTAGACGTTGTCGTTACATCAGCAAGGGTTGTTGCACTTAGGCACAGGTTTACAGCATCAGCTGTGCATGTGGACTGTGGTTTCAGATACCATGCATGCAGTAACAGTTATCGACTGACTATGAGTCAACCGAAGTAGTATAACACTGACACTGACACTGAGTTTATTAACACACTTGCAGCCACGAAAGCTGAATTGCTGAATAATACGGTGTAACACGTGCAGAAATGTGTGAAATGTCGAAAAGTTACGTACAAAAAAAACAAACACAAACAAGCACCAAAAACAGTATGACAATAATCTTAGTATTTGTAGTATAGTATAGTATAGATTATATGGTAGGTAATTTAGTATGTTGTAAAATTTAAACAGAATGTTATTTGGCATTAGAAGAAAAAGAGTTTCGTGAATGATTGGTAATGGATAGTCATAGGCGGATTTAGGGGGCAAAGAGGCCTTGCCCTCCCACCCAAGATGCCAAAGGTTGCCCTTTTTTGTCTTGCATATCATCATCATCATCATCAGTCACCCTTGACCAGCTGGGGTTGTAGCACCCTCCAACATCAGCGGAGTTAACCGGTGTCGATCTCCACCTGTCGGACCCAGGTCTCTCTTGGTCATCCTGGCCATCACTTCCAATGTGGGTTGTTGTCGGGACGGCCTCCAGCTTGCGTGTCGACTGCCAGTCGCATAGCCATCCGACCTGGCGCCTCCTCAGGTAGTCAATTATCTACGAATGTGACTGGTGAGGTCTTCCTGCTCTGTCTGACTGGTCACTTCAGCATTGGTTACATGATGGAACCAGCGAATTCTGACATGACATGTGAAATGCTTCCAGTTTCCGTTCCTCAGATTTCAGTATGGTCCATGTTTCACATCCGTACAGGAGAACAGACAGGACAAGCGAGTTGTAAACTCTCAACTTGGTTGCCAGGCTGAGTCTGGATTGCTGCCACACATTGGACAATCTGCCTATGATGCTAGAGGCTATACCAATACGATGATGTATTTCCTGCGTTGATCGTCCATCGGAATGAATAGCACTGCCAAGATATAGAAACTGATCTACTGCTTTGACTGTCTGTCCACTGGCCTGCATGTAAACTTAAGATGGTGGTGTATTGTGGCCATTATTCTGAATCGTCGTTTTCCGTCATGATGTGTGTAGTCCAACAGTCTTGGCAGTGGCATCAAAGGTGGTCAGTATCTCTAGCCATTTGGACGGGCAGTTGGTGAACAGAACACCATCATTGGCATAGGCTTGATCTGTAAAGTGAGTAGAACCAACGGTGACACCCATGAACTCTGTGCATCTGTTGAGAATCCAGTCCCCGCAATACAGAATAATGCTGGTGCTAATGCACAGCCCTGGCGTACGCCAGAAGTGGTGTCAAATGGTTCAGACAACTGCCCATCTGCTCAAACACGTGACTTAGTACCCCAATGCAGGTCCTCCAGCAGCTGGACCAAGAACAGAGGCGTTCCACTGGCACATAGGACTTTCCACAGTGCTAAGCAGTTTACTAAATCAAAGGCAGCTTTAAGGTCTATATAGGCAACATGTAGTGGCTGGTTAAATTCATGGTGGATTTCAGACAGTAGTCATAGAGCTAATATTGCATCAATTGTTGATCTGCCAGCAGTGAAACCACATTGCTGTGGACGCTGAAGAGAGTTGAATAATGGCTGAAGTTGTGCTAGCAGTACATGTGCAAACACCTTTCCCGGCACGGAAAGCAACGTGATTGGCCTGTAACTGCCACAGGTCTTGCATATGCAGTGCATTATAAATTTGCGCAGTAAAACTAATGAGATTTTGCGCACTGGGCCCATGAAGTGGCCTCAGCGCTGGGTGTCCGATTTTGTGGTCACCCTCCCCGCAGGTAAAGTTAACTAATGAGATTCATACACACCATATGCATTTTTTGGGGTTTTTATGCCTCAAAAAGTTTGTTTCCAGGGCTGTGCCCCAGACCAAACCCTTTCCCAAAAAGTCTACTTCTGCTTTTGGCTTTTGGCCTGAATTTTTTGGTCCTTGAGAGCCAGTTTGCCTCTTATGACTCCAATTTCTTTCTACTTCTATGTAAGAGTTACTAACAGTAAACAATTAATTACACTGTTTATCGCACGCAAGTCAATCTCCATGGCTGTCCATGCATTCCTGGTGTATTTCTAAACTGTTTTGGTCATAGAAAAGAACAAAATGTAGCACCAAAATGTCCACGAAAATACGCCATTTTGATCCTAAAATATCGAAAATTTTCTGGCACTACCCCTCTCCAGACCCCTCCCCAAACCTCACTTCGCTTGGCGCCTTTTCACCTTCCCTTCCCCCTAACTTCAGCTCCTAGATCCGCCTATGGATAGAGTTGTGTAATGTTTTGAAAGAGAAGTCCTGTCTTTGTATGGTTGATTGTCAGTTGACTTTTGACATTTGTCAGCTTAAAGTGTTGATTACATATTCATGTACTGTCATGTCATATTGTTAATATTCTATGTATAAATTTAACTTTGATTTTAATTTAGCTTCCTGAACATGCATCGTTGCCAGATGACATCACAAGCTGGCTTCGGTCATTTTCTGACGTTGACGAGACTGCTCTTCCCACATTTCTGAGGTGATTACTGATCATCGTACAAATTACAGTTATTATGGTCAGAATTTATTCACAGTTCATGTGTGTGAATTTTGTATAAGCCATATTGACACTGTTCTTTTGACATAAATATTTAATTTCTTTTCATACAATTAGAAATTTTATAGTTTTATTTTTTTATCATGCACAGCTGTACTCTTTTCAGCATCTTGACAGTACGTTAACAGGACTAAAATAATGTTCAGTGAACTAGAACTTTCACAAGAATTTTTTAATTGATTATATGCCAATAAAATCAGTATGTTTATATTTTGTCGGCTTTAAAAGTGTAGCACAGTTGGGTGATGATGCTTGGCAGTTGTTACAAAATACAGCTGTTCCGTTGGCTGCCTTGCCCTCCTGGTCATTGGAAATTGGAAATCAGCAAGTGTACTGTATTAGAATAGATATTTGTTATTACTATTACATAGTTAGCCATTTGATGTGTTACTGTTATAGGATAAGGACTTGCAAAAGTGTTATTAAAGTGTGCTTAAAGTGTGAAGTTGCAAAATGGGTTGCAATGATACGATTGTACATTATTGTCGTGTTGTGTTCAGTAGTCAAGAAAAATGTACTGAAAGAGACTCATTGATGTCTGCAAAGAGCTTACTTCCTGGTGAAGTTGTCGACCGAGGTTGGTTTAACAGGTAAGATAAATAACTGGCATCTTGTCATGACAGCGACGCTCTATAGATATGGAGGTTACTGTTGGCATTATTAAAAGCTAGTAGAAACATATGTCGACCCAGTGCCAACACTTTGTGTGGCTGTCCATTGACCTTTTACTTTTTGAGTGGAAAATTGGCACACCGGTGTCTCTTGATGTGGAGAATGTTCACACCAATTTTGTTTCTCTAGGCCCTTTCTTTTTTGAATTAAGAGCTTGCACCTTATAAACTTAAGAGATGGACGAGTAAGATTTGAAGTCCATGAAAATTTGCGTTGGTGCATGTATGCATCTGTAATTACACGTAAGCTCAAGTGAATTGTTACCCTTTTCTTGCGTGACATTTCAAACAGTCATTTGTTTTATTTCTGCTCGTATGTTAAACTGCTACAATCATGTATCTACTCCAAAAGTCGGATTGCTATTGTCCAGTGCAAGAATGCCTTGTTGACTCGTGTCTGTTTGAATGTGTTAATGTGTTTTCAGGTACGGTTTGACTGACCAAGCTTCCGAGAAGTCGACGTCACATGAGCCTATCATAGGCAGCATCGTTCCCATCAAATCTCCACTCATTGACCGAGTTGCAACATTTCTCGGTAACCAGCCGAACCCAACAGCAACAAGCAACAAAACGGTGCGACCAAAAATAAAAGAAAGCGAGTTGAGCTCATGGAGAGAGTCAGTTCATCATTGCAGCCATATTGCACAGTTGCATCTGGTTGTCAGAAAGATCAGCAAGTCGCGGCCTGGCTCACAGTTTCGAGGAATGAAACGTTGCCTGACAGACCTAAAGGCGCTTAAGGCTATGCAAAATACTGGCAAGAACTCGAGTGCCAGTCGACGCCGGGATAACATTGAGCTGCTGCACCGTGGCATCGCAGTTTTTGACAAGTTCCTTGATGCAAACCGATCAGATTGCATTCTAGTCGGTAGGTACTAGGTAGTTCATGCAATTTTAATGCAGCCATATTTACAGTTGATTTGTTAAATTAACAAAGTTGCATTTACAGACCACAGTATTTTGCCATTCATTATAATCGGCCTGTTTTGTGTCCAGACCTATTTTGTGCATTGTGCATGCTATAGTGTATGTTATATTATACAAAACAACGGAGTTTAGTTGAAATCACTTTTCAGGGCTTTATTCATTCATTCTGTGTGCACTGCATAAATGTTGTTTAATATTTTGGGCAGTTTTTATGCATGTTGCTTTACTGTTTTTACTGCAGAATCATCTCCAGCAGAAGGAAAATCTTCAGTTAAAGAGACTTCGACAAAGCGCCGTAAACATGCAGTTAAGAGTAAGACACAAAAGGCAGATTGTGCTGACACTGAATTGGACAAAATGCCCAGTGCAGCAAGTTCTAATGAGAAGAGCAAACATACACCTGCTTGCAAGCTATTCACCTTGCCTCAGAGTGGACTGTATGAACATTTCTTAGCAAAACTGAAGTGTCGAGCATATTTAGCAAGAATGAAGAAGCAGCTTGTAAAGCACGAAGGCAAAGTCCAGTGTGGAAAAGATGTCATATGCCTAGAAAGAAAGCATTCAGCGAAGTTGCTGAGACTGCTGAATAAAATTGATGATGCTGATGGCTTGAAGAAAAGAAAAAAACAGACTGCTAGAAAACTTAGCAGATTGTTGCAGGATGTGGTACAAGTGTTTTGAATGTTTGATGCTTAAACCTCTTTGCTTGTTGAACTTGATCATTTTTACCACATGATGCACATAGGTAAAAATGCTGTATTGCCATGCAAGCTGTCAGTAATGTTACTTTATCACGTGCATGTAGGTTGGACGTTTCTATGCATTCTCACGAAAAAATCACTTTTAGCATTGCACAGTTTTCACCCAACAGCATGGCTCTCTTGCATTGCAAGTCAAATGCTATTTAACACCTGGTGAGTTGTGGCAAAAAAATTGATGGGCAAAATGACAAAACATAATTGCAGTTTTTGATAATGGTTTTGTACAGGTAAAATATTTACTAAATGCCCCTTATGTGCATCATGTGAAATAACACAAACTCCATAGACTATCATGAAAATGAAGAATTTAATATGACTACAAGATAACAGTAATGAACTAGAATACGCAAATAGTATACAAATATTTTAACCTTAGCAGTTTTTGGTTAACAATGTCAACAGTGTTAAAATGTTGCAAAAAGCATTTGCAATGGTATACATCTTCACTATGTCATAATGAACCAGACATGGGTTGATATGTGACAAAACTCAGTACTGACTTATTAATGCTTGTCACATGCACTATATAACTTCTGACAGTGGTACAACTGTACAAACACCTTTCTGGTCAATTACATACAAGTGCAATACATATCCTGCTACTGGCATAGGTTAGCTAAACTTGCTGTGAAAACCTGAAAACCATCAGCAATGCAGTTTTGTCTATCAGTAACCTTGTTACAATACACTAGTGAGTGAGTGAGTGAGTAAGGCAGTGTTTTTCAACCTTTTTGTTGCCGCGGAACCCTACGCAAGCGTGAAGGTCACTCACGGAACCCCATGCATTGATCCGTGAGTCCAGCGATGTATGCGAGAATGAAGCTACAAAGGGTTTACGAAATTTCAAACAATAAAAACATCGATGCTGAATATTTCTACCACATTGTCTGGGTTATTTTTACTGGTCAGCTGCGGAACCCTTGGGTTCTGCGGAACCCCAGTTGAAAATCACTGGAGTAAGGTTTAATGTCCCACCGGACACAGTATAGGTCATTTCAGGGACAGCTTTTTTGAGGCAGAATATGCACACAAACACGTAGTAATGGAACGGTAACCTTTACAATAAAGAAACAGAAAGTTAACCGTTGCAAAAACACAAAACACAAAGAAACGATCTAAACCTAAAAATGCAAGAACTCCATTATATGCGTGCATATGTAATTAACAATAATGGTAGTTCTAATAATCTTCCCTCTTATCCTCCAGACAGTTATCAATGTGATAATGCTGTCTATTGGAGGACAGTAGCCTAAGCACATAATGGAATGTAAAAACTGGCAAAATTATTACGCAGTTGCACGTGTGCAAGCACAATATGTATCACAATAAAGAATGTATAAATTTGACTCTTGTGTAAATATACCGGTACAACAAATGTCTACACAGACCAGTTACAAAGGTATGCTATAGCATCAGATGTATCGGCTGCACGCAATTCCAACAAATATTCCTTAACTATCTGCAGAAGCACAAGAATAAATAAATAATATGGTATACGTCACATAGCTATAATATTACAGCACCATAATAAAATTCATATTTAAAATGCTAGTCATGTGCATAGTCACCTACACTGCATTTAACTACTAACGTGCCAGAAAATGTTGGACATTTGGTACCATGATACATGTACTTGCAATTGAGATGCTACATAAGTCCGAGACAATCAACAACATACAGTCGACAACATACTGGTTATACCAGCCATTTGCAATCAGTTTTTAATCTATTAAAATTATAAAAAAAGTGCCCGAGATTTGTTTTCATCTTTACTGTACATGCATCCATCTGTGCACCTGTCCATCTATGACTGAAAGACTTTATCACAATTCCTTTATACTACCTAGTATAAAGATAAAATGCTTAGGTTTTGGATCAAAAGATGCAAGCAGGCAGAAGAGGCGGCATGTTAACTCAGTATGTCATGTTCTAATAATCTAGTCAGTTCTTCAATAATGTGGAAACAGTAATTCATGCAAGATGTTATCTTCTTAGAGATGACCTTGGCAACCGTCTAATGTTCTCTGAAGCCCTGATGAGCTGCATTGGGCACATGTTATCTTCCTACAATGCACTGAAGCTATCCAGATACTTCATTCTCTGATACTGCCTTGCTATCCTAATCCTACCCCTCTATCCTTCCAGTCGCCAGCAAATTATCAAGGCCATGCCTTCTCATTACATGACCTGGGAAACTCGGCTGCCGTGAGCGGTGTTATCAGCGCATGAAAATGAGAGGATAATCGACGGACATCTGCTGCTGCATTTCTGATGGCATGGCAACCCTGATGTATTTGAGGGCACGTTTAGCTGCTGCACTCTTTGCGATGCGATAGTTTCGCCCGACTCCTGTGAATGTGCCTTTGCCGACAACGTGCACAGTCACACGAACCTTGCCCTCACTTGTTCTCTCTGGTTTTCTGTCACAGACAACATTTCTGGTCACAGCACACCAATGTCTGTAGTTTATGGTGGAGAAACTCAAGAGTAGAATGCAGGGTAACTGTGCATCTTTAAAAGTCCTGGAATTTTTTTCTCTAAATTCAAGGCCTTGAAAGTCCTTGAAAACAGGGTTGGTCCTTGAATGTCCTTGAATTTGAGTTTCTAGGTCCTTGAAATCTTGGTATTTATTCAGGGAAAACTGGAAAAAAAGTAATGAAACTGAAAACAAGTATATTTGCACTATGCAGTGTAATTTCATATTTTCTTTAAAAAATTGTTTTCACTTGCTACGCTACGTGTCATTCTGAAATTGTTACAGACACAATTCATTCAGAGATGAATCCTAATGTCAACATTTAGGCCTTGAAAATTAATGTCGACAATCCTTGAACATCCTTGAATCTTATTCCACGACCACGGTGGGAACCCTGAGAATGGCATTACCAAATGTAATACAACAAGCAAATCTGTACGAATCTAATAGCAAACTTTAGAAAAACAGTACAAAACTGGAGAAGAAGAAGAAGAAAAATGCATTGCATAGAAAGTTGTTTTCAACTTTCTTGAAATGTCATCAGCATCAAATAGGATATTTTGCCATACAGGCAAAACAATTAGAAAGTAAGAAAGGTTATATAGAGCACACAATATCAGCGAAAAGACCACCGAATCTGAAGTGCAAATAAGAATAAAGGCAAATAAGGCAGTCAAGAGAGAATTTCGGCAATATCATTTCATATTATTCAATGGTAAACTGTCATGGCTGCATCATAAATATTATTAGTGATACTGTACAAAAGCCCTATTACTTAGTTATTATGTAACACGATCGGTGATGATAAAAATATGAGAGCATAATGAAGAGGTTGCAGTTTAGTAGTTCATGGCAAACAAATGCAATATTAAACAGTCCATACAAACACTGAAGGTTAAAGAAAGGTCGCATATAGCTCCTAATGAGCAAACCCATCTCAGAGCTACGGAGCGTCACTTGTCATATGGGATCACACAGTGTTACCTGCCACCCGACAGAGGTGAACGTGCCCCGCCTTAACCTCAGCCAGATAGGCCGGTACTCGATTTACCTACCCCGGAGGGATGGAAGGCTGAGTTGACCTAGGCGGTTGGTTACATCCCAAGATGGTTTACCTGCCCACAGGCAGTCACCCATCGCAGT
>Ga0056128_1005996_pt1 | contig 15328 bp, 8 predicted proteins | sample WorMetLIZISLAND2_FD_71113 | JGI IMG/M metagenome (GOLD analysis project Ga0056128, IMG submission 71113) | Marine gutless worms symbiont microbial communities from Max Planck institute for Marine Microbiology, Germany - Olavius geniculatus... ...
AAGGAAGAGGGAGAGAGTGGACCCCCCCAAGGATTTTGTGAAATGACGCCACTGCAGGAATGAGAAAATTTTTTCCGATAAGTTGATAAACGCTGGTTATTTCAATATGGTTTTTTATTTCGTAAACTTTGCATTTTATAGATGCTATAAAATGACTAAACTGCTAGAAAATTACACTTTTGATTATCACAGTTTTGATTAAATTACGTTACAAGCTTGCATCCAACACAGCTACGATCTAGTGCTAGAGTTTTCAAGCATTTTGACTTTTAAAGTTTAGCGTTTTTTCCAGTTAAGTTTTTTTTGGTTAATACAGGTTTATGGTATAATTGGAATTAATTTTAGTTTGGTTTCGTGCGGGAAACTAAGCTGGCTATTTATGGTGGTTATACGTAGGCCTATTGAGCGCTTGTTTAAATTAATTTTTTTATCATATACCTATCAAATTTGCTATTGTTTGAACTTTGACGGAACTGAAGTTGATTTTATTGGACTTACTGTGCACTTGTTAAAGATTGTAAAGTTTTATATTTATTTTTTTATGAATATCTGTCGTATTTTCGTCAAGTTTTTATAGTGAATATGTATGTGGTTTTTGTGACGTTCGCCAGGTGTCGCATAGCCTACACACTGCGCAGGAATTCGCCTACAGATGTCAGTATAAACGACGATGTCAAATACGACGTGTCCAACTACGACCGACTACCGCCAACAACGACGACGACGACGACAACGATGATAACAACGACAACAGCGACAACAACGCAGCAACGACAACGACTACAACAACGAAACAACGACGACAGTGACAACAACAACAAATATGACGACGACGACAACTACTATAACAACAACAACGACAACACGACAACAACGACAACAACAACTGCTACAACAACGCCAACGTTGGCAACAACGACGACGACGACGTTCTGGACGTCAACGAGTCGACCGCCGTGCCAGCACTGGCCCCAGTGTAACAGCGGCCTCTGTCTCGCCTCTAGCACCGCCCTCTACAACACCAGTCCCTCTCCCGCCGGTTACCACCATCAGCGGTCCTTATCCCGCCTGCGTCGATCCGGTCCGCACATTCTGCTGAGTCCGCTGGACGCTGCCGGCTCGGCGCTGGAGTCCGGCGAAGGTGGATTGTGGGAAGCGATGGAGGGCTCGAATCTGCAACGTCACAATACCGCATGTCGAAGCGACTCTGCGTACGACAGCCGTTTGTCGCGCTCGCCTCCGCGGCGCTCGAGGTGTCTGCTGCATTCTTTGTCGTCCGCAGAAGTCACCGGCGACGTCCGTCTTAACTGAGTTCGTTCCGATGTACACTGTCCCCCCCCCTTTAAAAACATCCTCAACATTTTCGATTGTAGCCCAGGCTGTGCAGGAACGGACGTTGGATAATGTGGGAAATTGATGGGCACTGTTGTCTCGAAAATATTCGTACCGAAAATTATTAAAATATGATAATTAACTGTCGAACTACTGGCATAGTTGTCGTTATCTGTCCGTCCGTTGGTCTGTCTCTCTGTCCTCCTGTAAGGGATGTATTGTGGCTAAGTTTTAGTTCGTAGGGAAAAACTTTAACACGAATAATTAGCCATGTGTGTTAAACTCGGGTATGAAAAATTTCAGCGATTTAGTGCAAGGAGAACATTTTCAAGTTGGGAGTTGAAGAAAAGGGAGGGGGTAGAAAATTTAATGAAAAACTAACCATATCCCGAAAACGGTGAGAGATACCGCCAAGGTTACTATTAATTGCTAAAAGGAAGTCACATATTGGCTTTCAAGTGACCTGAAAATCATCGAATGTAAATGATCTTGTAGGTCAGTACGGGCTATTGTGGATAAACGGTGACAGATAAGGCCTAGGCAACTATTAATCACTAATAGAAAGTGGCATACGTTTTTTCAGATAAAAAAAACATCATTGACCTTGAACGACCTTGTAGGTCACTGACAACAGTACTGTCGGCTAGTAGTCTTCTTTTATGTCCAGTAGGTTTAATTTAGAGAATAAAAATAAAAATTGTATGTGTTTAGGTGGCCAGCACAGTTAACCAGTATGGTTTTAGCAGCCTGGCTCAGTAATTAACTGTTGTATTATGTTATCAATTGTAATTGTATTTTTTGTTTGAGTCAAATAAATTTCTTCTTCTTCTTCTTCTTCTTCTACCTCTTACAAGTTGAGCTGCAAGTCCTCCATGTTGTACTTGACGCCACCGATCCATCTGTTGCTCAGTCTTTTTCTTATGATAAGAAATAGATTACCGTACGCAAGTAAACTTGTTAAATATCGGCATTTACATAAACAGATTGTAGTTTATCTTGTTGTTTTGAGTCGCCTTAACTGATGCTTTTATCACTGATGAAAAAAAAAACTGAATGAGATCGGGCAATTTGAGCATTTCAGCGAAACCCACAGAAGTTTGAAATCCATGTCTATAACCGTGTTTTATAAGAATTATGGCTTTTTCGCTCCTTTGCCGGTTCGCCCCCTGGCTCGTTCGCTCCCTGGCTGATTCGCCCCCTGGCTTTTTCGCCCCGTGGCTTGTTCGCCTCCTGTGCTTGGCTGCTTCGCCCCCTGGTTTGTTCGCCCCTTGGTTCGTTCGCCCCCTGGCTTGTTCGCCCCTGGCTGATTCGCCCTCCTTGAATATACCTGTGATCATTCATTATTAAGGCTTGTGTTTGTGTTTCAATTTACTGAAAGACAACAAGTAAGTAACAGACAGATGACGGTCCATTCTAATAGCTCGACCGTTACTTCAGTACGGTCGGCTAAAAACGCATTACCTCACCACTGTCAGCAGGTGGTGGTATGTCTGCAAGCTGCATCACAGACCCCACTCCGATCACGCTAAGTGTGTTTGAATTCAACGCGCTCTGTGTCAACGTCAAGCTTTCTTTGAAATGAATTCTTACAGATATACTTGGGTCTATGGCCTAATAACCGCTTGACGAACGCCTAGATCTATAGAGAGCGCCAGACATCATTGCAAACATTCTAAGATGAGAAAGCTTACTAAAACTCTATATAATAAAATACGTATAGGCCTAATGGTTTTATTTCAGAATTGAACAAAGCATTAAACATTTACACAATCGTTTATTCTCATCATTGTGCATAAACTGTCTAAACTTAAAAACAATTATTACGTATAAACCTTGATGTCGAATTATCGGTATTCAACTGGGGCGAAACGTCCAAGGTATGACGAAAAAGCCAGGGGCGAACAAGCCAGAGAGCGAACAAGCCAGGGGGCGAACCGGCAAAGAGGCGAAAAAGCCAGACACCTTTTATAACTCGTTCGTTCACAAGAAATTTAATGCTTACACTTGTTTAGTTCCTATCTACATGACTGCACCATATTAATATTGTAGCCGGTAAATGAGTTAGCTGACAGTAAAGCCATAATCTGTAACAGAAGCCAGCACACTGTAATTATGATATCGGCGATCCCGCAAACTGATTTAAACAATATACATTTAAATAAATTTGAATAAATGCTATTCCTTAGGATTAATATTTTAATTCCTAATGCACTGTTTTGCATTTGTTGTTTACCTTTTCGTAATTATTTAGGCTTATCGATTTGCAGTCGTTTGTCTAATTTAACGTTCCTAAATTTCCATTACGGCCTGCTTACTATAATAATTCATGCCACACAAATCGACAGAACGAGCAATTCAAACGGCATAAAGACTCATCCGTAATTTTTGCTCGCAACTATCTACAACTTGTTTTGATAACCGATTAAATTAGCCTACATAAAGTAGTTTAACCCGCTGGCATCACTACACGGTAAAGTGTTTTGAAACTTTATTGCTATAAGCTTACAACAGCAACTCTCTAAGCTACGTATAATACGTGGACAGAACTGCATATTAGCAGAATGGAATGACGGTAAAAGCAGATGCCAGTAAACTAAAGCTAAGCGTACAGGCTATAGCCGGCGTTGGAAACTATTTTTTTTTACGAAATACAGCATTTTCACAATAGCTTTTTGGGCCAAATGCTGATGACGCTGCAATGACAATGTTAGGTCTATAACGTGTCATTTTAGAATTTAAATTAAGATTGACTACTATGTACGCTAAGCAATGAAACGACCGCGTATAGGCCCTACCAATATAAGAAAGTTGTCAATATTATCCATGCAGATGGCTCCAACGTTAAACAACACAGCAGTAAATTGAGCAGATAGGTGCAGTAACGTCAACAAAACAAGTCAAACAACAACACAAGAGAAACTTAGGTCTAAAATTCCCAGTAATTTTCATACATTTTGGTACTATTATTTTCGCTTTTTGGCGTTAAAAAGCAACAGAATATACACTACAATACGTGTTTGAGCTATGCATCTTTTGAAAATGTACAAACTTCTGCAATAATTTACGATACGTTAACCATGTATTAGTTGCCTATAACAACACGTCGATAGCTGTGTAATGTTTTGGTAAAATCTGTACAGTCTAAATATTATAAACACAACGATAACAAACAAGGATCACAAATGGACAGCAAAATCACCAGCAGCGGGAGAACACTGGGTTAATTAGTTACTTGGCTATGCCCGCCAATTTCGTCTCGGAAGTCGTTGAGCGACGGCGTATACAGGGACCGATGGCGCAGCAAGTATGGAGTGTCAATGCGTTCGGGATGATTTTCTGCCGTTTCGTCCTCGATTTCTGTTGCCGCCGCCAGTTCGCATCATGGACGCTACGCCGTTGTCTACTTTGCTGCTAGCAGCGCGAACTGGGCCGAACTTGGCCCACGGCGACTGGCCGTGACCAGTCCTGCAACGCGACAAACGTGCTTCTTAAGGCGCGTACAGAGCGACGTAGCCTAACTAAACTGAACTGAACGGACACGGTTTAGTTTTTTGACGAAATGACCAACGGACAATCGGGACGAGCCTATTGGTCATTGGTTGACGCGTTTCTGAGCGTAGTCAGCCGGACCACCGACTTCGTTAGACGGCGCATGCCTACTGTAATACAATTACTGTTTGCCTATTGGTTAGTTCGTCAAAAACTAAACCTTCTCAGTTCAGTTTAGTTCAGTTCAGTCACGCTACTCTGTAAGCGCTTTTAGAGTCAGACCGTGCAATAAAATTTCGCAGCAAATTCAGAAGAATCGCACACGTTTAATGTGCGCAGTAGACTTTTCACAATCCGCCATGCAATAGTGCTTACACATTAGGCCTTAAGCCTATATTGAGCCAAATTGTTTTGTTTTGCACATAAACACGGTCTATCTGTATTTAGGTTAAGTATAGCCTACACTCTGTTGGACTGCGTTTTCGTTTGATTGTTCGTCGAAATTTAAAACGATAAAGGTCAGATCAGGTCAGGTGCCATCCTGGGCAACGGGTGGGCGTTGTGGTGAACAGTTTTCCCGTTTCTTTCTGTTTTGCTTTCATTAAGCAGCTTCACTAAACCCAAGACGGTCACTACAGCCATTGCGTCCTGTGGCCATCTTCTTTATGGTCGACCGTAACCCATTAAGTGCTGAATTGATTCACCATTTACCGTCAAAGTAGGTGTCATATATAGTACGCTGGGACTAAATGGGATAAGTACGCTCTCCTACTACAACGTCTTTTTCTGGATTGCCTCTATCAACTGTGACCGTGACGAAGCTAGCTCATTCTCTGCCCTTCTCCTTCATACTTGACAAGAGCTCTCGACTATTGCCATTATTTTGCTTAATGGGCCACACGTGCCATAGAAATGGCTGCTGATAAAATGTGCTGTATAAAAATAGCGTGTCGAACGCTTTGCGGAGCAAACCAAACCAAGTCGACTTTGCTAATATTTGGCTTGCTTATTCGTCTGTTATTAAATCTTTTTATTTTGCGAAAGAAAAACCGAGCCAAATACTTATAAAAACTATGCGACGTGGTTTTTTAATAAATAAGATGTGCAACGGCAAAATAAAAAAGTAACTTAAAACCTACGAAGAGTAATGGATTGTTGTTACAAACAGTAACATCCGAAAACTGGCAGTGAATATTTCTGTTGAAAGTAATTTTGACTCTGTTATCACAATTGCAGCTAAAGTGTACTTTAATGATTAAGGCAGCTTAACGTTGTTACTCAAAATAGTAATTGTTGCTAACGCTGCATAACGACTTTTTTCAAAGCAATATGTCCCTACGAATTAATAATGACACTACTGGTGGATGGAGATGTATCGTGTCAGGTGTCCCCACCGACAATTTAATTATCCCGTTTAATTAGCCGCCTGGGGAAACAGAGACTCGAACGCTCTACCTGACTACCTGAAGTCATCAGACATTTTTTTAATACTTCTAGGCAGCAGTTGAAACATTTTTATTTTGCACATATTGACAATATGACTAACACAACTGTAGCGCATTAGGAGCTTCGTATATGCGCTCTACAGAGGTATTTTAGATTAAATCGAGAGATTGTTTGCGAGTCCTGTCCGCTGTTACATTTATGTTACCTTCACGAACACTACCAATTGCATGCGTCGAAGCATGCGCTGTACGGTTTGCGTTCCTGGTACATGCACATGCCGGTGCAGAACGCCGACGCGCGCTCCTGGAAGTCCGTGCTACGAACGCACACACACACAGTGGCGTAGTCAGACAATGCAAATTGTGGGGGCTCGCCTTTTTTCCCCTTTCTTTTTTCTCTTTTTCCCTTTTTTTTGCTTTTTTTCCTCATTTTTTCCGTTTCTCTTCTCCTTCCTTCCCTTAGAAGTAAAACTCCTAAATTTTACCTAGAAGGTCTGGGGAGCGTTGTGAATGTGAGCTTCCTTAGAAGGATCTAAAGTAAAACCCCAGTAAAAGTCAAATTTGATACACTATGATATCTGACAGCAACATTTGTCTTAATTTTTTGAGTTTCTAATATTAACATTAAACAAAAAAATGAGATTGGGAGCTTGGGCCCCGGCCTGGGTCTTCCTTGTCTACTTCACTACTCGATAAGCCTATCAGTTACAGCAGCATTAACAGACTTCTGTCAACGACGCCGACGAGCATAACGACGTTAATTAGCAGCATGTAATTGAACGCGCTAATGATACAAATTTTACCGACAGCTATAACTACTTATCGTTTTTCCAACTTCCTTACGTTGTTAAAATTATATGAGCAGTAATTCAGTCAACAGTACAGGCCTACGCTTGAATAAAAAGTGAAAGGACACGCATTAACTAAGCACTGCTTATTCATCTGTTATTAAATCTTTTTATTTTGCGAAAAAAAAACTGAGCCAAATACTTATAAAAAGTGTACTTATAAAGTGTACTTTAATGATTAAGACAGCTGTACGTTGTTACTCAAAATAGTAAGTGTTGCTAACGCTGCATTGTTATTTATTGTTTATTGCATACGTTTCACGTATTGTGATATGATTGCATTTGCAAATGGGTCTACTTTAGAGTGTTGTATTTTGTCCTTTTAAGCAGTCATTGTTGCGCGACCACGCGTTCCCGTAAATATCAGCAATTCTACACAAAACCGTATTTTTTACAAAGCCGTAATTAATATCACGGCTGCGTAAAACGTTATTTATCAGTCAACTTAAAAGTTATTACAGCCTAACAAAATAAAAATAAACTTATATGCGAGCAAAACAATAATTCGCTAATCGTAGTTAGGCATTGCTAATTAAACGTCACATTATTACGAGTGCATGAACTTACTATCGCTTGTTTCTGGCCAAGTCCATAGCTCGCTTCACAATTTCGCCCTGTAAACAATACCATCGCGGTAACTCTTATTTTCGCTTTTACACTAGTAGACCTAAACGATTATCGTTTTGTTTAACAAATAAATTAAACGACGTCGATTATCTCGTATAAATAAAAACTAACATTTAATACCGTCATGGGATGAAACGATTTAAAAACAAAATATTGCAATTTCTCGACAGACAGCTGAAAATAATTCAACAAAAAGACATAATGCTGAATTTTTTAAAATTTTGTCTATATGTTTCCTCGAAATTAAAGATTTTAGCCCCAAACGTTGTATTTTTGAGAAAAAAATGGGACTAGTATATTGTTGGTATCCGAGTTATAGGCCTAGTACTGCATTTAATTTGCTGGAAAAATCAGCACTCGGATCCTCGTCAAACAGCAAATCCATACTACGAATTAACAACAAACACGATGTATTTTGTTTACAGCTGTTCTATAACAAAAAACGTATTGTAATCGTTCGTAGACTGTGACAGTTGCAGGTACATTTTGCTGAAATTAATTTATTCGGTGACTTTTTTTCTCTTTTCGTTTTGTTAAACGAGAGGAATTCGCTCTAGCGCTGACGATTTTTCCTACAGCTACCCATTTCTTTATAGCGTGGTCTGTCTTTCATTTGTCGTCTGTCACATTTGTGCATCACTCTGCCTTAAACCGCTCGATGAATGTAAATGCCATCTAGCAGGTACACTTGCATCGTTGCATCCGACGATTACACCAGTTCTGCAACAGACGTCATCTCAGTCATTATTAAATTCGCAGTAGCTATAGCCAACTGATATTGGCGAGCGCTTTGTTTTATTGACGGAACAGTTGAAGCATTTTCAGCCCGCAATGTATTGCAGAGTCTGGTGCGACAGGTCGTTCAATTACAGTAATCGCTCACGCGGAAACTAGCGTCCGACTGCCCTGACAGGCGCCAAGAGGACGGACAGAACGGCGGCGCCGACTGCGGACCGTTATACAGAGCTGCTGGTGAACGTCTGTGCAGGCGAGATACCGGGCCGCAAAGCTGCTGCTGCTGCAGAGGGCGTCGAAAATGCAGGACCTGACAATGAAAAACCCGACATTAACGGACCTCCTCCTTCTTTATCCTACTCTGTTGTCCAAGCAGTGAAATGATGCTCAGCTTTGAAGCATCAAATATTAGAGCTCTTGCAGGATTTTAAAACGTCGAGACTGCCAATGAATGGAGTAAATAGGCCTACAACTAAAATGAAAGTATAATATTGCTTATTTTTACACTAACCAAACACAAAAATTTGAATATATATTTGTACAAGTGCTTAATAAACGAGAAGGCGATTGCCACCGCGTGCTTCAAAGTGAGTAAGTAAAGTAACGTCAGTTTGTGTAGAGAATAACGTTTAAAAATCTCAAATATGCTCACGTATCTCTGGTCCCGATTATAACTTGTCCAACAATGCAGCAACACAATTTGGTCCGCCATTGTCAGGTCCTGCATTTTCAGGCGACCCATGCTGCTGAGCTTACTGCTCGCTCGTGACATTATTGTGCAACCAACTGATGCAGCGCGGCTCTATAGTCTCGTCTATGTTGGCTGCCAACTGTTTCGTTCAACACTGCTGCTAAACTGTACACCAATCGCATCTATACGTCACCGGACCGTCGTTGTAATATTCATTACTGACCGCGGCAAAACAAGCAGGCGCTGGAGACAACCCGATTTATTATTATGTTCCTGTTGTCAGTAGCTCTCACAGCTCTGTGAGGAAATGGCAAAAAAATCTCAGAAACGGCTATATAGCAATTCCTTAAATGTCAGTTAATTGAAACGTGACGAAGTTCTGTGGAAAGTTAAGCCACTTTAAATTAGGAGACAGGCTATGTAACTATAGGGCCTATCTCAGAAATACGATACAACGTACAACGTACATAATAGATATATTATGTTTTGACAAGAAATATTATCAATATATCTATTATGTTTTGACAAGAAATATTATTAGATTGTGACCAATCTAATGTACTCCTCGCGCGCATCATTTTCTTTTGTATTCTTTTAAAAACTTTTTCGTTTCTTTCGGCTTGTATTAGATACTTGGGATCTAATTGAGACCCGTTTAATATTATACTAATAGTTACTGGCGTCTAGGTCGTTATTGAAAATTTTCTCTCCGTCTATCTGGCACCGTTATCAAAATATGGCGCCACAAAGATAATGGGGTCACGACCTTGACTTTTGGGGGTCACTTGATGTCAGCGGTCAAGTGACCATTCGACTCTCAGTGGGCGACTTCCTATGGGTGGCCCATTGTGACCATGCGCCTATCTAGCACCGTTATGGAGATATGGTCGTTTGAAGTTTTTTCAGGAAGGCTTTCCGGAAACAGAGGTCGGTCGTCGGTCGGTCGCTACGTTAGGAACGTAGCGCGCGAGGAGTAAAATGGAGACAAAGATTAAATTAAGTTAATTTTCGATTTGAAACAATCAGTTGACTAAACTGCATGGACTACTGTGAAGTAACTAAAGTTAAATGCGTAGATTCAAAGAGCGTCTACATGACACGCTTTTCGGAGGCAAACTCTGTTCTATGGACTACATATAATGGCGTTTTGACTGCCCCATCACTCTCACATCGGTTGAAGACGCGAAAATCCCACAATGTGCTAATAGCTGTACGGAGTAATCAACCGAAATAGTCGTTGAGCGATCGAGACAGGCCATTATTCACCACACTGGGACGGCCTTCATCACAGCACTAGTAGGCTTACTATAGGCCCATACATCAGGATTATGCACCATCCGATGTTCATGGCGAACCAATGCAGCACTGACATATCTACGGGAACGCTGAAAAGTCGAATAACTGAAATTTTGAGTAATGGAATGTTTGAGTAAAAATGCAAGTAATGGCTTTTGTTGGATACGTCGAGTATAGGAAACGCTGTGTAATATCCAATAACGGAAATTGTCGGGTAAGGGAAACTGCAAGTAACAGCCAAGAACTGGATACGCCGAGTAACAGAAACATTGAGTAATGGGGTGTTTACACGATCCGGCAAACTTATAGCAAATGTATTCAAAATACACGTGCTAATGCTGGACGTTTGCTGGATCGTGTAAACACCCTATAACTGTCACGGACAAGCCGGTATAGGTTTGTACAGCGTATCGGTGGAAATTGGAGACTCAACATGTTTGCCGTTATTGCCAGAAGAAGCCATTGCGGCGTTTGTAGTTCTAGTATTTTGGGCTTCGTTGTCGTCAGATGACTTGAGCGACATTTGTTGGGCTAATCTAAGAGCTAAAATTGTGTTTGTTCCTTGTGGTCATGCAGGTTTCTGCGATTCGTGTGCACATCAAAATTTGCAACTACGAAAAAATATGGCATATGTAGACGAGAAATTGCCTCGTTACTGCCTATTTTAATTGATTAACTCATTTTATAATTTTTTATTATGCTAATAATTTTTATTTATTACATGTAGGCCTACAACGGTTTCTATCGTGTGCCACGCAAACAAACATTGAGCTATGCCGTTTTTTAATGCGCAGAAACGTTTTTATTGCAACTAGCTTGTTTTAACAGTACTGTTGATAAAATTTGTTCTTCGGGATTTTTTAAATTAAATATTAGATATTTTAATTACTTGACATCTCTAGTCCATGGTAATTATTCGGCGTTTCTGTTACTTGACATTTTCAGTTCGTGGTCATTAGTCGACGTTTTTGTTACTTGGCATATACAGCCAGTGACCATTACTCTATTACTCTATGTTTCAGTTACTCAGCCTTTTCTAACCCTGTCAAAACCCTATACTCGACGCTTCTATTACTCGGCGTTTCAGTGTTACCATATCTACCACAAGTTGTTGTTCGTAACAGCAAATCGACATTCTTTCTACATGTAGAACTGTATTGTTTGCTTTTCCAAACCGTAGAAAAAGTAGACCTAAGTATGATAACAGCTGCAAGCAGGCACCTAATGGATCAGCACCATCCTATAAAATCTACTTCACAGCTAGGCTGACCAGCCATCGAGAAGCACGCACTCTATCAAATTCAAAATGTGACAAAACAGACATTTATGAACCGATTCAACTAATTGTAAAAAAACGAAAGAGCACTTGGTAAAGCGCATATCTTGGCCAAAAATTATGTTTAATTTTGGAATCGCAGTAATATTTTTTCACAAAAATCGGTTTTATTGCGTTATCCGGATTTTAGAAACTTTTGATCTAAATCTTTTGATTTGGATGATTGCCACCAATATGCAATTTTGGTTTACGCTCTAAAAGTAATCTAAATATTTTTGTGTATTTTTGCATACAGACATAGAACGTTACGAAATCACAATCTCATCGACAGGGCTAATAACATCAGTGTATTTTGAAGGTCATAAACAGTAGGCCTAGTCGTCACTGGGATTAAAAGGTTAACTCGCGGTTTCTTTTCAGCACAACATGGACACTAAAAATGCCAAAGACTGAGTGCAGAGCAAGCATTCCTGTCCGTCGTCAGCGTCGACGTGACAACATAAAGACTCACTCGGTATAACGCTAAGACTGATGGATGCTTTAGCCATCAATAGCAGAGATGTTTTAGTTTTCAAATAGTTTTAGTTTTTACGCAATTCATTTAATGCTTATAATTATAACTTTCAATACAGCTGCCGTTTTTTCCAGAAATTTAATTATAGTTTTATTTAGTTACCAAGTGAACGATTATTATTTTATAACAGTTTCGGTTCAACTTTAGTTCGACAAATGCAGCGATTGAGCTACTTAATAAAAGAATCGTGGCAAGTTAGCAACTTTGTCATTTTTATATAGAGATAAGTCGCACTGTTGTCTATGCTTTGTGTTGCAAATGTTTCAACATTTTGCGCTGGAAACTGCCGTTTTGCAAACAATTATTGCTTAATTGACCTGCATCGCAAAAATGTCGTTTTTGTTTGTTTCGCCTTGAATAATTTTTTTATCTTAGCTTCTCCTGCTTACCTTAATTTGTATTTTACTTAGTTGATTTTGTTTTTCTTAGGCCTATAAATAATGTTCTCGTAAAACGAACATCAAAACTGTAATTTTTATTTTCATTTTAGTTGTTGCAATAGCTTTAAGCCACATAGCAACAAAAAGGTGGACAATAGAAGCCGAAACGGAGCAGATTAGCATGCAATGAGTGGCAGTGTGTGAGTCGACAGATGTCTGGTCACTAACGAGCTATCTGTTCGTCGTACAATGCAGATTAGTTTGACACCGGAGACGTGCGTGCACGTTACACCACTAGCGACGGATCACATCAGACGTAGTCCTAGTCGCACGAAGTCTCACAGGAATCTCATAATTACCTCCGCCAAGGAGGTTATATTTTTGCCAGAGTTTGTTTGTCTGTCTGTGTGTTAGCAAGATAACTCAAAAAGCTATGGAAGGATTTTTCTGAAATTTATAGGGCATGTCGGGAATGGCAAAAACTACAAGCGATTCAATTTTGGGGGTGATCCTAAAGAAATCCTGGATTCTGGATCACTTTGAATTTTTCGAATCAATATGCTTGGCGGAGGTTTGCGCTCTCCGAGTGCTTTTTTAGTTAAAGAAATCTGACATCGTCTATCGCTCGCCGACCTTTACACATTGGAATATAGCTGCTCATCAATTCGCGATCACTGGCTAAATGATAAGCATAATCGTCATTCTTAAGTATGAAAAAATAAAGCGAAGTAATCTTCCTTTTCTGCCCAGAAGTCTCCAGTACACTGAACTAATCCATCTTTTAATAGCAATGTCGTATATCGCTAGTACATGTTCTTTATTTCATAACTATCAGTAACGTCATCATCATCAAGTAGCCACGTACATAGGTTTACGCAAACAAGCAAGAGAAAACCATGCTAACAGTTTCGACAACAAGTAATTTGAGCAAAGCTCGTGTGACGCGCGACAACATCAGTACTGCCATCTAAGCAATCAGTGTACCTCGTGCAATAAGATAATAATGCGTCTTCAAGGAGTACCCAAATTTGAGGCCTCCGTACGGAAGACTTCTTGAACATAGGTGGCCGAAACTCAGATAGTTAAAATGCACGTTCTATGTTAAAAAGTTCATACAAGGTTGTCCGGATCTATCTCTAGTAATTTCGGCGCAGTTTATTCGTGAAATGTGCACTGTAGCCGTAAAGTGCAATAAAACACTAAAAAAAATTATTTTGGGGGTTTAAGGTTACTCAAGGTCATCGATGTTGGCATCGCTAAGAAGCTCGTCATTAGTGCTTGTTATGATACACAGCATGTCTGTACCTATCTGCAAATTTTTTTACGATATACGAGCCAATAGCGGTAAAATAATCACTTTTAGGAGGATAGCCCTCTTTCGCGGTCGCGTAAGCAGGCTTCCTTGAACTTAAAGGGTTGGGATTTAAACTGCTAAAATCTACGTTCGATGCTAAAAATTTGGGTTTCTTGGTTTATCTTCAGCCATTTCGGCGCAATTCACTCTTGAAATGTGTGTCGCAGCCGAAAATCGTGAAAGATGTACTAAAACTCCTCATTTTAGGGGTTCAAGGACGATCAAGGTCATCGATGTTGACAGCCTAAAACGCTCGTCACCAGTGCTTGTTATGTACATGTCTGTACGTATCTGCAACCGTTTTCACGCTATGCGAGCCAATAAAGGTAACATAACCACTTTTAAGGGAGTACCCCCTTTTCACGCTTTCGTTTAAAGGGATCCCCCTCAGCCAGGGGCACAAAATTTTGTCACAAAAACTCAAGTCCTTGTGGCAGCCCACATTGTAGATTTTGTGATTCTAGCTTAAACCGTTTTGATAGAGCTCAAGGATGAGACGGACGGACAGACGAACGAACAGACACTTCGATGATGGTTAAAACTACATGCTGTCGCGCGTAAAAACGCATAAAGCACGCGCGAAACATGTATACACGACGGTATTTGGCTTAAACCACAAGACCTCAGCATCAATGTCAATACTGTTATGATTAAACTGGTCAACTTAACCTATCCGCTCAGTACGGATATGTTCCATAAAAGTCAAACGATTAGCTGTATAAAAAGTAAAAAATGTTTCAACGATAAAATTAAATGAATAAAAGTTATTTGTGTAAGTTTCAGCTGGGTGGCAATAAATTATTAATTGTCTATTTTGGTTATTTTCATATACCGGAATATGCTGCTACCAACAGTGGTAGGCTATACAGATATCGTCGCTACCAACGTCATTCTCCGTGCCTGCTGTTAGCGAAAGTTAAAAGACCGTATAGTAGGCCTATATGGCACGTCCACTAAAACTCATTAAGCCGAAGAACCAGTTATACCACTCTGGTGCATTATCGCGCTGGTTTAGAGTCATTGTTACATCAGGCATGCACGGTGGATCGCGTAACAGCTGCATACATCAGCCAAGACGACCGAGGTTTAGCATCATCATCATCATCAGCAGCAAAACAGCGTAGCATCAGTAGCCGACCATCACATCGAGTATTACCACAGCATACAGGGTGGTCCAAAAAACGGATACCCAGTTTTATTTTGGGATAACTTCGGTAATTCAGCACCGATTTTAACCATTCTTTCACTGTTACAAGCAGAAATTTATGGCGCGTAAACGTG
>Ga0056128_1005998_pt1 | contig 15327 bp, 8 predicted proteins | sample WorMetLIZISLAND2_FD_71113 | JGI IMG/M metagenome (GOLD analysis project Ga0056128, IMG submission 71113) | Marine gutless worms symbiont microbial communities from Max Planck institute for Marine Microbiology, Germany - Olavius geniculatus... ...
GACGAAGTTCCAGCTCACAAGGCACTCCACAGTTGCGTCAGGTTGTCTCAGGGACGCCTCCCTGACCCTACATGGAAACGTCGTCCTGGTCGTCCACGTGGCAGGTGGATAGACCAACTATGAAGAGACAACAACCGCCCACCTGCTGATCAATGGAAGCTGGCTTTTAAGCGTGGTCACGGTGGAAGAGCGACGCTACGGTCTCATGACTACGCGACCTCCTGATCTGACCTGATTTTCTCTGTCTCTGCATCCTTTTGTCCATGTATCTCTGTGTATATCTCTGTGTATCTTTATCTGTCTTTGTCTGTGTCTGTAGCTGATGTTAAGAAGTCGGGAGCCGGCAGGTACAGTGAGTACTATCGCAAGTATGGCAACCCTAACTTTGCAGGTCAGTATATTCAGTTCATCATGCCTGTTAGTACATCACTGGACCAGAATGTAGGTCAGTAGGCCAGTTGTCAGATTAACAACACTGAATTTGACTCTCAGTATCTACACCATGTCCCAAAATTAGCGACACCCCTAAAGATAAGTCAGTGTGAAATCGTTAATACCTGACAAATTTTCACAAAATTTGAAACCGTCACAGAGACAATCATTTTGAACTAGTCTTTAAAGTTTTTGCTCAAAGTAGCCATCTTTAAACCTCGACGCTTGCAGGTGCGCCACTGTTTGATCACCTTGTCAATAACAACATATCGAACATAGCCTTAATGTAAACAAACTCTGACGTCATAATAATTTAACAATGGCGACACACGTCACGATAAGTGTGACAGTAAGTAATGTTAAAGGTCCGTGGTCACCAAAATTAACATACACATTTTATCCATTTTCCTGAAAGTGCAGAATTTTATGATAACTTTGACAGTAATATCGGCGCCCAGTGTTCTGTCAACACGGAAAAATTTACCTTTGAAGTCGACGATCTACGAAAACGATGTAGAAAATGCGCCGCCATGATGACCTGCGGTGACGTCATGAGCTTAGCCTATAGACGTCGTGCCTAGAATGATGGCGTCGTGGCGTCGTCGGCTAGCCATTAATATTCATGATCTATATGGGCTAGGGTCATGACGTCACTGCGGGCACTGATAGATTAGAATATTTCGCGTAACGTAACGTAATGCTGCATTTCGTTTGAATTCACGCATTAATTTCATATATTTATGAAGCTCAAATCGACATATTATATATGCGAGGTTAAATGTTTAATTTAAATCTACAGAAATTGCGCAAGTGAGTTTGACCGTGGCCATGGACCTTTAAGACAGTGCAGTGTATGATATTTCATTGAAGTCTATAAACTACAAAGTGAATTAGGTGTGTTTGAAGCAAGTGGTGTCGCTAATTTTGGGACACGGTTTAGGTCGGCTAATAGTACATTATGAGTCGGTAGATACTAGGTAGGTCAGTTTCTATGTCACTAAGTCGGTAAGTAGGTAAGTAGGTCAATTGCTAACAACATTGTCACTTTTGTGTCTGAACAGTCCACTGTCATCAAGAAAGTGCTGCAGTTCAGTATCATGTAAGTCAGTACGTTAGTAGTTCAGTGGGTTAATGATGCTAATTTTTATGATTTCAGTCGCAGTTTGCTCGTAGCAACTGTAAGCTGTCGTGTAAGTTTGAAATAGTATCGATAGACTAGTTTCACCGCCTTACCTTACATTACCTCTGGGGTGGGCAGGCTGTTTCACCTGCCCAGCACTGAGGCTGTATCAATTCGACCCAATGCGCGTCCCCGAATATAACCATAAGGTTACAGCAAACTGCTTTGAAGCTGTGGATGGCTGTGAAGTCGTAAATAAATGGCTATGAAGTTGTAGTTGGCTGTGAAGCCGAAACTGGCATGAAAGACAAAGACCATCTAGCACATAAGCATGTGGCAAGTCTGCTGTCACTGGTTTGGTCAGCTCTTAGTTGGCTCCTACCCTCCAGATTTTAGAAATCTTTTGGGTCATCGGTGCACAAAGCCCCACCACCGCGACAAGGTGGCTGGCCATGGTGGGGTAGTTTCACCACATTCAAGGTTAAATTTTAAAGTTGTGCAGTTTATTTTTGGCTGGGTTTTTCATGTCATTGTGTGCTATATTTACTTACTTACATTTGGTTATTTAATCTGTCCATACAGTGCACACTTGTGAATGCTAAGTGTCAAACTTCACTACACGAACATTGTTGACAACATGTTGCCATCAACTGACACTGAATATGAAGCCATCAATAACTCCTCTCCCCCCGCTTAACCAAATTGTGTATGGCACACTTAGCGCCGTCAGTAGACTCTGTCCACTGAGTCAAGCTTGGCATGGCAACGGCAAAGCGACCTGCATAGCACATAGCGGCATGGCAAAGATTTGTGGCAACGGCCAGGGCCGTCTTTTGCCAGCGCGGGGCTCTTGGCACTAACTTACCCGTGGGGCCCCTAATACCACATTACCTAACTGTAATATTTGTGACCACACAAAACCACAAACTGTAGGATAGGCCTGTGTCTGTAAGGTAGGCCTGTATCTTGTGTGATTTTAGGCCTTCAATCTCACAGGTGGAGCAAGCGAAAAAAAATGGACCCTAGATTTTAGCTGCTCCCCCCGCAAAAAAATCTGTTTTTTTTAAATTGAGTTTAAGTTGTGACAATAACTAATCCCTAAGGTGATGAAAATTGTTTGGACTGATCAAGAAGTAGATATTAGTAGATGCCGATGGCTGTGTGCGCCTGTCTCTGTTTGTCTGTCTGTCTGTCCCTCTGTCTGTCTGTATTTCCATCTGTCTGTCTGTCTGTCTGGCTGTAGGCATGAAAGGGATAATCTCTAGAAGCAAGAGACGCAGAATGATGTCCAGGCGTCGTACAAACAGTGATGCTTTTGCTGCTGCTGATGACGATTATGATGATGAACATTATGATGACACTGGCAGTGGCGGTGATGATGATATTGATGAACAGGCATCTCATCAACGAGGTTGTGCATATCAACATTTGTGCATATTACAATGGTTGAATAGTTGACTTTGAGTGACCTTGACGCCCTGTTGACCTTCAAAATTTGACCAGTTTATCTTTAGCATCAACTGCATCTAAGACTGATGAAGCAGAAATCTTTTTGATTACCTGTTAGGCTGATTTACAGAAATAGATGTGTTCTTGTACTACTGTGGCTTGATAGCCTAATGGTTTACCATGTTGGACTGATGATTGTAAAGCTGATGATTTCAAGGTCACGGGTTTGATTCTCAACTGTTCCATACAAATTATACCGCTTGGTGACAGAGTCACATGTATGTGAACAACTTGCTTAGCCATCCCACTGGCTGGCAAGTTGTTTGGACACATGTGCATCTGCCAATAAGCAGTATAGTTTGATACCGACCTGACCGCCGTGAAGGTAACGGCAGTATATGGGAGAGGTGTGGCTTAGTGCCCATTTAACCGAGCTGTGTTTGCAATTTACTGCCAACTCATGGCCATTCAAGTGCAGGTGAGCACTGACCCCAAGGTCATGTAGCGATGGACTCATCAACCTTCACCCTTATCTGTAGAACCAAACAATTGATCACTAGATCTGATTTTAAGGTCAAAATGCACAAAACTGCATTTGCACTTCACAATTCGTCTACCTGGATTAATGGAATCGAAGGGTTCCCCATTGTAATTGTCTGGCTACACGCCTCTCTCTGTTACTATATTGTTGTGTGTGTCTGTTCACAGATGCTTCCTCTGATGATATTGACAGTAATAATGATACCAGTGATGATGAAGATGATAAAGCACCTGCTAATAAACGTCCATGTAGAATGCGCATGTACGCTGACGATGTCACCGACCACAAACACGCCTCTCTCAGGTAATGCTTGTCTGTCTTCGTCTGTCTGTCTCTCGCAGTGGTGCAAGCTATAAGCGACCTTTATTGTCAGGCAGCGTGTCTCTATCGGACTTTGTTTTGTGTGCATGTCTGTCTGCTGGCAGTTGAATTCTGTCATTAGCACCTGTTTGCAGGTCAGCTGTCACTAGCAGTTGCGAGCCGTGTTACCTACCGGTTTTTCAGTCTGTCTTTTTGTGTCGATTACGCAGTTTCCAACTTTCCGTGTGTGCTTAGTTCTTGTACCATCAGTTGCTGCAGTTGCTGTCTGTATGTCTGTCTGTCTTTCTGTTTAGTAATAATAGTAATAGTAATAATCATATTAATATTGCACCAGTATGCAGAGCTTGTCCAAGTTGTCTATCTAGGTTGTGTGGAGCCTGTGTATGTTTTTCTCTCTCGCTTTCTGTCTGTCTATTCTATCTGTGTATCTGCCTGTTCATCTGTTTGGATGTATGCCTATTTGTCTCCAACTGTATGTCCGTCCACCTGTCTGTATATTTGTGTATCCGTTTCCGTAGCTTAGGTAGAGCCTATATATGTGTCTGTGTATCTCTTTGTGCAAGTTGAGTAAGGCCATTGTATGTGTCTTTTTGTCCATCGGTTTGTTTATTTGTCTGTCTGTGTATCTGTCTAGGTTGGGTAAGGCCAGCGTATGGCAGCGTCTTCAGTCACGTGACGATCATGACGTGAGTCTAACTTCTAGTTCTAACGCAACCGACCTACGAGCCAGTCTTGATAGGAAACGACGACGGCGATGCTAACTAATGGTGTCATCAGACTGCACTGACCGCTATGACGTCATTGTGGTCACAGCACTGACCAGTGATGACGTCACACTATCACACTGACCGTTAGGCCTAAAAAGTTCTCATGCTTCCGGTTTCCATCCACCCTTAAAAAACCTGCATCCCTAAAATTTTTATTGGACTCTGTGTAATGTTTTTTTTTGCTGTTTTTAGTTTCCTTCCAAATATTTCCTGAAAAAACTGTTTGCATCTAGTCTGTTGTGCTGCGGTATATTTACCTTAGTTCTCATGTGTATGGGTACTATTTGGTGTGCCAACTTGTTTTTTGTGAGTTGTTGTGTAATATTACACGACATCGTCAAAAAAAAATTTCGCCCCATCCCTACTTTTTCGCCATTTGCAACCAGAAGCACAGAAATTTTTTGGCTGTATGACATTGTTTTATGGACTGATGATGATGACGTTATATTGCACTGATCCAGGAGTGGAAAGGGAGGAAATGGGGTGGGCACAGTCACATTGTGAACTAGAAGCGCAGCCAGAAACCTCCGCCAAGCACGCTGCTGTCGCCTGACGAATAGTGCAAGAAAATGTAATAATTTTTTTTCGTATTCGTCACATGGCAGCAAACTTTGCCACCCTAATCTAATCACCTATAGGTTTAGTCTAACTTTTTCTGAAAATTTCAGTCATGTCCCCCATAATTTTATGTGCAGCCCTGCTAACAAACATTTTGCAAGCACCATCTAGCAATGGCGAAGAATCTGAAAATGCTCTCCTTGATTGGTCCGTGTCACTGACAAAATCAAATCACCTCTGAGTTGCACCAAGTCTAGCTTTCCGTGGAAATTTCAGCCAAATCTGCCTGTAACGTTTTATGTACGGCAATTCGGTTGAAAAAGATACGGTTGAATGAATAAATGTTGGGTATCACAGAACCTCCTTGGCAGAGGTAATTATTGACTCTTGACCAGGAGACCAACGCTGGTCACAGTGGACCAATCAGCTGAACAAGTGATGTACCGGTATATATATATATATCACATGTATAATGACAGTATGGCGTTATATAGCATTGATCGACAGTAACAGGGAGGGCTCAGTATAAGGGTTAGGTTTAGCTGAGTCGACGTCATGGGTTAAAATGGTCGGTGGGGGAGGGTCGAAAGCTGCAATTTTCAGACGTTCTGCTGAAAATTTCCAATGCAGATGTTAAAGTTTCAAAAATTGTGCACCTCATATTCCCCAAAATGGGTATCCTCAATTTTGCCCAATTTTGCATTTTTGGAAGAAATTTTTTTCTAGTATGACAAATTCTCGGTCTGATAATGGGGGAGGGACAGCTGTTTCCTCTGCCCCTTTGTTGATCAACTGCATGGGTGAATCACACACAGTGTATCATGCTGTTTAATAGGCTATGCAATAGACATTTATTTATTTTACTTTTGTACTTTTTTGTGTTCATGCAGCTGTTGTCTGCAGCAGAAAGTTAAGATGTTGAATTCATTTATGTATTTATTTATTCATTCTTGCATTGAATTTCATTTTTTCATGTTTCGTTCATCCAATATGGCCATTATTCTGTTTTGTTTTATGCTACATGTTGGGCTACGAAAATGATACCCTTTTGGTAGTAGTACATTTGCCTGCTTCGTTAGACGCCCTGTGTTTGGTATTTCTGTTTACTCACGCATCACTGTCATAAAAGTGATGTCGTCTTACATCTGCTGGTGTAATGTGGATTAATAATTGTAATTTTGTCACGATGGTTGGATTAACTAATGATAAATGCTGTTTGATTCAGTCTGCATAAGGAGAAACACTGGGATTTCCAAAGAATTATGAAAATCTTTGAATAAATGGGCACATTTAAACTCTGGACAATTAATAGCAAATGTTACTAGAAGGCACTCGTGAGAATGCATATCTGTGCCAAAATAATATACAAAAATAGTAATTTAAATGCATTTTGTGAATCTGTAAATGTCTTCCCATTTTAATACTAATAGCTCAACTGCTGGTGACGTCACGGATAACAGGCCCTACACAATATGCTGATGATGTAATGATGTCATTCGCGGGCGCCGCTGCATTGTGAGTCACTATGATGTGCACAGTCAGACAAAGTGATTACTTAACCTTCGCCATTTCTTTATGTTGACTTCTGGCCAGATAGAAGTTGTTCAGACAGTATAAACATCTAATGTTTTGCAGTTTATCTAGCATTATATTGATGTAGTTGAACCGGGAGTCACTATTTTGACCCACCCAGTACATTGTCATAGTCATAGCCACAAGGCAAGGCGTTCCAACAAACTGAAAAACGCCAAATTGGCTCCGTTATTTAGGCAGCTGTTGATTTATTGCACCCATATAGGTGCAAAGCGCTGTGAGTCAGCTCAAGTCTGGACTGTTCAACAGGTACTTTGATGTGTACATCTACACGGTGATTCATAATTACGGGAACCTTTGGTTTTTATTGAATAACGTTGTGAAACATTGGCTAATTTTGACAATTTTTGGCACGCAACATTATGAACACACTAGACATGAACGACTGTAGTTTATCCCACCTCATCTTAATACTGTCGCTACACTACCTTGTGAAATGCAGAAGTCATAGTTTGGCCATTTACGACAATGAATTCATACTCTGTAGCGCATATGTTGGCTCAGAAAATCATTGAGACCACAAAATCATTGAAAATTTGTTAAGTATATAACAATTATAATATTCATTTTAATATCGTATGTCGACGAACTGAAATGATGCATCAACAGCAAGTGAGCTGCTCTGGGTCGTACGTTATTGAACATGCTGTTGGCGAGTGGCGTCAACGTCTACCACTTGCGTTCGTGCTGCAGGACATTTTGAGCAGATGCTGTAATACAGATGACGTGATGCGACTTTTTGAGATAATAACTGTTACTCATGTTTATCACTATTCAGTTATCATTTCTGAGCCCATGCACGTGTTACCCTGTATGAATTCATTGTTGTCCAACCAGAAGCACAGAAATTTTTTAGGCCGTACGACATCATGTTATGGACTGATGACGATGACATTATATTGCACTGATCCAGGAGTGGAGAGGGAGGAAATGGGGTGGGCACAGTCACATTGTGAAATAGCAGCCAGAAGATTGGCACAGAGGGGCCTTCTATCGCCCTTCCCACAGGAACTCTACTCTGGCCTCACAAAACTTTAATACACAGCACAGAGATCCGTCTCTGGCAAAACAATAACTCAGTATGCCGCGTTAACTCAAACACAGGCAGCCGCAGTGCTTAAACCTGCACCTGATTGGCTTCGCCTGCGTCATTCAGGTGAATAAAAACACTTCTGGTACTGTTTAAAAATGTTTACAGGTGTGTGTTCACTAGAAGTGATGTGATGCAACACATTTGAATTTTTTTGTGTTGTGCTTTTTATGAACAATAAAAGAGAACTATCATGACATCAGATATCAAAAATGAGATTTTAGTGTCTTCAGAAACTAGACATACAGCTTGCAATCACAATCTAAAATGAGATTTCAGCATCGGAAACATTATGAGATTTCAATTTCCCACAGAAATCAAAAACCATAACAGTATAGCACTGCGCTGGAGATAAGATCAGGAGCCTGATTTTGAAAACTTTCTAAGAATTTTCCTAAGATCAACAAATTTCGTAAGAATTTACACGCTCAACAAAATTCCTATTTATTCGGACACTATGTAGGAATTATATACAATTGAAAAATCAAAAAAATGTCTGCAGGTGTGTTTAATGTTTTCCTAAGACAGCTAATAAGCTGTTGTAATTCTTTTGAAAATTGCTACAGATTTTGGTAAGTAACGTCTGACTAAGATTGTTGTAAGTACAACTTGGGAAGTTTTCAGAATCAAGCCGTAGTGCAGCTGCAGTAAGTAGAAAAGCACAAAATGTTAACACAGAATAAAACAACACAAAACTAAAAACACACTTACTTACATGCATGTGCAGTGCACACTACTAGAAAACGAAACACTCAATTGACTTCTGACCTCCACCCAGTGTCCACTGGGTTTGATTTTTCTTGACCGTTTATAGGAATAATAATTCAGTACACAAAAAATCATGCAACAGCATTTTCAGAATCTAAAGAACTAAGGTCTACAGGACAAAGTCCCTCTCCCCCAAAAGCTAAAGCCTTTTTGTAAACAGATACGTTTTTAACTCTTAATGTTACCGCAAGCAAAACTGAGCAAGATGTCAGCAACAAGGAGACATGGCAGGTTGCTTTGCCTCCTCATTAAATATGCCATTGTTATCATGTAATAAAATTCCTGCATATGGACCACCACAAAGGTCTGTTTACACCTCTACAAATGCTTAAGTAATCTGATGGAGAGAGAGAGAGAGAGACGGATACAAGCTAAAATTTAGAGAAAAAGGATGGGGCAATACACGACACCACACCGAAGCAGAGAGATAAACAACGGTAAATAAATTAGCCTCATATCTTCATCTGAGGCCAAGCCTAGCAAGCACTGACAGCCATAGGCTGCATGATGACATATTGGCTTATTTTACTGATGCATAAATGAACAAATGTAAAACACGTTACAACGTATTTTATTCTTTCAATGGGTGTAATTTCGATAAATGCTGAACTTATGGTATGAAAATGACAATGATTTAAAATATTTAGAAAGAAAAATTGAAGTGTTAATGATAAAATAATGGCAAATTATTTATTTAGACTTACTAACTTATGTACGATGACAAAGTACTGTGGATATAAAAACTCATTCTGGAACAATGGATTTAGTCAACAATTCAAGAAAAAAAGACTGATATTTTTCATTCATGAAACAAAATAGCCAGCTGATCTAGGGCCATTCCAGACTGACAATCTATTGGCCACTCAAGAATACATGCAATACTAATATAATACCATCAAAATACATGACAAAATGATATATAAATACACTGTATCCGACGACGTAAACACAAAGTTACACTGAAATATGGCATTAATTCCCTAGAAAACACTAAACACTGTGCAAATGTGAAGCATGTCACTGTAATGGTAGCCGAGTGAGTTTACTAAAAGAACATGTAGCAACAGTAACAGAAATGGCTAGAAATTCCACACAATAAACCTATAACCTATCACTGACAACCAAATCTGTGTCAGACAATCATGTCAAACATTCTGCAATTACCACTAAACCCAGCACTAATCAAGAATCTAAAAATTATCGTTAGGCCTAATTCATTCTGTTGTCTGTTACATGCCTAGTCAGGAATATGTTCAGGCAAGAAACCTTATACGCAATAAAACTAAGAATAAATTCCATGTAAAAATCTGGCCACTATGCCACACTTGTTAGGGCATGTTGAAGGGCTAATTCCTCCAAAATGTGTTTTGTCTGAGCTCTGAAGACACAACAATGTTGCATCTTTCTTTACAGCTTGTTGTTGAAATTTATAATTTAGTCTGAAAATCTGGATTATATTCACAGAAACAAACAGAACAGATTTGCTTTACTCAGACAGTAGCACCGTGCTTCGTCTCCAAATTTTTGCTAGCCTAGCAGGTTAGAAAAACTTGTTGTTTCAATAAGCCAACACAGTAAGTTTTTTTTCCAAAAAATCAAGCAACATTTTCAGTATTCTAGTCTTTACAAGTTTTGAGTTACTAGAATGAGCACTCTTCACATCACACAAATATCCAAAGAATTTACAAATTCAAAGGTCTAAAGTTTTCAGAACTTAACTGTAATACAGCATTAAATAGTGGAACAAGACACTGAAATCTGATTAAGTCCTGGGATTTTTAGGTGGGTGTATGCAATAAAACACACACATTTTTTCAGGTACATACCCAGTGTCACAAACATGCTGCCTAATCTGAGGGCAGAAAATAAACCTAGAATATATTTACTAGAACACATATACAAAACTGACTACTAAACACTGTCATCATCCGCATCATCAGCCAAATAACTACTACTAGCTGCATGACTAACATTATCATCATCATCGTCATCATCTATGATGTCACAGTCATTGCCGCTATCCACCGATGAAGCAGACTCGGGGGTACTGGTGGTTGTCGCGGAGACGAGGTAGTCATTGTCATGGCGACGGCTGCTATGGGAGTCGCAGCGCTGATAGAGGCCAGCGTCAATGAGATAGTCGCCATAGCGACCACGGTAAACAAACCCACAACACGTCTTGACACTACACAGACCACACACAGAGAGACATACAAGACCACACACAAACAGATAGACGGACACAATGGATCACACACACAAACAGACTTAATGATAGGCAGAAAGAATAACAACATACCAGATCACTCCAAGGATGGGGTTCTTGAGGACTAAAAATCACGGCCTTGGTCTCGAAAAGGTCTCGCCTTGGCCTCGAAAGACTACTGACTTTAATGCCTTAGCCTCAAGTCACTTGTGATGCGCTTTGTGCCGTGCGTTTTTGGTATTTGTATGACATATCCACTGAAACATTAAAACTATACTCATTTGTGCGTTTTTATGCCTCATTAGATCTGAATTTAAGAAGAAAATAGCATTTGATGCAAAGTATAAAAATGACATGCTTACTTACTTACTTAATGCCCATGATTTTGGCCTAAAAGACCACTGGTCTGTCCTCAGCGTTTGAATCAAAGGCCACTTGCCTGGCCTTGAGAACCACTGGTTTTGGTCTCAATAATCACTGGTCTTGGCCTTGAAAATGTTGACCTCGAACCCATCTCTGGATCACACACTGATATGTAGAGAGACTTCCTGGGTGCACTTTGTGCAAATGCATAAAAAATTCCCCCAGGGTGCATCCAAAACAGAAACATTTGCCCACTAAACAAATTCAGGTTTTCATGTACATGTTCAACCAAAAATCGATGTGATCAGCTGTTCTTGGCTGCAAATTCACCCACAATGCATTAGTGGCTGGAGCTGTATCTCGAACCCTACTGGGAAGGCTAAAGTACACCACACCAGGCCAACTTCCTGGGCTATCTGAGGCAGCCACTTCATAGCTGAAGCAGGAAAAAGAAAGGAAAGATTGGGGAAAAAAGAAACGGGATGCTGGGTTTCAATCAATTTTACATTGCATTAGACGAATGCAGTACTCACGGTGTCCAGTAATCACAGTCAATAAACATGCTGCTAGTACTGGTGTATTTGTTGGCAGGTCGTGGTTTAGCAGCACTCGTGTGTTGGGGAGATGGAGTGATTAGGTCAGCTTCACTGAATGCTTGTCGACTCCTGATGCGACTCATTGATTTGAGGCCTGGACCTGAACGTGCATCCTTCACCTGTATGACACACAAGCATACCACTACTATGTACAATGACTATAGCTACAACCAACCACGACTACAACAGTGACTACTACACTAACTGATAGCTGATAACTGATTAGTTGAATTCTGACAAAGTTGAAAAATGAGGCTTTCAAAAATGCCAACTTGGTGGATTTTTACTGGGAGTTTTTTTGGTTAAACTCAAGTTTTTTTTTTAAAAAAAGCCCAACTTAATGAGTTTCAAGGTTTTCGTGAGGTGTTAGCTATTAAGATGAGCACTGCTAGCTGTGAATACTGCCCACAACTAGTAAATATCTAATAAGTTGCAAATTCATAAGTGACAGTGCAAATGGTAAAGATTAAAAACTAAACCACAATAAAGCACTACCATCATCACTGGAACAGACAACTAAATTTTGATAAAGTTTGAGGTGGATTTACCCACTAGAACCCACTGCACTGTTGTGCGTGTGCCCAGATGTCTTAACCCTAGATTATGATGCAAACAACAAATTCTCGAGTTTTGTCTGCATCAGCATTAGTGTGGGGCAGACAACAGGACAGTGGAGCATAATCAAGAGCCACATACATGAGCCCAGCATCTGGTGCTGCCAATGGGCAGTTTGCGGAATCTTTTGACAAGAAGTACACAAGCGTTGCAGATGTCTCCTCGCCTCTGTTCACCGGCAGAGAGCGCAAAACATCGCTCGAAATAAGCCTCATAACGACCACTCGCAGTGAACCTGTATACACAAGAAACTAGTACTAGTAGTAGCAATAGTAGTAGTGGCATCAGACTATCAGTCGTAATATTTTGCCTTCGTGGTGAAACACTGAAACTTGCAATCAAAAGGTCGTGAGTTAAACCCTCGGTTGGAATGATATCACTTAGCTACTACTTGTATCGGTGATTGCCTCCAAACAGGCAAACCATTTTAGTATATAACCGTCAAGGTCAACTCAGCTTTCCATCCATCCAGGGTAGATAGACATAGTAGTTAGTACCAGCCTGCTTGGCTGGGCATACAGTAGGCCACATTCACCTGTGTCTAGTGGCAGGTAAAAATGTGTGATCCCATATGGCAGGTGACATTCTGTAGCTCTGCGATGGGTTCACCACAAAGAGCGATAAACCTCTTTAGCCTGCCATTTAGTTGTAGTATTAACCACATATAATAGTAGCACACAATGTAAACTACATAGTGATGTCGCACTTCTGCTTATTATTTCAATTACAAGACAACAACAAACAAATTGCTCTGCTACAATTGCACAAGTTATGAACAGGCTTCATTGTTCCAGGAAATGAAAGAAAAAATAGCAAATAACAATGATTATAGCTAGTTCCATTATTTCTAAATCTCTGCAAATAATTCACAACATTAGTAATATGTGCACACACGATGGCTGTTACGAACCGTGAGCTTGACGATTTTGCACCACAGATACAGCAACCTTCAGCACTGCGATAGATGCGCGGACGATGACACGACGCCATTACAACTGCTGCCATGAACACACAATATGATCAACAATCCATACAAAAAAACCTTTTAAAACTAAAAACCTACAACACTTTTCCAAAAAACAAGGTTTTCCAGGCTACAGCCTTACTTCTGCAGCAGATAAACAAGCACAATTACCAACTATGAGTAAAAAGAGAATTGCGGATGTTGCAACTGCTAGTGCTGTAATTAAACTGTAATAGATTAGTTTAACCATCTCCTAACTCTATTCCTAACTCTAACCAGGGTTGTTAACAATACTTCTGAAAAGTATTGGCAATACCAATATAATTACTTTAGCTAACAAGTAATTTCAGCAAAGCTCCCGTGATGCACGATAGCAGCAGTCCTGCCCCCTGGGCAATCGTGTACAGCATGCAATAAAATAAAAATGCATTTTGAAGGAGTATCCAAATTTGAGGCCTCCGTATGGAAGATGTCTTGAATTTAAGAGGTCAAAATTTAAACTGTTGAAAATGGATGTTCTATGCTAAAAAAAATTTCCTAGGCCTACACAGATTGTCCAGGTTTATTTCCAGCCATTTCAGCACAATTCACTCTTGAAATGTGAACCACAGCTAAAAATTGCAAAACCACACTACACTGTGTCTCAAAAAACAACATCCCTGACATTTTTGATTGTAACTTCAAGAAAAGTTATCAGATTCTAATAATGTCTGGTGTGAATATTCCTCACACAGGTTGCCATCAAATGATCATTCAGCTTCCCACCTCACCTAATGTTTGCTTCTGCACTACCAAGGGAATTTAGAACAAGCGAAATATGCACTGAAATACGCAAAAACATGAAAAAATATCCCCAGCATTATCGATCTGAACTTGAAGAATCATAATCAGATTTCAATAACTTTTGGCTAAAATATTTCTCACACCACTGGCTATTGAATGACTGTTTAAGTTCCCACCTCACACAACTTCTGCTCTTGCACTAATTGGGGAAACCGACCTAGCAAATCATGTGTTAAAGTGAATAAAAAAACTTCAGTAAATTCTATCTGTCCAGATCTCTGGCCCCCAGCAGCCAGTCAATTACAAGGTTTGACTGTCATGTCACAGTGTCTACCAGATGACGTTCAGGAATGCTTACGAATTCAAGAAGTGACTGGTGAAGTCTGGATTAGTCTGAAGCAGAACACTATCGATGTCAATGAATGTAGAAAGCATCTCCATGCCTGTGTTCGCACAATGCGACCATATTTCAAGCAATTTTGTTGTAGGCAGTTGAAAAACGAAATAATTGAATAAAATGTCAGCCAAAGTGTCAAAAAAGTTAACAAAATATGTTTTTGTGCATTATTTAGATTAAGCAATAATACTGCATTGAGTAAAAAAAGCAATATTTTGTTGGTTCTGTTTTCCCCAGGTAGAGCACAAACAGACTTTCGGTGAGGTGGGAAATTAAACATTTATTTAGTGGCAAGTTGTCTCAGGAATACTTGTACCAAAAATTATTATAATCTGATAATCCTTCTTCAAGTTACAATCTAAAATGTTTGGGATGTTTTTTTGAGACAGTGTTCCAGGTTCAAGGTCATCAAAGGTCATTGATATCGACACCATTCAAAAAAGGTAAAAAAAAGGTAGAGGTAAAGATGGTCAATTTGTATAGCGCATCATCGCATATACGCCTCTAATGCGCTTTCGTCACTGACAAGAGCCACCGGCCGCCCAACCACTGCGTGCAGTCTGCAGACACAGGCTAGTGCAGCGGCCAGGCCAGGCAGCCCCAGTCAGCTGTATCAAGGTCACCCACCAAAAGCTTGTTGCTAGTCATCATCATCATCATCGACAACCGTGGGCTCAATGCCCGTTGGTGTCTGACGCCATTCTTACCATCGCTGCCCACCGCTGCCTATCTAGGGCAGCGTGGCTCAACTCCTGCAGGGTTGC
>Ga0056128_1005999_pt1 | contig 15327 bp, 10 predicted proteins | sample WorMetLIZISLAND2_FD_71113 | JGI IMG/M metagenome (GOLD analysis project Ga0056128, IMG submission 71113) | Marine gutless worms symbiont microbial communities from Max Planck institute for Marine Microbiology, Germany - Olavius geniculatus... ...
CTGCTGGAGAATGAGATGGAAAGATATCGCTTCGATATACTAGGATTGGCTGAAATGCGATGGACTGCATCAGGAGAGATGCATGGCTGTAAGGTTATCTGGTCAGGGAATGAACAGAAGATTTTGGTTTTCAGTCACTGTTTCTTGTTGGACATAAAACAGATTTTTTTTGTTTAGCCATTATGTTTGCCTTTTCCTGTACAGTATTCAGTTTTATGGCTATTTTCATTAGCACTCTGTGCAACAGAGTGCTAATGAAAATAGCCATAAAACTGAATACTGTACAGGAAAAGGCAAACATAATGGCTAAACAAAATCTGTTTTATGTCCAACAAGAAACAGTGACTGAAAACCAAAATAGCTACCGTTAAAGATCCGTAGATTTTAGTCTATACTACACAGCCTACAATGGTGTGTATTACACAGTAGCATAGCAGCCGATGTACAACAGTGCTACATATGAAGATGGGATAATACAAGCCTTGACTGGAAAGTACATTGGAAACCAGCTGAACATGCCCGGAGTGTGCAGGTGTGGAACTATATCTGCAATAACAACAGCAAATCAACATCAAAGTACCAATAAGTATGCTAGTAAATCAATTCAAATAGCACCGAGGGGTCAAAAAATTTAATCCAAGGCTCTGCAGCAGCTTGCTATGGGGCTACAGAAAATGTGCACTGGAAATAAAAATGATGTAAGGTGTTAACAAAAAATTCTTAGGTACTCACAAGTAAACATCTAAGCTGATCATTAGAGGTGAACACCATACTGCTTAGGCATCACATCCGAAGCTCTAAAGCCAGTTAATGCACATAATAATAATACCTATTCTGCAATATTCACTGGGATGAACTTGCAAATTCAATTGCAGTTCGTCAGTTCTATTGTCCACTACCCTTACAACTAGTGCTAAAGAACTACAGATTTCAATATCAGTTCCAGTCAAGACTTGAAATGTAAGACTGTACGGTGAGCAGTCTGGTCACATATGCAGAATACTCACAAAAACTGTTAGAATTTAAGTGCTGACATCCAGCACTAGCAATACAAACCCGAAACACTAAAATGCATTACGAGAAAAAAATGGGGAAATTATGAGGAAAAGCTAACACATTTTAACCTCTAATGAACTGGCTCCTATAGTTTGGGTTCTAAACATCAGTGGAAAATTTCATCAAAATCCACTCATAACTGTAAAACAGACAGACTGATGCATGGCAAACATAGGGCTCTTTGTTTGGCAAGACTGAGTGACGTACTGAAGGAAATGTCGGCATAAAGTTGACAGTAGAAGTAACCACCAAAGCCATGCAGAATGGTGTCTGTATTAACGTCGAACTGTAGACTGTCATAGCGACTGTTGTCTTTCACACCTATACACAGACAGACATCTAGACAGACAAATACGTAGACACACAGGGAGAGAGTGACACTGAGACAGACATCTAGGCAGATGGACAGACAGACAATCGGACATATATGTAAAGCAATGTAGCTCAATATCTGTATCAATTTCAAACTGTAGACAATCATACTGACATCAAGACAATGTCAAACACACATGCAACATAGATTTATCTGTCCAAGAGATTTCACTTACATGATTCACTACAAAAACTACATGATTAAATTGTTTTGTCTTGGCCCTTTGCTTTTTGACATGACCCACTTAAGCAACTTCACTTGTGGGCCCAACTCGTTGATTTTTTTGGCCCAGCAAAACACAAGCACAAAATCCTTGAGTATTGAAAAATAGTAAATGTAGCTTTCAATGGATTCAGCACAACACACAGACTTTTCAGCCCAATCTGGCCAGCAGCCTATCTAACTGCATACATAAATTCCTAGGCACATCTGTTCACTAGCACGTAAAGTAAGTTGCTACAAACTATCAGACTAATGAACAATGACAAAAGCTGAGTATGGTATTCGTAACTGTTTTTGTTTGGATGCTGGAAGCTAAAAAGTGGCTGAGCCTCGGCAAGTGTTCTTGAATTGTGAAGTCTGACAACATACGGAGTTTCAAATGATGCCTGCAACAGTCAAATATTCATCAGCTAATGTAAACAAAAACAGCCACAACATTATCTTCTACTCAGTAACCACAAGAACAATGAAAAACACCAAATCAATTTCAAACTAGGTGGAATCACTAAAAAAACAGTACTTTGAAATAAGTATTGGTAGTAGTAGTAGTAGTAGGCAGCAGTTATAGTGAACTCCCAGGAAGTCATGTGGGATCAGCAGCGATACTGTTGCACAGAGCACTGCTGCGGTCTGACTATATTCAAAATGTCCATTGCAAGACTAAACCGAGGAACATGCAAGTCACAGTGATGTTCTGTGCGGAAACACACACTGTACATGGATTAGAGAGTGACACGTTGAATTAAATGGTCCCCATGCTCATCCCGTTCCCGTAAGAAATTCCCCATCCCCACAAAAAATTCCCCATCCCTTCCCCATTACCATAGAAATTTCCCCATCACCATCCCCATCCCCACTGCACCCTGGAATCTAAAGTTTGAAGATGAGGACTTTACCATTTACGTCATTTAATGATAATCTTCATTAATGACAATCTGCACATTGCTACAGCGGATTGAAACTGTCTTTGGTGTTTTCAAAAAATTAAAAAATACCACTGGTAGACTATAGGAGCTAATTTGTAACAAAGTTCACGTAGAAACACTACACCAGTGACAAACGACTGTATGTCCCACGTTGTTGAAACCTTTGGGAGAAGCGCCAGTCACATGTGTTGCTAGTCAGCCAGACCTGGGCCATTAATGCATATCTGTGCCATCTCCCTGTAGATCCCAGGAATGCTAGACGATGGTTGGCAGATATATCTGTGATCTCAGTTGCTACAGTCAGTGCAGTGCGCTAACGTGGCAGACACTGATCACTTGACGGGTGATAAACAAGTGCCCAGTGCCCCTGCAAAGCTATACCACGTGGCACGCAGTGGTTGTCTGTCGCACATGATCTTAGTGAGCATTCTAGTGACCAGAATGGCGCTTACTATTACAATGCATGTGGCGGGAAATGGACTAATTTTGTTTTACCGCAACTTTTTTACCACTACTGTGGTACTAGCATAATTTTTTACCATTACTGTGGAATTACCGTAGAAATTTACCCATTTACCGCTGTAATACCACGATATTACTGCTTCCCCATTACCATGTCACTCTCTAACACAGATGGATGAAACTGACCTCGACTGGTTTGTTCTGGTCACGGCACGACCTCGCCTCATTCCACAGTTTGCTTGATGACAATGGAGCAAGATACGACGTGTACTGACATGGAATACTGATACCATCATCTACGTCAACATCATCATCACCAATTATAAACTAGACTGATTACTATGAGCAGCCGTAGTGTAATATGACCCAAAAACAAAACAGAATGAGATGCCCTGTCCCCGAGAACTGACCATTAATATTTAGACCCACAAACCTAATCATTTCATCTGTGTCTGATAATCAGCGCCTAACCGGAACATTAACCCTTATCACATTTGAGGGTGAGCTCCAACATGACACTTGCAATAAGACACAGTCACTAAGTATTTTTCTCACAGTCAAATAAGCAGACTAAAATGTTCGTGATCTCTGGACATGTTTTACTGTTTGCAAACATAAACAACTTTACAGTCTCTACTTTACAAAACTGTCTGAGTGATGCAACGTTGAGGAAAATTAAGCATTTAGATTTTTAATAATTAAAATTCTGCAATCTGCATTGACAATTGGGCGACTAATCGTTAATTTCTGCAGCTCTGCGGATTACCTTTAAGAAAATTCTGAGCTCCATCCAGACACTCGGGCGACAGTTCGTTGTCACCAAACGAGCCGAGAAGTTCACTAACTATGATATCAGCAAACTCCGGAGCAGACCACAGCCTCATGTCGGATGATACGACAGTCACAAGATCACCCCAGAACTCAGACTTCATGTTCCGTAAACTACATGTGCACAATAGTAGTAGTGTTAGTAATTGTATGAGCAGCAATAGTAGTAGCAGGAAGAGAAGCAGCAGCAGTCGCCCAAAACTGTAACTTCATATTCTACAATTCCCACAAACACAGCTTTGATGACATGCCATGATGACAGTTTAGTGGAGCACTCATTAATGCATTGGTCCCAATCAACAACCAACTTGCTGTACACCAGGTCCTGTTACTACGACTAACACAAAGTGGACTGTGTCGAACAACAAACAGTTCAGAAACAAATTTAGGCACTGCTGTTAGCTAAACAGTGAAATTAGAGTGTGTATGAACAAACTCCAACAGAACTAGAAAATTTATGTTAGCCCAGACCTGACATATTCTATGAGCATTCGCCAGACCATTGACATTTTAAGCCAAAAATTGGCACACCAGTTACTCCAGTCCTGGGAAACGTTTAAACCAATTTTTTTGGTTTTCCTGCACCTTTTTGTTTTCGAATAAGGAACTCAATGGGATGATGTACAGACAGACAGACGGATGGATAGACAGCCGATTAGAATGGACACACAAAAGGACAAATAAGTCACATAACCAGAAACAAAAGATGGGATTAGAGATGACAACACATAATGCAGAAGATGCATAAAATGACATACGTGACAACTGCATTGGGGTTTTTCTCAACTGCGTAGACTTTAATCTTGCGAGCCGCTTGATGTGAGGCTCGAATTGCAGCACTGACTAAAGGCCCTCGACCAGCTCCAAGCACCATTATCACCCTACAGTCCCAACCCCATCATCATCATCATCACTGAATAAAGAATTGCATAGTTTTCACTTAAATCTATCACCAAAAAAACACTGTCATCAAACGTTAGTACATGTTAGCAGAAAATGCTTTACCAACATTTACTTCTGCATTCTCTCCATGTTCAATCGGCTGCATCATACATTTCTTCCAGTCCTCATCACCTGCTGTCAACCTGTTCACAATGTCTTCCATTCACAAAACCAGAAGTTCATCTCTTCTCCAAGTATTTTCTTCCTTAGTTTCTCTCTGTTTCTCATACATGAGTAACTCACAGACGAACAATCAGCTTTTGTCTTAGAAGCAAAATGCAAGCCATCTCAACTGGCTTTTAGACATGATATAAATGTTTACCCACTTACCAGTATTTAACTGATTTAATCGATCACTTTTGAGTTTAACTGTGATTACTGAGTACTGATGAGATGACATACGTAACACATGTTGCAGCGTCTGACTCGGGAACACGATCTCGCAGTGAATAGAAGATCGCCTTCTGATACTCCGAGTACTTTACGGGATCTTTCTCGAACACTTCGTACGTGTGAGACTCCAGATTGTCCATCAGCGGCTGTCATTCACAGCAGCACAACCACTGCACTGTATCACCGTACCTCAACTAGTGACCCATCTCAACCTTTGACCTTCTGACCCCAAACAGCCAGCTTACTTTGTTGTTTTATTCACTGCTGGATTATACCAGTGCACCAGCAAAGTTGCCAGCTTGCATTTCAAAAAATACCAAATAAGTTGTATTTATTACATGTTTTCTGCCAAAAAAAGGATAGAAAGCTGGTGTGCTGATTCAATCCAATGGTGAATAACACGTTGACGCATGGTTTCCCGTGTACACGATGAAGACTATCCTGTTCTTTCCAGTTTAATCATGCAAACATCATGCGACAAGCAAAAAGAAGTAAGTGGCATCAAACTAACAAAGTAGCATTGGAAACAACCATAAACAAAATAAATAAGTAGACAGTTTACTCACCATTCGCCTAATGTAACGAGTTGAAGCGCGTTTCATTAAATATTCATTGTGCATATTTCAGTGGGTATGATCCACAGACCTATAGCTGCATTTTTGATGCCTAACACGTTAGCATTAGTTCATAGATAAGTATATTATAAATACGCTAATTGTGTGCCAAAGATGGAGCACGAAACACAAATTTACTAGTATATTGCCTCAATACAACAAAACAATACTCTTTCAAATTTTTCATCTGCAATGCAGTCGGCAGGTATGCCTAACATGTTTGTGTTAGGTAGGCCATCAAAAGCGCAACTTACATGATCTCGGCAATGATGTTATGAATGTCATTATCGTCTGCTAGCCAGATTGTTTTTGCTATTTTATTTTTTAAAATTGCATATCATAAACTATTGGATCATGTAGCTGTAACAGCAGGACTTTTTGTTGTGCAAACGAAATTAAGGATGCTTATAAGTCGAGATATATTAAATATTCGTCATGCATATGCGAAGTGGGCGTGGCATTTTTGGGCTTCAAAGTTTTTGCTAAATCCACAATCTATGGTTTATCTTTTCCAATCCATGGAATCAACATTGGACAACTGGACACACAGCAGATCACTGTTCAAAGAAAATATAGTAAATGAACTGTTGAATGATGAAACACGAATAGCAATAACAACAATTCATGATGTTTAACCTGTAACGGACACTGCAGATAGTCTTCATAACCTTTAGCAAACTGAGACACATTGTCAGGTGGCTCCTGTGTCTATCAGACACATACATAAATTGAGAATTATTACGCATGAAAGCAGCTACTGCTTTCAGCACATATCAGCCATCGCAATTCTGTCTGTCTGTCCGTCACAGAGGTGGATCAGTCAAAAACGGTGCAAGCTAGAATCACTAAATCTTCATAGTCGGCTGACTGGAAGACTCTGGTTTCAGGATCCATAAAGCTTTGTCACAAACTCGAAAGGGGTCACAACAGCGAAAGTGGTAAATGAGAGGGGTGTGTGAAAAATTTGTGATCTTCAGTCAATATGTCGCTGTATCTCAGAAACAGTGCGAGATAAAGCCTAGGTTACTATTAATCACTAATAAGAAGTCATACACTGGGTCTCTATTGCACCAAATTCAATGACCTTGAATGCCAAAATAAAGATTTTTATGGATTTTTGGCTATTTTAGGCTGCGAGACAATTTCAAGATCGAATTGCACCAAAATCAATCGAGATAGACGTGGAAAAGTTGCGTACGAAATTTTCAGCACTGAATGTAGACTTCGATGGTCGAAGTCTCGATTTTCTAGATTCAAGAAAAAGGTGCATGAGAGCATCAAAGAGTGGTACCCCCGTAAAAGTCGTTATTTTACTGCTGCTGGCCAGTCTTTGGTGAAAACTGTTGTAGATAGGCATGGGCATGCTGCCTGTGCACTAGTGACAAGATTTTCAGCCGTATCAACATTGATGACTTTGACTTTGAAAGACCCTGAACTACCAAAAAAAGAGTTTTTATTGATTCTTGCAATCTTCAACTGCAGTGCACACTCCAAGAATGAACTGTAGCGAAACAGCTGGAGATAGACTGACAGTTTGCAAACAGGAACTGCTATAGGCTTTTGTGCGTCTCGTGAGCATTAGCTCAAATTTCTTGTAGCATATACACTGGTACACAATAACGTGCTAGATATCCAGATTACCCTCGTATCAAATGCACCATAATTTTCTTTATAGAACAACCCATCTCAACTGAAAAAATCCACTTCATTTCTGTTGAATTTTTATTCGGTATACTTGCTTAATTTTTACATTTTACACAACACTTGCACATAAGTGACCAAAAAGTCTTCTGGTCGTGTAACAATAATAGAAATTACAATCAAACAGAGCAATTACCATGACAAAAATACAGCAATATAGCTATTAACATTTACCACAAATATATTTCAATAAAATACATTTACAAACTGATGACTGGAAATTGGTCATAAGCAAAACATACATAATACAGTATGACATTGTAGAAAAATCTGCAGAGTATAGCTAGAGAAATTGCTAACATAAAATACAGCATAAAGCTCCGATCGAGCCCATTAACAAATGTTTGTTATCTATCCTACAGGCTGTATGATAAGTACCTTGAAGAGATGATCCAAGTACAGTTGGTAGGAACGAACTCCTTTGTCAACATGACGCAGCTTGCCACTCACAATCATCTGTACATTTAGCTGACATAAACAAACAACATCAGTCATAAAAACTACTAACGTTAGCACAAAACAATTAGTTTACTAAACCACGAACTCACGGTGTTGTTTACGTGTCACCAACACTGTTCTTCACAACATCTTTTACATGACCACTGGTTAGTTCTATAGATTTTAATGGCAATCCAAAAGGTTCGACCCTCACAATGATTTCTGGTTTACTTATTTATCGATTCAGGATGAAGTTGCAGTTACAGCCATGACAGCAATGCAAAGCCATGATTAATCATTACAGAAAGATCGTAATATACGACGTAATGTTATTCATAAATAGCCTGTAACAATGTCGTCTAGATAGAACTGCTTTAATCTGGATCACGGTATTCATTAAACACTAGAACAAAAAACACTTGATGCATAGCATAAACTGACTGTTCCTTAAGACACGCATCAGTCCTTAAAAGAAATTTAAAAATTATAAAAATCTGTTAAAAACTATCTGAGCAATCAGAAAGACAGACAAACGGAAATAAAAAGTGTGAACTAGTACTAGATAAAGGAACATTACTAGAGGTAATAGAATAAATAAAATGCACAATGCATATTGGCATTTGCAAAGCACCATATGGCTATAGCTTCAGCAATAACAAAGGTCAGATTACAAAAGACACAGACAACCAAACCCTTTTGCCCATCCGAGGTATTAATTTCAAAGCATATAATTATGCCCTAATAATGAAAGCAAAATACGTTATTCATGCTACCAATGGACTGAACCCAAGCCTGACTGATAAGCATTCAGCTCAGTGCTCACCATGGACAACTGGAAATGGACATTTTACTGCTAAGCAAGCTGCTGGGACAAAACAAAATGTCAATATGTGCACCTTTATTTTATCAGCTAACTTCTTTGCACTAGACATTTTCTGAAAGCCATCCAACTGACATACCTTGAGAAAGATGCGGACAACGTTCTGGTGAGCTCTTGAGAGAACGGGGAACCCTTTCTTGTTAGTGACAAAGATGCTTGTTGGAATGACGAGAGCCTTGACAGGCTCGCCAGTCCATCGGTCGATCTCAGCATCTGATGGAAGGTCCGCAGTCAGCTGCAGGACGACACCAATCTTTTTGTTGCTATCACACAGAGTCCGCAGTCGGTTCCACCTGAAACAAAACATAAACACGTGCCTCTCATCACAACATGTCATCATCATCATCATCATCATCATCATCATCACGTAGCCAGCCTGGGCTGCAGCATCTTTCCGTGTCTGCAATTAATTATTTTTATCAGTTGTTAATCAAAGTTTCAATGCATATCTAGCCTGTATTGCAGGTAAGTGTCATCAAACAATAGAAGGCTGTCTTGCTGCTAAACATCAGCCTATGAAAATAGTGTCTGTGATGCAACTCAAGTCTGATTTCAATAGTTTTGACCTGGCAAAGTTTTGCTGGTAAAAGTGATGCAAGCTGCAGCAAAGTAATTTTTGACACTGCATCAGAACTCACTACAGCTACTATCACTACTATGATTAGTAGACATCAGCTACTATTACTATGACTACTACTACTACCACTACCACAACAACTACTAACCAGTGCCAAGTGTCACGTGATTCAATTGGATGTGCTGTAGTGGACTCTGTTGAGTCATTCAAGTCGCTGACTGAGCTGACATCACACTGATCCTGTGCCGACTTCAGAGCAACTTTAACCCACACCTTAAGCACCATCAAACCATGTAATACACAGTCAGACACTGTACAGAAAATTTGGTTTATCTAAGCATCCTAATTTTGAACTTAGAAGCTTGTACAAGATGGACAGACACATGGGCAAGATCCTTAGACAAATAACAGGGAGCCTATTAAGATGACCGTAATTATAACAGTCTATACATGTTGTTTCATTAAAAAACAACCCCTTTTTCTTTCTTTCATAATTTACTCAAATGACAACCAATTTATATGATATTTTTACCAGTTGTAGCTGAAAAATACTAATTCAAAATATTTCAACAAAATTTAACAGTTGATTAAATATTCTTTGCTAGTCGGGACGTAACGCTGACATCATAATGTATCACAGGTACAAGCTTGCTAGTCTCAACTGGTGCTGTCAGTTGCTACCCTGCTCCAATGGTGAAAAACCTGGTTCATTGGTGACAAGTTCTTGAAATTTTACAGTTGCAGCCACAAAAAACGAGCAAAGCAATCGTATTTACGTGTCTGTGGGGATAGTTGGACTTTCACATGTTCGAACAAGACAGTGCACTAGCACACAGAGCTTGCGAGAAGGTTGAGTTTTTGAATCGCTAGATGCCTGATTTCATGTCACTATGTCACTCAGTGCTGACCCAATACAAATTTTTCATCAGCGAACAAGATTAAGTTCACCATCGAAGCAGGGTAGCAACTGACAGCAAGAGTTAAAACTAGCAAGCTTGTACCCGTGACACATTATGGCATCAGCATTACGTCACGACTAGCAAAAAGTATTTAATCAACTGCCATATTTTGTTGAAATATTTTGAATTAGTATTTCTTCAGCTACAACTGGTGAAAATTTCATGTAAACTGATCTCATTTGAGTAAATTATAAAAGAAAGAAGGGATTGTTTTTACAAAACACCGTGTATATGAATAATAATGGTACACAGAACTGCAAGCAGACCAGATGAGTGAAGGCTTGCAGCAAATGTTCTGAGACAATGCGAGCCAGATTGACGCAGTTCAAGCCTTTCAACTCAATCAGAATTGCTGGCACATTAAGGTGAGTTGCAAACACCATCTCCTGCTTCAATGCCTGCAGCACACACAGCAAGCTGATACACTGCAATTGGCATCAATATCTATTGGGGCATCATCATCATTTCTGGCAAGCACCACTAAGAGTGTGTAGCGCCGAACGTAGACATCAATCTCCAGAGTGGATGGTTCTGAGCCAGGTTAACTGTGTCGTCCATATTGAGGTCGCTGGATTTCAGATCCTGCTGAATGGTTTTCATCCATGAAATACGAGTACGTCCCATTGGTCTCCTCCAGTCCTATCGGGGCAGACCCCATAAACACTACTCGACAACCGAACTTACTTAACTGGTCGTTATCGTACAAAACTACTGTACGGTATGTCAACAAAACGTTACTAAACATCACTTCAGAATTTAAGCAGGCAATTTCGCCACTCAAATCTACACCAAAGTTTTAAACAGCAGACCAAGTTTATTGTCTGTGTTAAGCAATAATCTGCATGCAAAGCGACAAACTAAGTGATGAACATGCCCGCTCAAAGAGAACACAAAACACTGAGCCACCTTATACTTGAACATAACAACGCAAGATTTACGCTATTTTTTTACAATGAACAACAGCAAGTAGATGACAACACATACATCCTCGGAGTTCCTTCTGACCGTATCTACAGCTGAGTCCAGCTGCAGCCATGGTGACATCTTTGCCACAACCAGTGTACTCCAGTCTGACACAATAAAACAGTCATCACATCACTTAATAATTAATTATTACAATAATAATGAATTACCTGTGCTAGTGCTATTTATAATAATTAATTTATTAATAATCGAATAATTTTAATAGTTGATCAAAAAATAAAATAAATAGTGCTTTTCAACCCCAGTCTCTCTGAATGATTGCTTAATAGTCATGCCAAAAATTTTGATATGCGGATCCTGAAATTTCTCCTACCATCAAGTTAACATTTATCTTTACCCGTAAGACATCGAGAAAAACAGTGCAAGAAAAATCAACAATAAATATGTAACAAGAGGGTGCGGCCATTGAGGGGCCACCCGCTATGGGGTCATCCTTGCAGTTGAGTACATGCGTGCTCTGTTTTGGGGCTTTCTAGGTCTCTTTTTTCCTGCGGTAGAGGGCACGAAACCGAGGTCTAGTTCAGTCAGTAGTCAGGCGAATGCGATACTTAGTCGTAACAATGTGACATTATTGGCTTTGTTAGATATTTCTCGGCGCAAAGTAAAGCGACTGGTTGATCGGACAACAGGCGGCGAAGTTATGGGGATTTTTTGCCAACAACGCAATTAGCCGTTTAGCTTGTTTTTATAAAACATTTCGGATACAAATTTGGGTCACAGTATACTCAAGAATTACTTAGCTGTTGTAGCTGCTGGTTAAGAATTGCTGAAAGAATTTATTATTAGGTGTTAACTAAACTTAATTATCAGAGTTGGTGCTCGTTAAGTTATAGGTTTTTGCACTCAATGTCAGCTGGCCTTAAACGCTGGTGAAAGATAATACTGATGAGCGTGTGCCATGTCAGCTATAGCAATATAGGCCTAGTCACAGAAACACAATAAGTACAGACTTATTTTTGAGCCATATCATGATAGCTGTCATTTAATTGCACCAATCATAACTGTTACAGACCAGTTACTTAGTTGTAAGATTTCGATATCTTGGTAAATATCGTATCGAATTTGAAATTCTGATATTGACGTATCCCTAACAAATATCTATGTATTGTATTTGTGTATCTATGGTAAACATAAACAAACGACTACCATACAAGGAGTTCTAAAATGGTATTTCATTAGTCGGCGTGACCTTGGCCTCTGACCCCTTGACCTTGAAATTGGTCCACGGGGTGCTGGTGTCCCAGGAACCCTTCCTACCAAGTTTGGTATTCGTAGGCCTTTTCGTTTTCCCTCTAGGTGGAGGCACCTGGCACGGGACAGACAGACAGACAGACGGACAGGATCAACACATGATGGGGACGGCCCCATAATAAAAATGAAGTAAGAAGTAGAATGACAAATCAAGCTGTTAGTCACAATAACAGCTTTATCACGAATGGTAACTTTCTATGGCTGAATTACAATAGCAATATTATAGTTCTAAGAGCTTTGTTAATTCCAAACAGATTAATCTAAGTGAAATTCTTAATGTAAGTAGAGCATAATTAATGCTGGTAATATGTTAAATTACCATTTACCAACCATTGCTGTTGAGTAACAAATCAGATCTAGTCAGTGGATCTTGTCGTTTCTTCGCTGGTCCTTCCAAAAATTCCCTTTTGAATCGTGGGTTAACTATTGGGATGCAGATGAACTCAAACCTAGAGCAAAATACAAAACAAATAACACTGCTAAAATGAACAAATAATTACAACAGACACCCATGTTACTACTACTAACAATTTTTGTTTAACTGACCTGTTTCAAAATTTTGTATACAATGATGTGCTAAATTTGCACATTATCTGGGCAGCTATAACAGCAGTTTCTAACTCGATATACCTGCACTGCTAAGCCTATACTATGACATATATAGTACTTTCTTAAATAATGATGACAATGACAATTGTGTACATTGTATCCTCTAGACAAACCACAATAACATCACCATCCGTGACTAGTCAGTTAATTAACGTGAACGACTCTGTGCGCAATAAGTGCAGTTCAGCACTCAGCAAACTGCCTACTTATTATTTCAGATCGAACTAGTCATTACTACGGATGCCGGACAAATATCCACTGTCATTGCAGACGATGGTAAAAGGCAGATAGGCGGATGTGGCAATGGGTAAAAGACGGATGTCGATGCGGAGGACATCCCGCATTTTACTCATCGTACTCAGCCATGCCTCTGGACCAATAAGCGGTGTAAAACCATGCATTAATTTGAGGCCTTTGGGTGCCGGACGTTTGAACGCCATGCTTTGTGACTGGCACGTTATTAAAATTACTGTACTTTGCATATCATTCGAGTTAAAATCGTAATTTGGCAAAATAAGATAGTCACCAAATCTGGGTTTACAACAGTAACTTCTTGCTGTTCTTAGCAGTCATCGTTGCTGTTATCTGTTGTCGTTTGTCATCGCGTGACGTCACTGTAGGCCTACATCATCGTCGTGCATTGTCGTGCATCGTATGTCGTCGTCGTCCCGCATTATCATCGACGTAGGCCTATTTGTTGTATATCGTTACTGCGTGTCTTAATTGTCACACGTTGCGTCGTCGACGTCGCACTTCACCATGCGTTATTGCGCATCTTCGTTGTTGTATCATGCCGTTGTGCATTGTCGTCAAGTGAAAAGCAGACAATTGTTTTCTGAGTAAATGTCTAGACAAATTCGCAATCAGGAATTAGGCTATTGTCTAGCCCTATGCAGAGCGTGAACTGTGAAGAAATTCACAGCGGCCGCTGAGCAGTTTTAGTTAATTACTAGAGCTGTCAAGGCGTTAATTTTTTTAACGCATTAACGCAGTGCGTTAATTTTTTTAATGCATTAATTAACGCACCCAGTCTTGTCGAGATGGAGAGTAGGAGGTAAATTAGTTAAAATTACCCCGGGCCCGAGACGTATGGGACCTGCCTGTAAAATATAGAAAGTTAGAAAAATGAAAAAAAGTTTTAAAAACACATATAATTGTTATTTTTTAAACGTATTTAGACTATTTACTATTAACCTATTACAGTATTTTTATTTTGTATATCATCTCTTGTCCATCATAGAGTCCATCATTTTCACAACTCACAAGTAAACAGCATCAGCAAAATGAAACATAAAATAATAATTATGAACTAATAAAATGCACGGTCAGATCCGACGTATTTTTGTATTCTGTAGCACAACCTTTTCTGTCATTTTGTCGTACGACAAATTAGTCCGCCCGAATGCCCGAAAGACGCCGGGCTTATGCTTTACCGCAAATGTTTCTGTTCAAAGCAAGATCTCCGAGCTCCGTCGGCCGATCGCTGTGAAAACTATTACGCTTATTTACAGTAGTGATGAAACGAAAACTACTTTGGTTACTTGATTTCATTCGATTGTCATATAACCGCAGTTTAATGGAATATCTGAACTTTTGCTGCACAGAATTTAGTAACTGAATGAAATAAATTTACGCATGTGCGTTAATATTTTTAACGCGCGTTAATTTATTAACGCATTAACGCGTTAATTAACGCGTCAACTGCGACAGCTCTATTAATTACACAGCGAATGGTTGAAAAACTCAACAACTTTCATGACTAGTAATGTACGTGACAACTGTTATCCGCACATCCGTCTTTTACCCACACATCCGCGCTTAGCATTCGCGGATTTTATCCGCATTTTACCCATTGCCACATCCGCACATCCGCAGATCAGCACATCCACTTATTACACATAGCCTGCCATTTAAATTTCTATGCAGCGTGCAACTCAATTTTTTTACATAGTCACGGTGTAAATGAGATTGCATTGCTGCATCTGCAAGAGAACCTATAGCCTTTCAGTTATCATGTATGCAATTCCTGCCTTGTCACTTACCAATAGACAAGTAAATGAGTTGAACATATGCTGGAATAATGTAATTCGTAGGCTATTTGGTTACCACAAA
>Ga0056128_1006000_pt1 | contig 15326 bp, 4 predicted proteins | sample WorMetLIZISLAND2_FD_71113 | JGI IMG/M metagenome (GOLD analysis project Ga0056128, IMG submission 71113) | Marine gutless worms symbiont microbial communities from Max Planck institute for Marine Microbiology, Germany - Olavius geniculatus... ...
ATACTGAGATCGCTATAGCTGCTGACCGCTTTGCGATTGAATTCTTGCAGACTGAACGTCTAGACACCATAACGTGATCAACAGTCGGTAAGTGCGATATTATTATGATCGTTAAAGCCAGTCATCTTTTCGGGTAAAAAAGAAAGAGAGGTATAGCTGTAAAAGGAAAAGACTAGTTAAGTTCAGTGATAAATTGATGACACATTGACAATCAATCAATCAATCAATCAATCAATCAAAAAATAACCACTTACAAAAATGACCAGTGGTGTACAACAAACCTAAGAGCTAAAATAAAAACTAAGGATAATGTACAAAATGTAAAAACTAGTCAGAGATAAAACGCTCGCTGAAACAGTAATGTTTTAAAGTTTCGTTTGAATGACGGAGTGTCAGATAGTTCTTAAAGTGACGGTGACAAATTGTATAAATAATGTTGTTTTAGTTTCCCGAGCGTGCAACATATATTTTTTCAACATTTATGTCAACATTTACTTTATACATGAGACATATAAGATGAATATACAGTATAATTCATATATGTCACAAACATGAGGCATATATGTTGTCACACACATGACGCATATACGTTCGCGGGAAATTATTGTGATTGCGCCGTGACGGCGTATAGAATTGCAACGCTGCAGTTGTGACCACGAGTCGATCTTTCGTCCAAGAATCAGTGAACTGTGTTAGGCTGCAGTTGCTTAAGATGAAAGAGAAACTCCCAAAGTCCCAGTAATTCGCTAAAGTAATTTGACGTTTATATAACCGCGGGATTTGTATGTTCCAAACCGGTCCAGTTTCTTCTAGACGTATAGGCGCCCAGAAGAACGTGTGTCGCAGCAGAAAGCGCATAACGTAAGGCTACGCGCGTGACGAAAATGCGTTTCGTGCATCCGGCTGACGCGAAAAGCAGCTCTTTGTCGATGTTGACTGGAGGAACTTATATAGACATATATGGCAGGAGATCGAAGCACAAGAGCAGCATGCACTAGTACGGACGTGTCAGGAAATAGACTAAATTATTATACACGGACATTGGATTGACATTGCTGCTGACGTTTATGTGATCGAACAAACAGCTCAGAGCACTTCAGCGGTAAAATGATTGCGATGTCCTCAGCTCGATATCTGTGCATGACAGACAGCTGCTGGTGATGGCTAATGGCGATTGAATGGGAGCCGTGATTATTCTCACTGGACGAAACCGATATTGTGCTAGGCTGCGCCACGGCACGTTTCTGTATTTTTCTGATAATCGCCAGATGCAGTACCCGGTAGGCCTACGTGACTCGTAACGGTGAGATGCAACTCTGGTTGCTTGCAATATACTAACAACATTGTAATGATCTCTGTGCCGTTTAATACGTAGGCCTGTGCGCCTTGACTCAGTCAGACAATCAATCAAAAAATAACAACTCACAGCAATGCCATTGATAATCTTTATTCACCAACACAATGTGGTAGATAACAAAACAAAAATATGTAAAACAGTTACTGAACTGTAGCATATCACAGACACACATAACCTTAACTAACCTAACTCATTGTCATAGCTCATTCGTTTACCTTCGTTGTGTTTGGCGTTCTAGAGATGTTTAAGGTTGCTCCCGCAGTTTGCACTCAGCGCTGATCATGATTTCGCAATGTGGGCTCAACCTTTTGCTTCTCTCCCCTTTTCATCTCGTCGCACATGAGCTTTGCTGTACCGATGCGTGTGAACTTCCAAGCCAGGGACAACATCACTGGATGAACTCTTGACCTTTCCATGATCTCTGGAACTACTGGTGGACTGATGTAGACCCTATGTTGGTTTTGCACCTGGCTTTTGGTTTGCTTGACCTCACACTGATGTAGGCAACGCGCGCAGTGTTTCGGTATCTGCTTGCTCGGCGCGGGGCGCGTGTTGTTAAGTTCGCCCCAACGTCTGAAACCAATTTACCGGCACACGCGCTGCGGTCGGCATGGAAGGAAGCTCTGGTGAGCCTCTCGGTCGTCTGCGTGCGCCGTATCCACGGCGCGCACACTGCAGGCGTCGGCACGTGGTCAACAGACACTTCCCTTTAACTACCACCACGAGCAGAACGCATGCCGCTCGGCACTCCGCAGTCCGCTAACGATTGGACTAGAGACTCTCGTGTATAAACAGCACACGTTGACGAAGTAAACGTTTCTTAGCTTATAGGCTATGTGGCGACGGTTCGACAAGAAGTCGACATTTTGCATGCGGCGCTTTTGACGTACCGACGTAATAAAACACTGCGTGCCACGTCGTAGTCATCAAAACGTCTCGCGGTGAACTATGAAGGCCTGCATGCAGGATTGAATGCACGAAGATCGAACTCGTTATGGGATCGGCGGCAGAGATCGATATAACTGGGTCTCTGGGGCAAGTGGACAGTGCGCGTGCTGCCTGCCTGTTGATGTCATCTAGGATAGGCCTCGTGGATATGTTTATCAACTGAACTGGCCATCGCTGGACTAGACTACTTATACTGCCGGTGGCGAGGCGTGTCCATCGATCACGGCTGTCCGTATACCGACCTGCGTCATCCGACTGGGTTACATCACCCACTACGCGTCGCTGACTCCGCTAGATAAACAATCTGCTCCTGAGCGCCTGGCATGACACGCCAATCATCATCAGTCATTTGTTAATTAGTTCTGCGTGCGCGCGTTCAGTATTGGATGATGTCGCCTGGCTGTTTGGTGTGTACTGCAGGTTCGCAACGTGGAACGATGTCTACGTTTTCTCGCCGAGCGTGGAGCTCCAGTTGACGGCATCGAACCTAAAAGTACGTTCACTCCGCACTGTATCTCTTACACAGACCGAGTTATAGCCAATTTTGTGCCAAATTTCGTTGCCATCGCAACCAAGGAGGGTCCAGGGTAAAATTGAATAACATCATTAGATTGACCATCCCCGAAAACCATACCGTAGAACCAAAAATTACGACTCAATCTTATACACAGTCAATGTTATGACCGTTTAAAGAATTGTTTAATTTTTCCCATATACATATATAGGCGCCATTGTATTTCTTTTTATTTTTGCGAATAAATATGTTAAATATTAAATTTTAATTTTTAAACCCCAAAAGGGCACTTCCTTGTGCAGAACCGCGTCGTTTGACGTATTAAGCGTAAAAATCCCTTAAGGGGTCTGACCTGTGGATGAGTTGAAGAAAAAAGGCATAAATAAAAAAAATTTGCGTTTATTTCACCCGTTCGCCGAGAAGCCCCCCTTGGAGAAATTTGCATAAAATTTTGCATGACGGGTCCCTTCGTCGAGATAATCAACTGCGCCAAATTTTATCTCAATCGGGTCAGGGGTTTTGATTCTGTGGGGGGTCGAATTTTTGGATTTTCCATAAGAAAGAGAAGTCGCCGTTAACACAGGGCTTGAACTACCGTTCAGCCTGTGATTACGCGTTGTCCGAGCCCCTGCAGCTGGCTAAACAATAGTACGCGTTCATTAGTGCGACGATGAATCGAGCTTATTATATAGGCCTACCCATATGCCTATACAATAATTTATGTAAAAAAACTGTTCAGTTTATAATACGGTGTAAGGATGACATCGTGATTGTATAGATATAAAACAGCACAAATCACAATTTAATAATTCGAACTTTACCATTACACAGTCAGTAAAGTTCTTCTGACATTGTGTAACTATCTTTCACGGGGCCCGAGTTATAGTCAATTGTGCCCCAAAAATCGTTGCCATGGCAACGGGGGTCGATTAGGAGTAAATATAAATGACACCGTTAAATTGGCCGACCCCGAAAACCATACCCTAGCACCAAAAATTACGACTTTTTCTTATACATAACCGGAGTTATGACGGTTTAAACCATTGTTTAATTTTTCCCATAGGCGCCATTGTAATTTCTCATATTTTTTGTGGAAAAAAATTGGTTAAAATGTTGAAATTGAATTTTGTAACCCCCAAAAGGCACTTTCTTGTGCGAAAGCGCGTCATATGAGCCATTGTGCTTTCAAATGGTTCAGTCGTTTTTCCTGTAGAGGACGGCAAGAAAAAAGGAAAGGAAAGGAAAGGTGCAAAAAGTCATGCAGACGTTATATTTCACCTCTTTGTGGGGAAGCCCCCCGTAAACGGATTTTCACTAAATTTTGCGGATCGGAAGATATGCCGGACATAATCGTTTGTGCAAATTTTGGTGTGGAAAAATTAAGGGGTTTGGGATATATGGGGAGTCAAATTTTGGGTTCTCCCATTGAAATGGCTGGTCACCCTTACAACAGTGCTGCGCTACGGCGCAGCCTGTGATATACGTAAAGGTGTAATGTCGACATTGCAGATGTTCGTGCAGGAAGCCTCAAAAGCGTTCTGCGACTGCTCTTCAACTTGTCCTGTTACAAGCAGCAGCTGCATAAAGGCCAACTACCGCCGACCACTGGGCACCCGAGCTCAGCTGGTGACGTCGGATGCGCTCTAGAAGCTCTTAACCACCTCTCGACCGACTCGCCGGCCATGCTGTCCCGGTAAGTCTTCGCATGCAGATTAATGTCGCGCGCGTTACGATGCGAACGCAAGCAAAGAGCGACACTGCGCGGGGTTGTATGTATCAGCTGAAATTTTTATTAAATGTTACATGTTAAGTTTCTGCCCGCAGTGGCACACAAATAGAGCACTGCTCCACCGGACGTTCTCTTGTTTCAAGATTTAAAAACGTTTGTTGGCGGGCGAGTTATCTCATTAGGCATAGGCCTAGTTATTCTTTTTTTCGTAAATGATGGCCGTGCACATTCTCAAACTTTCCTTCTGAAAATGTTTTTAAAAACGTTTCTGAGTATTTTCTAACATAAGAAATCTTCCTAGAATCTTCCTAGGAAGTTTCGAGGATGTCTCCCCAGACTTGGAAAGGTTTCTGTTTTGTTTTGGTTTGCTCTATCGAGCCGTATGTTTTACGCTGCATTCATGCATGTTGCCGTGTGCAGTTGCCAGTTTCTAGCTTGCGTGAAACACGTGTTGCCAGTTACCGTTATTTCGGTGTTGCTAATTTCTGAGTTAACGTAACCGGACAGTTGCTGAGTCAGCCGCCCAGCGTTAGGTTAACAGCTGGAACGAGAGCTCACGCTTCCCTGGACAAGACTGTTCTCAGTGTATTCCAAGCTGATGAACGGACGGGTATAGTCTGACCCACGATCAGTGGGGTCGACCAGTCGTCAATATTGGGAGACTGAAAGTCGAGGCGCCGAAGGCGTCGAATGAGTTGGGAAATTTGGAGCCTCTGGAAAGAAGAGTCTCTTTTCCGGCCGACTACGGGGAATCTATGGGACAGCGCGAGCGTCGTAAGCTCCCCAGAGGGATTCGGGGTCCCGCCACGACCGAACGAAAATAAATTTGGCGCATTTTTAGCCTCATCTGCAGAACACTTAGTTCTAGTGGAACGATTGCGTAGCGAGCGAACACGGTAAAATTGTTAGCCTTTTTGCTGTTTATTTTTTTTTAAATTTCCGTGTGGTATGAATGTCATTGCAGCTTAGAAGTAATAGGCCTATGGGTCACTCCGATGTCTATTCCATTTCCAGTTACTGAGGGAGGGGCTCGCCCACCCCCACCCCCGTCCAGCCAGGATTGGTTCCCGTGCGGACGATTCGTCGGCGTAACGTGAACTCGGACCGACAAGGTGAGGCGTGGACAGTGAGTGGGGCAAGGCAGTTTGATGGCTAGCGCATGGACTCCTCGCACCTACAGGAGGGAGTCGATGCTTCCTAGCAGAGACTTCTATCCAGCTGCAGCTGCTGCGGTCAGTCATCACTGTGCTGTCGCCGCGCCCATGCTCTGGTCTGGTCGGTCGGTCGGTTCTCCTGGAACCAGCAGCTGACGAGCTAGCACTAGCATTCAGCTGGCCATCTGCTGCCAGCTGACCGCGAAGTAAAGCACGGCGAGTAACTCACTCACACCGAGCCTCTCGTGACTCAGCACCAATGAATGACGACTGCCAGCCATGTAGCACGCCAAGGCTGGCTTCATCCGTGAAATCCTGTATACTGGTGCTATTGGGGTGAGTCCATGGTTGTTGGTTCGACGGTGTCGGCGCGATGATGGAGGACGCCAACGGAACCAAATAGTCTATACATTAGAGTACGAAGTGCGAACTGGCGACGAGCATGAAGCCTGCAGAAGCAGCATTTGTCCGTTTTTTTCCCTGCACATGTGGATCTGTCCGCCTGCTATCATCATGCCTGATGCCTCAGACCACAGATGTAGGCCTAGTATAGCCTAACCGTCATTAAAAATACGAAAAAGTATCATTAAAACGCGAATTGCAAAGAAATTTTTAAAAAACGTTTGTAAACGTTAAATAAAAACGTGGCTTTTTTACTTGAGGTATTGTCTAAATCAATCCCTTCGAAAACACAACTTTCTCACACTCATAAAATTCTGGTCGTCACACATAAGTAAGTAAATTTGAATACAATATCTGCTTTACCCGATTATTGGTATCATTTCGATTTTTGTAGTACACAGTTACTGTAAATTTTAAAAAAAAAAATTAGAAAAAAACGTTAACTGAAAAACGCGTTTGATCAGATTTTTACCGACAAAACGAAAACCTTTGTAAACGTTTATTACAACTATGTATATACACACCAATTCTTCGCAAATTCTGCCGACATTGATGTTAGCGTTGAATACCACGTCCAGAATTGTGCCTGCAGTATGCACGCTCACTGGGGTGAATAGTCTAGTTAATTAAAGCATTCTTGCGCTTGCGGCATTGTGGCGTCAGTTTGCGGGTTCGAATCCCTCGGCCGTTGCGCGGTGGCTGCAGGGAAAATAAAAGTGGGCCTCGCCGAAAGTAATCTTGTACCGCGAGGTTTATGACTAAGTCAGTCACATGCACATAATCTGACTGCCTAGAGACCGGAATCAGTTGTTACAAAAGTAGTCACAGGACTACTTTTGTGATTTACGAATTTACGAGTGGCATTAGCACGTGATCCGGCGGAGTGACAGATCAGTTACAGCTTAGACCTCGTATAGTGCGCCAGGAAACGGTCGCCATGAATCAGTCGTTAATTACTCCTGTCATTGCTAGTCCATGTTCCACTGCAGATCATGTGCGCTGTAGAGTGGGTCGTTAATGTGCGTCGGTCAATCCGGGATGGCGTTGCTCACTCACTCACTTAGCGCCGGACGGTCCAGGAAGCGATCGTATATATTCTGAATCACGCTTGCACTGCAGTATTGTTTACTGGTGCCGGTGCGCGGCAGTCCGGTGGCGCGCTTTCTGCGCGGTGGTCAGACGGGAATTGCCCTGTGTGTGGCGCGGCCCGCTTTAGTTCGCGTCAGACGAGCGCCGTTGAGGCGTCCAAGTTGCTGCTCATGCAGTTCAGTTGATTGTTGGACCGTCTCTGACCTACAGACAGACAGACGAGTCCTGCTTGAAGACTGCATCATATACAGGTTAGTCGCCGATTATACGAGTATATCGGAATATGGTCGAACTTCAACAAGTTGAAGACTTTTGCTTTGCTAATTTTCTGCAGTCACAATGAGTGAGTGACGTATTTTACAATTTTGTGCTTGTTTTTGCACTTACTGCTAACTATTTGGTTATCTTCGTGTAATGTTGTTGTACTACGTTTGTCACTTTTAACACACTTTGGCTTCCTAGTATCGTCAAAAGTTAATTGTTAAAAGTGTTACATCTAAAACAAATTGCGGCAGTTTTGTGCAAAAAATTTACGATAATTACGTTTAAATATTTTTTTGCAATTTTGTATGTTAGGCTCTTATTTAAAGTGCTATTCAAGTGATATTTAAAGATGTGCAATTTAGACATTAAATTAAGTCGTAAAACTTTTTACTTTGGCGATTATTTTTTTTCTGTGATTAGCCTAGTGTAGTGCGTGATGGCAGGTTGTGGAAAAGTCGCTGAAGTTTTCTGACCACATAATAACTTTTAGTATCTGGCGTGGTGATAGTAGACCTACGAGCCTATTATATACTAGCCGGAAGTGCGTGGTAGGGGCATGCTCATTGTGATATTGACCAGACCACACGCACGCATGCCGTACGTCTTAGACAGCAGCCATTCCAATTATTTCATTCGATTGTCAACGAGCGAGCGACGGCGGCATTTCACGCACAGCTTGTTAATGGACGGGGCACCTGACGGCTGGCGGTCAATTCGATCATGACGTGAGCCAATATACAGTAGTCTTTACGCAGCGACTCTGGTACGGGTGGAGTCATGACATTCCCACGTTGACGGCTGGTCTGATAAGTCGCACGCAATGCAAGTTGGCGGGTGCGCAGCGCGTGTGATTTCAACGTCGACAAAATTCTTCGATACATTTCATTGCCAGGCGACCACAGCAGTGCCAGCACGCCTGGGTCGATTACCGCTAGCTGCTGCCCTCCGGACCTGCAATCTGGCTATCTTTTGACCTAGCGGTCAAACTGCGCCAAGCCGTATGGTCACAGGCTGCGTCCAAGTCTGCTTACGCGTGGCATTTCCTCTTTGCTATGTGCAGAACTCCACAAAAGTGTCATAAAACTTTAGGATCTTAATCAAGAGCGCTTTTGGTATTATAGCATTTTGCCGATCAAGTCGAGCTGGAAAGATGTGAGCAATGTGAATCAATAACTGGGATCTTTCTTCGAATGTGTAATTCGCCCTCTGACCGACTTGACTGAACTCGATAATTGCGCCACGCAGTCTCGGTGTTTCTGACAGCGAAAAGCTGTTTATTACCTGTCTGTGTTCCTGTATCGTGTATTATATATCTGAGCGTTCTCGGTCGCGCCCGGCTAAACAGATATGCGGCAAGCGATAAGAGATCCGTTCAATAGACGTCTCAACGATCTGATAATCCGTATTATCCGTTTAATCGTCTGAAGCGGTGCATATGACGCCTCGCTCAGTAGCATGTACTGTTGCTGCTTATTACAGAGTCTTTTCTGTGTGCTAGCCAGACAAACCTGGCTAAACATCGTCGGACTTTTTAGCGTATAGTGAGTGATGCTGAAGTCATAATGATGCTTGATAATAGCATCCAATTTATACACGTCACAAGACGTGCGGTGATGATTTTACTAGCAGTAAAACATGATTGCGAGGAAAGTTTTTGCTGGTGGCTAGACCCCATTACCCCATAAAAAATCTGGTTGGATGTGCAACAACAATGGCATAGACAAGGGGGCCCAAGATGCCCAGTCCTTCTCCCCCAATGCCCCAGACAGGACATAAGGACACGTTTGAACTGCACTAAATGTCCCAATTTGGTCAGTTGATTCTCAGGAAAATAATTAAAATTGTTGCCACCAGATCTCATATTTAAAACTATATTGCACCGAATTCGGTTTCATTTGGGACTCCGCCCCAGACCCCAGTCGGGAAGCTCCCAGTGCTCCCAGACCCCCTATGTGGATTTTAGGGGTCCTACTTCTAAGGAGAGGGGAAGGAGAAAAAGGGGATCGGGCCGGATCCTGCAACTGGTTGGATCCAAACTTTTTTGGATGCGGTGCACCCCTAGACGTCTCGATCCAGAATTAGCGTTCGAGTTTAAACGCTAAATTATATGCGCTCGTTAGTGCATAATATGCTGCTGAGAGCGTAAGACAAAGCTTAGCCAGCAGCGATGTCGTTACGTGCGGCGTGTAATTACAGCCTCAGTCCACAAGTGGTGCTCCTGTAGGCTACGCCATGTGCTTGTAGCGGCAAAACTGAGTGCATTGGCACCACGGCCGGCGTTGATCTGCCTTGCTTCCAGTTCTTTCACTTACGCAGTTTTCAGCCGTACCGTAACATGCATAAAGTGTACCAAAACTGACAGTTTAATATGGGTCAGTACTCAGTACATGTAAGTATGCTGAAAATCATTGTTTTTTTACTATGAAAAACGATAGCACAGAAAATGTTGTTAACTTGTTACACAGCTACAAAGCTGAATTTAAGGCCCACCATAGTGATAACGCTGTGAACCTTTTTTGCAGCACTGTTTTTGGTTGACTGTGTTACTCATTAATGATTGGACTTGATCAAGGTGACAACTTCATAATTAATCGAACTTAATTTCACTCTTTTCGCAGTCATGAAATAAAAAAAATGACATGTTTTTAAGAATGTCAAATCGCGTGCAACAATTATAGGCTAGATTTTAAAAGTGCATTACGTGCACTTGTAGCATTATAAGATACTGAACTACATCGATTCTGAATAATGTACGTATTTTATTCCACGTGTTCACGGTATTACGTTTGCAATGGTGTAGCCATATGTGAATGCGCAGTGCCCCTCAAGAGACCAGGAATGATAATCATCTGGTGTTCTACATTAATTTTATCAACAAACAGTGCCAAAATGCATCCAAACACATTATTTGCACATTTAGAAAATTTACAAAATTATCTGGAAAGGTGGCACAGCCTTCCCAAACCTTTTCCTCGGTGGGGAGGGGAGACCCTTCCTTCTCCCCATACGCGTTTCTTTAAGTGCTCCCTTTACCTGCTGGTGGTGGCTACGCGGTACGCCAGTGTACGTGCGTTTGGTATTATGACGATTCATTCACTAAAGTGCTACATGGGGTGGAGTGGGAGAGTGTCTTAGCGCTGTATCAACCGCAATGTTTCATATTGTGTTTCGTTGCACGGCGTATCGTTTGAGTGTTGTTGGCGCTGCAGTCCGCGTATTAATCATGTTGGCGCGTGATGATGTGCACGCAATGACAGATTGGCGTCTCCGTTCCGAGGCAAGCAGGCGACGACGACAACGACGAGCAGTAGAGCTGGCGAGACTGCAGCGGGAGGCTTCGTTCCATCGCCGTCGTCAAGACGATTAGATCGAGCTCATCAGACGCCTAATCACAACAGTCATCACCACCAGCAGCAGCAGCAGGCCGCCGGTTTGCATTGCATTCAGTTTGACAGCCTCATCTTCATTGTCTGGAAGCACACTGATGAAATAGTGATAATTCGATATGCGTTCGTGATGCATTTATTTCATTTTTCGTTTGCAAATTTACGCAGACTTCGTTCTTGAAATACGTATGTAGGCCACTGTTATTGGACGATGTCCTTTAAATTAGCAATTAAACCTTTCGGTAAATTGCTCTTTGTTCGTTATCGCTGTCTTCGTGGCAGTCGTGATTTGTGGCTAAAACCTAATCATAACCAGAACTTTCACTTGTATATGGGACTTAAGCCTATATGAGGGGATCGCAGACACTAAGGGGATGCTGCTTGAGAAGTATAGGCTAACATAAATTACAGAAGACTAGGTTTGCGTGAACATATTAAGCGAATTATTACATAAAAAGTCTTGACCTTAGCTTGTGTCATTGACATAGTTAATGCACGAACTACCTTGTACCAATGCAGCAGCAAAGCAGCTGAGCGTAAAAATAAAGGTTAACCGGGACATTCCAATGATTTCTGAAAACGCAGAGATTGCAGAAGCGAGGCAAGATGCGGAACGTCTGCTTATGAGATGCCGCGAGTTGAAGACGCACGTGGTGGGTGAGCATTGGCGTCCGGCGCAGCGCTGAATTGGCTTATCTGACGGAGAATGGTTTAGCAGTGCGTCCCGTTGAGATTGCAGCAGTGCGTGGCGGCGCGAGTGAACGGCGAAGCGGCTGTCGTAGCTTACGTGAACGAATGCAAGCGGCTAAACATCATCAGAACGAAAGGCAGCGACGCGGCAAATTGTCCGAAACAGCTGGACCGACGGTCGGTCGATCAATATTGACTCACAGAACGAGTCGCCGCCGCGGGGCGCCGTCAACGAATCGCCCTCTACACGGCGCCGGAAATCTGCAGTGTATGTAGTGGCAACGAGCAGCAGCAGGTGGCGCCGAGTGGCGAATTATCTCAACTACTTCGCAGCCACTCTACTGCAGTCAGCACAAATCCAAAGTCCAAACCCGGACATGAGCGTCAGACTTTATAGTTGCTGCTGTTATTTTGATATAGATCGATTTCTAGATGTACGAGACACTAACAGTTTACGTCCCGTAGAGAACTGCGCATGGTTGTAGGTAACAAGCCTAAAATTATCATACGGCGGTAGATAAGTCACTGTCAATTACTAGTTCTATATCCGCAACGTTCTGTGCAGCGTCTTATACTAATAATTCGATTCGGACTAGGCCCCATTGTGTGTTAAATGAATAGATTAAATGATTCCAGATGTTAAGTGTTTTATTATTTAGTAGGCCTATGCTATTATAGTTTGAGCATTCAGAAACACGTGTTGCTGGCGTGCAGAGAGCGGCGCGGAGGTTTGGCAGAACGGTGTGGCTGAAAGGTCGCTATCACCGCTCATCAACGGCAAGTCGCGCAGTGTCGACTCTGCACGGACGCATACTCCAGTGTCAAGTCCCGCCACTGGCGTCAAAGCTCGAGCGTCAACCAGCGAGTCACGGAATGCCATCAGCGACCCAGTCGACGTCAACGCTTCCACCAAGCCGGCATCTATGCTGAACCGATTCAAATTATTCAATTCTCGCGACAGCAGGACATCCGCCGCCGTCAAGGATGTCAACGGCGGGGTTGTGTCTCAGCCAGCTTCTACGAGCGAGGAGATGTCACCCGCGCCAAGGCGCCAGCTGCCGACGTACTCGAAGTCTGCCAGCGGCGGCAGTCAGATACCGTCGTACTCTGTGGGAACGTTTCCGGTCGACGAGTCGACACAGTCCTCCGGACCGCTGCGTTACGCCGGCGGACGCCCGCAACGTCAACGAGCACCGCCGCCGCCCGAGAGACACATTTCTCCCGCCGCCGCCAGCAGTCTGCAGGAACCACGACGATCCAGGGTTCTGCCTGCCGGTCCTCAGACACAGCACGCGGCCCAGCCTACATGCTCGACGTCACAGCCGCACAGTTTCGGATTCGGTTCTGAGTCGTCGTCGAGCCGCTACCCGCCGCAGAGAGCGGTTCGGCGCGCTGCCGGTGGTGGTGGTGGTAGTTCGAGGGGTGAAATCTTCATCGATCAGCCGCGAGGCGGCGGTGCTGAAGATGTGGCCGCGGCAGTTGGCTATGAGGGCGGTAGTCGGTCGTCGTCGTCGTCAGTGCCGAGTCGCGCCGAGTCGTCCACGAGTATCAGCAGCATCGCCAGCAGCTCGACGACTGGTGGCGGTGTGGTTGCTGGTGCTCGTCGGTCCGGCTTAGCACGCCGCATTGCCAGCTCCAGTGCGCAGCCGGACAAACGTAATGCTAAGAGCACTGCTGCCGCTGCTGCCTCTGCTAATGGCGCCAGTTCTAGGGCGAAATCCGCCAAACCGTTGTTATCGTCCATCCCATCACCCGCAACGCCTGGTTCTGTTAACCGCACAGTTTCCAGGCAACTGGCCGGAGGCGACGCGTCGATGAGACGACAGAAAGGGCCAACGTCAACGAACGACGACAGCGTCAGTGCTACTCTAGCGGAGACGACGTCGACGACCGGTAGAACTGCTGGCCGAGGTTTGATACCACGTCGCAACAGCGCGCGAACTACGCATCTGGTCGACAGAACAGGCGAAGTGGACGGGGAACTGTTTGCGTCGAGCGCTGGCAGTAAGTTGCCGACTGTCGTCAGCAGTCGTCTCGCTATGACTCCGGACACGCCGCGCCGCAGCTCTGACGCAGCGCCGGTAAACCGCACCCTGACAGCAGCAGATAGCTCTGTGAACCCGGACTTAACGTCGAGGCCACCGTCGAGGATGCCCCAGCCGTCACTGCAGTCCGCCGTACGTCGCCTGTCCACGTCGCCGCCGCACGCTGCGTCCAAGTTGTCGTCGCCTCCGACTCCTAGCGCCGGCGACAGTTCAGACGTCGAGCAACACCAGCGACTGATAGCACCTGTTGACGACGACAGACGTCCATCGCCCTGCGTCAGCGGAAGCGGCAGCGTCACAGCACCACCGTCCCCGGCGATCAGCGGCAACCACCACCAGGCTCTGATGATGATGACGACTTACCGGTCTGCGTCGGTCGGCCGACCAGCCAAGGAGAAGAGCAATAGCAGCATCAGTAGCGGGTTCGGCGACGAGTCGAACAACAGTACGTCCGACAGTACGGACAGCGTCATCTTCCAGCCGCCGGCGTCAACGACCACGTCAGCGCGCGTTCCTCTCTCTAATACGACGCAAAACAACGCACTGTGCGAGTCATCGTCATCGGCTATTGACAGCGACTCACCGCCGTCCGAGACAACCGCAGCCAGCGGAGATGTCGACACGCTTCCTGCAGTCGATTCTGCAGCCCCTGCAGCATCGCTTCAGTCACCTGCACCGCCTGCACATCAGACTGTCGACCACATCACCAGTCTGCGTGGCACCAGTCGTCGTCAGTCGGATGACGGGGCAGCACCGGTCGCCAAGGCTGCGCCGGCGGCGATCTCACCGCCAAGGGATGACAGCGAGTCGTCTAGTGCTGCTCGGACGAATGAACTGATCGACGCGTTTGACGGCATCAAACCGATGCAGCCGCTCGTCCGCGCGTCCATCCCTTGCTGTGTCTATGAGCCGCCGAGCACTCGCCGTCTACCGACGCTACTCGCCACCCAGAGCGCTGGGGTTTCCCGGCGACTTGTCTTCAGCAGCCGGCCGCCACTCGGTCCTGGTGTCACGGCGCCCGGCGCCCGAGGAGTTCTGTCTGGGCGGGGAGGCACCAGAGAGTCGACGGCGTCGACATGTGGATACATGTCGGACGGAGACGTGGTGCGAGGCGGTGGAACCAGTAGCTCGGTGGTGAGCAGGGCGGCAGCTGACCGACTCATGAGCGGCTACACCAGTGAAGGTGGTGGCGGTGGGGTGACGTCGTACGCTCGAAGAATGCAACAACGCTTCCTTGAAGGCATCCTCGCCGTGCGACAGTCAATGGAACGAGCGCCACAGTTTACAGACGACGACAGGTCTGATGCACGTTTCGTATATATCTGATTATATATATATATATATATATATATATATATATATATATATATATACGGACATATACTGTAAACTATCGAAATGCATTGAACAGACTCCGTGTTCGTATAAACATTATCTTGTTACACAAATAATTAGCTATGTGCATTGAACTTAGGCATACAATATTTCAGCCATCTGGCGCAAGGGGAACATTTTCAAATTTGGGGTTAAACGGACGGGAAAATGTGCGTTTTTCAAGGAAAACTAACGGAAAACTGACCATATCTCAAAAACGGTGAGAGATACGGCCAAGGTTACTATTAATCACTAATAGAAAGTGGCATACGCCCTTTCAAATATAATGAAACTCATTGACTTTAGATAACCATGAAGGTCACTGACAACCAGTACGGTCGGCTATCCTAGCGACAGCTGGGCTTCTTGTTTAA
>Ga0056128_1006005_pt1 | contig 15319 bp, 8 predicted proteins | sample WorMetLIZISLAND2_FD_71113 | JGI IMG/M metagenome (GOLD analysis project Ga0056128, IMG submission 71113) | Marine gutless worms symbiont microbial communities from Max Planck institute for Marine Microbiology, Germany - Olavius geniculatus... ...
TGCATTAAAATAAAAGTATATTGGCACAAATAAATCGATGACAGACAGATCGTACTATAGCGTACATCGCAGTTCTGTCCGTCTGTCACAGGGGTGCATCAGTCAAAAACGGTACAAGCTATGATCGCCAAATCTGATGCAAGCTGCTAGGATCACTAAATCTTCACCGTCGGCTTCATAAAAGACTCTAGTTTCAGGATCAGTAAAGCTTTTCCATAAATTCAAAAGTGGTCACCCCGAGCAAGGACGCTAAATGAAAGGGACTATAGGAAAAAATTGTGAGATTTTTAGCCAATAGGCCTAAGTCGTCGTATCTCACAAACGGTGAGATAGGGCCAAGGTTACCTTACTATTAATCACTAATAAGAAGTCGTACACGCGCTTTCGATTGACGCCAAACGCAATTACCTTGGATGACCTTGAACACCAAAATAAAGGTTTTATTGAATTTTTTAGCGATTTCTGGCTGCGACACACATTTCAAGAGCGAACTACGCCGAAAATCCTACAGATAGACCAGGACAACCTGCAAACGAAATTTGCAGCATTACACGTAGATTTCAACAGTCATAGTCTCGACCCCCTAGATTCAAGGTCTGCGCACACGGGCATCAAAAACGGGTACCCCATAAAAAGTCGTTATTTTACCGCTGTTGGCTCGTCTAGGGTGAAAACAGTTGCAAAGAGACATACAAACTTGCTTCTTGGCAGTAACATGAACTGCTGACGAACTTCTAAAGGACATCAACATTTGAACCCTCAAAATACGGGATTTTAGTTATTTTTTGCGATTTTCGGCTGCGGCGCACACTTCAGTAATGACTGCGAGTCGACGAAATGGCCAGAGATAGACCAGGGCAACCTGCGAACAGAAACTGCAGTAGGCTGTCACACGTCTCGTGAGCGTTAGCTCAAATTACTTGTTCCTACTATTTTCAGAGATTGTTCCCACACAATTGTTGTAACAAATTTTATCATCTCGGCAGTGGTAAGGGCGGTCCTTGCTTAATTTTTAGTACACAATCTCAGTAGTGTACTACATCTGAACGAAAGAGAGAAATCTATAGGATTGTCAAAAAAAATAATATTGCCTACGAGCATATAGAAGCGTATAAACGAACGTCAAGAGCATTGATATCTGCAGCGTGTTGCTGAATCAGGCACTCGACTTTTTCGACGTTGTTTGAGTTCACTGCATCGAACCAAGGAGACGTCGCAGTCGTCTTTTCATCACAGCGTTCCACGTCCTTTTCGTCAAATTCAGCAACAAAATATGTATCTCAATGCAACAGCGGCTCTACCAATTGACGATATAGTACCGCTGTGAGAACGACGGTGTTTTAAATTACAACAAGAAGCCCAGCTGTCGCTAGAATAGCCGACCGTACTGGTTGTCAGTGACCTTCAAGGTCATCCAAGGTCGACGACTTCCATCTCATCTGAAAGGGCGTATGCCACTTCCTATTACTGATTAATAGTAACCTTGGCCCTATCTCTCACCGTTTCCGAGATATGGCCAGTTTCCTACCCCCTCTATTCAACCCCAAATTTGAAAATGCTCCACTTAAGCTGCATCCCCCAAATTTTGTACGCAGAAAGCCTCATCAAAAGGTAAATCGTGTAAAAAAGTTTTCCCCTACGACCGAACACTTAGCCACAATACAACCGTGACGGACAGAGAGACGACAGCCGACACAAAAGGGCGTCATTTAGCGGGGGGAGGGGCTGGAGAGGTCTACGGCCCCCTGAAGTATTTACGATTTTAGTTTTTTCCCTGTAAATCGTACCTTTGAAACAGTGTTACTGCTACAAAAACAATATGTTACACAGACAGACTCCCAAGGATCACATGAGACCCCCAACGATTTACTGAAATGACGCCACTGAGCCGACAACCGTACCATAAGCTCGACCGTGGAAGGCTAAAAATAAAAACATCAGTGAAATTATAACTAGTCATTCTCTCACAATTGAAGGCAATATATCTTGAAATATGTTTTATAAAAAAAAGTGTTGCGTTCAAAACCGAAGTTGAATAATATTTGGTTATTAAAAATAAAAAAAACAACACTGCAACGAAGGAGATAGAAAATTGTCAAGATCGGCCGACGTCAGTCACAAAAAGTCAAAATCTCCATTAGGGGCCTAAGCATATGATCTTTTATTGCAAATTCATCACCGAGTCTGCCAGTGAAAAAGTTTCGACAATTGGTCATTATTTCATGAAGCCGTCAAGTTATGAAACTTGGCGGTTCACTTTTTAATTGGACCACCCTGTATAGTACACGTACACAACGCCTGTTATTTGGCGACATCGTATACGCCTATCGCCGACGGCCACAGCCACAAGAAACTGTTTTGATAGATGACTGCATTGTGTGGTCACGCATACGAACTGCATTCGTGACTGATTATTCGTGTGAGGTCCCACAACGACTGCACATACTACGCGCGTAGGCCCTGCCCTACGTGGTTGTATATATAGCGTACGACACGCAAAGTACGACTATAAGAGTAAAGCGCAAATTACTTCCCACTCGGCAATTGTCTCCCCCTCTTCCTGTGGCCCCGCCCCATGCCCCTATGGTAATGGGACGATCAGTAATACTCTATAAGGACGACTCGTGCACTACTGCGATCCATTGCCGCCTTGTGCGAAATATGAAGGCAAAAGCAGAAAATATACACAGGCCTAATATAAGCCAAGACTACGTGGCCGATATGACTTGGTTCTGGTAATAATTATACAAGGCCAGTGACTTTTAACGTTGAGTGCAGTAAGTCTACTCTGCATTTCTAGTCATCTGTTGGCCGCAAGAATTAACCAACAAGAACCCCAACTGACGCTACGGTGGGACCGACCGTACTGGTTGTCACATGACATTGAAAGTCATCCAAGATCGACGATTTTCATTTTATCTGAAAGAACGTATGCCACTTCCTGTTAGCGATCAATAGCAACCTAGGCCGTATATTGCACCGTTTAGCCACACTACATCCGTGACAGACGGACAGACGACAGAGGACAAACGACAACCACGACAAAGGGCCGACCTTTAAGCTTACAGCTTAGCGGTCGGCCCAATAAAACATCACTCATGGCATTCACTGTCCTGTCCTCCCAGCGCCCAGGCCCCAGTGGACGAATCGCCGTAATACAGCCATCAAAGAAACTGCATGAATACATGAATGGTCCCACATTCGCCACCAGCAGCCGATAAGACCTAACCACGAAGAGGTTTGCACAGGTTCTCACGCGCCTGCAGTAGGCCTATGCATGCTTGAGCGCGCAATAAGCATCCAATTGACAAACAGCAGCACGGCACGACGTTTACCAAGTTCCACTGTCGCAGACAGCATTTAATTCTCAGGGTGAGTTTTCCAGGTTTGTCGTGGATATGGATATCCATGGATATATCCATGGATATTATGCTGGCGCACCTGCTAATTAAACTGAATACTTATATAGTTTGTGTTTCTATAATATTCTCTTGTCTGTCGTTTTTACTCTGCATTTTCCTCTTTATTTACGTTACCGAGTCAAATGAATAATCAGTGACATCAGCACGCTATTATTTAATCAGCCCAAATTAATTTATCAGTACTATAACAACAACATAATTTTTGGTGCTTTAGTACTGTTCGTTGAGCAACAAAAGGTTGATTTATTTGAGAGTTTATTTATCATTTTTATCAAACGTTTTTCTGCTTACTAACATATTTAACGCTAGTGGGAAGTACAAACCAAGAGCGCTTCAAAAGCGTCCACTCCACCCTATATTTGATTAGTTCCGCTGTCAAACATATAAGCCTGGTAAATATGTACTTCTTAAGTGATGGGAGGGCCCCAAACGTCACAGGCCCCGGAAAACTACCCCCTCCCCAATCCGAGAGGCCTGAGGACTAATGTTTCATATGCACTTCCGGTATCGCGATAGTATCGAGATACTCAATACCTGAGATGGTATCGTTATCGTGGTTCCAATTTCAGGTATCGCACAACACTAGTACAAACCATCTAAGTATATAATCAACTTAGCCTTCCATCCCTCCGGGGCAAGTAAACAGAGTACCAGCCTGTCTGGCTGGGGTTAAGGAGGGGCACGTTCACCTGTATCGGGTAGCAGGTAACATTGTGTGATCCCATACTGCACACACTCTGCGATGGATTTCCCACAGAGCTATATACATGACCTTTAACCCTTTTTTGTAAAAATGTACATTAGCTCCGCCACCCCAGATTGCTTCAGAAGTGACTGAAATAGGTAGAATTAGTGTTGTTATGCATGTTTCAGACTAATTTAATTATGGGAATCTGCAAATATTTGACTATTGAAACCCGAGAACAAAGTTCACTTTTTGGGTGAATTCCATCATTGTAAAGAGGGTTTTTTTGATGGGGCCTATAAAGAAAAAAGGGGCTAGGTCTTTTTGAGGGAAAAACAAAAAAAAACACGAAAATAACACACTAATGGTGCCACCTGGCGTATGAAATACATACTAAACTCAATAAGAACAAAATAATTTTATAGCTGAATAAGCCGCATCTACAACACATAAAACTAGCTAAAACAGCTTAATGGCGCCACCTAGCAAATAAATATTATACCAAAAATATTCAGAAAAAAAATAAGCTGAGTAAGCAGCAATGTAAATCATAAATCTACACAAAAATGCCCGAAAACACGAAAAGCAAACTGCTACCCCCTGGGAAAGAACAATGAACTGCAAATACTGAATAAGCAGCATATAAAGAACAAAGGAATTAATGTTACTGCTTATCCCCACTCAAAACACCAAATTTATTCTTGGGTAGCAGTATGTAGTCAATTGCAGTTTCCCATAATTAAACTAGTCTGAAACATGCATAACAACACTAATTCTACCTATATCAGTCACTTCTAAAGCAACATTAAAAGAAAAAACAACAAACTTTAACCGAAACAATTGTAGGCCTACCATATGCAGCCAGACGACAAAGCACACCGCATCATTCACATCAGCAGTCAGCCAGAACGACATCGTAATGCACACCACACTATTAAACAAATTATAGAAATGCAGCAGTATCCACCTAAATGCTCCACAGTTGCCGATATTCGCATTTGACGCTATAACGCATGCCAAAACAGACAAAAGTCACTTCATCTAGACAGCCACAACTGACTGCCAATGAAGCACACGTGATCGCCTGAGCACGCTAAACAGGCCGCAGAAGTCATATTCTGGGCCAATGTGACACTGCCGAATGTCGACCACAACACGCACTTCCGACATAAAAACAAAATTTTTATAATAAAGACACCTATAAATAGCCAATTTTCACACCAATTTTGGTACTTCCCGTTACTTAAGCACGACATAATACAAAAAAAATAAACAAACTATTAAACGTCTATTACACTAGCGTTAACATTTACATTAAATTTTATAATCGGTCATCAAAAGGTAACTAACACTATTTGCCAAGATGATACCTAAAAAACATGTATAAGAAAAGACACTCTACTGATACACATTACTGTCATATATGTACACAGCCGTTTAAGGTGGCGTAGTTATTCTAAACAATTCAATTACCCCCTTTTTAACCTTTAACACTAGCTCTTATCACCATCATCATCATCATCATCAACGTGAATGAATGTCCAAAATCAAGCCTATAGCATCTATTTCCAGCCAACATAAACAGTTTGCACACGAGTTACAAGAAAAACTATACTAATGCTCTGTGACTTCCAGTATTGCATGTCAGATTTCTAATTGTAATAGAGATCCAAGCCACACAACAACCCATCTCTTAAAACTGCAAACAGACTACTAATCAACACTTGTTCATCAGGCATGCATTCATGCATTATAGCAATTTATGTTATTTGGCTACTTCAAGCTAATTCCACTGCGCACACTCTTGCCTCAAGGTGTTCCAAAATCAGGGCAGTATCTCTGACAGTTTTCTAGATATTCATGAACAGTAGCAAAGTGGTCCCAATGACTAATTTAATTAACCCCATCAAGTTTGGCTTAATGGTTCATAACACAGTTCGGCATAGTAGACTATATAATCTACATTAAACGAGGCTAATACTGGAACAGAGCAACAGTTCATTGGTGGATGATATACTATTTCGTTATTTATTAACCCAACAATGCAGGCTAACTCAGCCTGGCCATCCCTCGGTGCATATGAGCACCTAGTAGTACTCGCAGTTAATGGGGGTTAGTCAGTGCAAACAAGTTTGCATTACAGGGGGACCTTCTATCGTGACTGATCCTGCATTGTGACTACTATCGGCAAAATGTGCTGGCCGTTAACGGAATTGGCCCAGGTAACATAATTTGTGACACCCGCCAGACGACCTGCTAACTATTTCTGCTTCTGCTCGGATACGCTGCAGGACCAATACTGGTGTTGACGCAGTGTACTTTAGCCAGAGAATTGTTGAATACTGGAATAGTCTGCCAAGTGATGTCGTCAATGCCTCATCAGTAAACAGCTTTAAAGGTCGTCTGGACAAGCACTGGAAGGATTTTATGTTCACACTGGAACTTCCTCCAAGAACAGTCACATATTGTCACTGATGTACTGATCGGCAAAAGGCCTACAAAGCAATCGAGATCCAGATCGAGCCGCCCGCAGAATACAAAGCAATCAAAAAACACAGACAATATAGCTACACTAACCTCAGTTTTCTTGGAACCGTAAAAGGCGTTGTATATTCTCGTAAAAATCATCGTTAACTCACACCGGCCCATGATCAACTGACTACAGGAAGTTTACGTCCGTTTACGAGCATTGTTTGTAAACAATGGAAGTCACGCCCACACCTGGGCTGTTACATTTTCAGACGAGGTCAAAGGGGTGAGAGCATTTACATGTATTGTATTTAGTGATGTTTCACACCAGTGAATTAGATATTATTTATCACTGTTTCAAACGATCGATATTAAAATTATTTCGATACAACGTCTATGCAATATTAATCAAATATCGCGGCACGATGTAGATAGTTAAGCATTCACTTGACCAATGACCAAATGTGTATAGCAAGAAGTCCAGCCGTCCGAACTCAGCGACCGACTTCCAATCACGAAGAGAAAGCGATTTCTCAGAGGTGACAGTTCCATTCACGCTATGTTAACGGAACGCTGAAATATCCACTTAAGAGCAGCTTTCCGTTAACGCGAGTATACCGTATAACACGCGTCGCGCGTGGAGACACGCGATCATCTCGTCAGGCGACATTAACAGCTAGCCAACGCAAATACATCGAACGCAAATTTCGCAATTTTTACGCGCGATAGCAGAATGCTTCGCGCGTCTCAGCCATATGGCTGCTGTTGTTGTCACACTGCTGTACTGTATCAAAGCAGTGCAAGCTACGATCACGAAATCTTCACTGGGCTGCCCCAAGGACTATGTAGGCTTAGTTTTTGTGACAAAATTTCCGGCCCTTGTGTGAGGGGGTTGCCCTCGAACGAGGGCGTCAAAGAGGGATACCTCCATAAATAGACGTTATTTTGCCGTTGGCTCATCTATAGTGTGAAAACGGTTGCAGATAGGTAGGCCTACAAACACGTTGCTTATAGACACCCCTGCTAGTATACGAGCTAGCCTATTAGCGGAAAAAAATCACTTTTTAAGGGGTACCCTTCTTTGATGCTCGCCTACGCAGGCCTCCTTGAACGTAGGAAGTCGGGAGTTAAACTGCTAAAATCTACGTTTAATGCTGAAATTTTTTTACGCAGATCATCTGGGTCTATCTCTAGCCATATTCCAACGCAATTCACGCTTAAAATGTGTGTTAATTGCAGCCCGAAATCGCGAAAAATTCACGAAAACCCCTAATTGTGACCGTTTAAGGTCGTTCAAACTTCAAGGTCATCGATGTTAATAAAACTAAAAAGCCCATGAACACGGTGGCCGCGCGGCAGGCGGCTCTGGTTAGTGACGAAAGCGCATTAGAGGCGTGCGCATGCTCGCGACGATGCGCTATACAAATTGACGACCTTTACCTTTAGTAGGATTGTTTTCGGCCCAACGGACATCATGATGTCTAACCGCAATAACTGATATACACCGAGTCCCAAAATTAGCGGCACCCCTGTTTCAAACACGCCTAATTCAGTTTGTAGTTCATGGATTTTAACGAAATATCGTACACTGCACCTTGACATTAGTTATGGTCACACCCATTATGACATACGCAGTAGGACGCCAGTTACCTATAAAAACGTAAAAATTGGGTTTTCTATAGCTGCTTCGCCAAGGTGAAGGCTACAGCTTGACTTTGCTCCCGAGTAGTGGCTCGTGGAAAAATAGAGTATTAAGTAGCAGTAGGCTAAGGCTTCGGTCGGCATCGTCGTCGCTCGCTAGAAAGCTTTCTCAGAGACTTTTTATGGTTTGGAGGTGGAGTCTAACGACGTGTTTACATTTCTGGGCTATAGCTTACAGGGTGGGCTAAAAAAAACTGGCACAATGTTTTTATATGTCGATAATTTCGTCAAATATTAACCGATTTTCAAAATTCTTTCACTGTTGGGATCAGGAAAAAATTGTGGCAACACTCTCAGTATAGGTCCCGCCACACCTTAAGCGTGTAGCTACACTACCTGGTGAAATACCAGTGTCTTAAAAGTAACAATTAAAAAGAAGGCGATATCTGTAACGACACATTCTAAAAATGAACAACAGAAAACAATCTGTTTATTGTCTCGGTAATTGTCTAAAGCAACTATCACATCTCGCAGTTTTCACATCAAAGTTGCTTAATGTGTCCGCCCTGTGGATTATGCACTCAAGCCGACGACGCTACTGAACAATGGCGTGATCATCCAAACGCTGCAAGTTTGCCCCACTCAGTGACGATCGCCTGCTTCAGCTGGTTGATTGTCGTGAATTGTCGACGTTGATAGACCATTTGTTGAAGGGCATCCCAAACAGCATAATCAACCGGAGTAATCGGAGTCCGAGTAAATTGGCTCGATCAACGTTGATCACGCAATTGGTCAGTGTCGTCGCCGACTTAAGTGCGATTTCTGATATTTCACAAGGTAGTGTAGCGACATATGAGGTGTGATGAGATCTTCAGCAACAGTGTTGCTACAAATTTTCTTCTGATTTCGACAGTGACAAAATTTTGAAAAATGGTTTATATTTGATAAAATTATTAGCGTATAAAAAACTGTGCCAGTTTTTTTGGCCCACCCTGTATAGCCAGGAAATCGCCGTGATCTGGGCTATGTGGGCTCCAAGAAATCCACGCCTTTTGACGTCACTCCTAGGCTAAAGCGTAGTTTGACATGTTTCTTGAGCTCCGTACTGTCAATATCGTTGTGCGATGAATAAGTTAATAAAAGCGAGTTAATTCCCCTACATACCTGCTTCTAGATACGTTTAATGCATTGTTATTGACAAAGGGATCACGCAGCAGTGTAGGCCTACCCGTCTTAGACTAAGAGCTTGTGTCGAGGCCAAAAGTGGTCATTTTAAGCTAAAAATTTAAAAACAAGTTCCGAATGACTGTCTCAATGACTGATTAAAATTTTGTAAAAATATCTGTCAGGTATTAATGATTTCACACTAACTTATCTGTACAGGTGTGCCGCTAATTTTGGGACACGGTGTAGAATATCAGATAATATCGTGACATGTGTTCTGAAAGACTGAAACCAGTAGGCCTATATTGATTTCAGGGTTATATAGTTATGGTGTAACGTTAAGGGTTAAATCCTATCGTGCTGACAATAATGTATGATGATAATGATGAAAAAGATGAAGATGTTCTGCTCCGTCCCTATACTTCCTTGTCGCCTGCAACCGAAAGCGCAGAATTTTTTTATGTTTGATGAACACAGAACAGTCGTGTGTTGGTGCATGGTGACTGATAACGACAACGCCATAGGCCTAAGCATGACAAACAGTCGAATACCGAGCTTTGACAAAGTCTGTTATTAATGCGAAAAGTTTACAGAGACGTACAACAACGTTGACAACAACACTGAGTAGTAGTAGCGTTAGTAGTAGTAGTCGTCGTCGTGATAGTAGTTTAACAGCAAACTGTATGGTGACAATGGCGTCGCGGCTGTAGTGCCCGCAACAACTGTAGAAAAAGAAACGGATTGAAATACGCACCAAATGCATTGATCTGGCTCGTTACATACGCACACAGATAACACATATTATGCAGACACCCTCAGCCACCCTGACCCCAGAACGGTGGCCACACAGCAGTTACGCGGACGATTATGCATGCATGCATATCATCATCATACCGAGCGCACAGATAATGAAGTGAACGGACAATTACTGACATGCAGCCAATGCACAATCATAACATGACGCCGACGCTCTCGTGAACCGAACTAATACAGTCAGTTGTGTAACCGGGAAAAAAACTCGGCCACAAAGAGACCTCTAAGAGAACGCGCGTGGCCACCGCAATCATCGCCGGAACCCAAAGTAACAAGTTGATCAAAAACAACGCATGCATGCCTAGCTATAGCATTCAGAATTTCGAAGAATAGGGGTGTGGAGTCCATTCTCCGCAGAAAACGAACAAATTTTCTCATCCACGTGTAGGCCGCCTAACTAGCAAATTAGCAACGTTACCGCCACTTTTGCTACGTCCCCTAGAAAAAAGGGACAGCGGATGCCCGTCCGCACTTCCTGAAACCGCCATTGGCCTATTTGAAGGGTATAAACCGAGGAAATAGGAAAAGAGGTACACTATTTTTTCGTTAGCTTACCCATCTACCATTCCTTAATTTCCTCCTAATCTAAAATTTTACTTAAATGGTCCAGACCATCAGACATGCAAGGAAGCCCATTTCGCTTGTTTCATGTTGCTTATACAATATTTGCCAAGCAAGTATTAGGCCTATAGCCTACTGACGGTCACCGGAGCTCAGTACAACGTCGTTAACAATGGTTATTCTTCAATGCTGCAGACAGTTGAAATAGTCAAGTAATATTATGGCGAACAAACAACAACGATAGCACACTTTTCACGAGCGAATTATTTCACTTCGTATTTCAGCAGTGTCGGGTAGCCTATGTATCATTGGGCTTATGCTGTGTGTAATTCGCATTTTGCAGACGGTTATAATAGCATTTTAGCAGCGAACTGATAATATGTAGGCCTATAGAAGAAAAGCACACAGTGCACGTAAACATGTTCAGTATTTTATAAAAGACGGTGGACGCGCGTGGGTTTGACAGAAAAATGCACGACCGAAACAAATATTGCAGGGCTTACCGTAATAAACAGGGTCGTCCAAAAAGTCTGCCACAGCTTTAGCGAGCTAACTGTAGTGTCAGTTAATATACACCGTGGTCCATAAGACGTGCCACTTTTATTTTTTGAATAGCTTTGTGAAACATTGGCCGATCGATCTTAATAATTTTTTGGCATGCGAAATCAGGAAAAAACTTGACGCACGTGACTGTAGTTCTGGTCATCTCACTTCAATACTGTCTCTACACTACCTTGTGAAATGCAGAAGTCGTAGTTTGGCCATTTAAAACAATAAATTCATAATGGATAGCGCACGCGTCGGCTCAGAAATGATTAACTAAAAAGCGACAAACACGATTGGCAACTGTTATACTTCAAAAAGTCACATGTGTCACATCACATCCTCTTTATTAGAGCATGTGCTCAAAATGTCCTCCAGCGCTAATGAAGTGGCAAATGTTGACACCACTTGCAAACAACAGGCTCAACAACCTGCATTCCACAAATTAGTATAGCGACAGTATTAAAGTGAGGTGGCCAAACCTATGGTTATTTGCGTCGAGTTTCTTCCTGATGTTGCGTGCCAAAAATTAGTACAATCGGCCCATGTTGCACGAAACTATTCAAAAAATAGAAGTGGCACTTTTTATGGACCACGGTATATGTTCAATGCTAATCGTCATTCTATGGTCATAGAAACCAACTAACAAACACGAAACGGAAACAAGGATAGGCCATAAGCCTACATGTACAAAAACAGATTACATCGTTTAATTCACTTCAAGTAATAATCATAGGCCTATTAAATACGCAAGAAAACAGTTTTCAGTTGTAGGTATTATCAATGAAACTGCTTTTGTCATTCAATAACAAGTGTCCATGAATTTCTCAAGCCATTACATTACAAATACATTAGACCTACAAATACTGCATGTCACCTCAGTGAATAAAACATCAAAACAACCTTAACAAAATCTTAAACGAAAACATTACTCCCAGAACTAGATTTTTTTCTAGCTCTGGCTGCAAACGGCTGCCGCGTTAGTCTTAGTCAGAAAACATTCTGCATTTTTACCGCAAATTATTTTAGGCAGCGACTAGTCTATATTATGGTGAACTGTTTCCGTACATACAGCGTACAACCGCACGTGGATACGCCAGCATACGTACGCTTGAATTTCACGCTGTAGACGCTTAGAGACGTCAGTGAAGTCGTGGTCCTGAGTTAAGAAAGTAAGAGGCAGAAAGGTGCAATCTCTGACAACAGAAAGCTCCAACTTTCCGACAAAGAAAATTATACGTGCACAGACATGTATTTCACCGTTAAATTTTCTCAAAGGATGAATTTTTACCCTCCGCCGTTTCCTGAAAAATGGTATTCTTAGAAGATAATTTCTTCTGACAAGCTAAAATTTAGAAAATGAGTACTCTTGACGCCCTGCCAGGACGCCACTGGTAGACGGCAATAGCTTACAAATAGCAGAATGACTTGAATATGATAATTAATTATACATGCAGAGGTTCAATATTATGGAAGCAACAGCGCCATTGGAATACACATTGGCCAAAGAACACTCAATCGGACAATCAAAAACAACGAACTGCACACCAGATCTGTGGTAGTGGTTGCCTTTCAAGACGGCATGAAAGATGTATTTTAGGCCTATGTACATACAGTAACAATCATGCATAAACACACTGTAGTGCGCAGTAGCTCCAGTATCACTATAGACACGAAGACATGCGGAAAACACCGAATGATCTCATGCGTTGCAGCAGTGGACACGCAAAGCGAGGTATTATATGTACAGTGTGACAGAGACGGACGAGTAGGCAAACCTACGCAGACAGAGAGACATATACACAACAGGATATGCACAGACAGAGAGAGAGAGAGAGAGGAGAACAGGACGGCCAGAAGAAATGGAAAATGCAGCCAAAAACACACACATCGACAAGAGAACGCGTCATACATTGCAAAACCCGGTTTTATGACGCACGCACACATGTACAACGCGAACGAATTGATAACAAAACTTGAGCGTATGTCAATCGGATAAATATAAATAATAATTACAGTAATAGTTATAATAATGATAACACACGATACATTGGCAGCAGCAGCAGCAGTAGCGATAAAAAGCAACAGTTAAGTAACGCCCCCTGGCGGTGGCGGTGGCGCCGGCGCAGTCGACTCGACGGCAAACGCCGTTGGACAATAAACTGATCGATGCACACAAGTACGCGACGCTGTAAGGCAAATCAAATGGCACGAAATTCAGAACAGAAGACATCATCTTGTACATACACACAATTACACATCTACACAAATGCCGCCCCATTACCCTTAAACGATCAACCATATGTTGTCCTGTGCTAAATCAGCCGAACCATTCCTACAGACTAGGCCTATTCTGCCAAACCAGCGGGCTTTCACTCCGCGAAGTGTCGGCTCGTGAAAATGACCTACTTCAAGCCTCCAGCGTGGGTCACAGAACATTACCCCCTGACGTGTTCTAAAATTTATTTTCAAAAACACTCAAATATTTAAGCACTATTTCACATGAAAATTCGGCGTTGCCCAAACGCAGAGTTTCCTTCGACAGTCTCTATAGCAATATACGTGTAAAATATCGCTTACAATTTTCATTCGTTAAAAATAAATTTCAGAATACGTCAGGAATAAAACTTCTTGACTCGCCCTGCAGGTAGGGCGTACGAAACTGAGAGTCAGTGACAGTACACAAAGGGCAGAGCAGCTCTCTAGAGCGTAGGCAAAAAGTGACTATCTGGCAAATGCTAACAGACATAAGAAGCCGGTATGTGATTGTACAAATAAATTCGACAAAACTGCAACGTCAAAATGCATAAAAAGCTGCACCGCGATTGAGAAAGAGTTAAACTCCTTGAAAGGCCTCTTAAAGCTGCGAGGTCACTAGGCCTACAAGCGTAACTTTGCTTATGCCAAACACCTAAACTGCACATTTCATCACAATGTGCATAAAAATCTAGCCTAACTTTCAGGCGTATATGCATTAAATAAGTGGGCTTCCGGCCAAGATCCATCTACCCCCTCCCCCGATCTGCTTGCAAAAAATTACGAAAGATGTCTCAAATTTTTAACGCTCGAAAAATATTAGCTCGCGCTTCGTCGTTTTTATTCGGATTCTATTTTTGTACAGTTTTGTTTTTAGCTTATTTCATTTTGTGCTGCCTTATGGCGTTGGTCGATTAGGTTGTTCTTAGTCTCAAGTTGCACTATTTTGAAAATAATTTTTTTATAATTTTTTTGAAAAAGCAACATGCTTAGAAAAAAATAGATATAGGCCATATAGGCCTATCTCCTTTTTTGCACGCACTTGCAGAACCAGACATAAAGCTGCCCATATTTGTCTTGAGTGCGCAGACGCCTGAACATTAATGAACAGCGATTGTGAAAATTGTGAACTACGAAAGCTGAACTGTAAACAGGTGACTGACAAGCAAAAATTTTTTACTGTATTAACTGACGCTGCACATGCACAAAGCCATGACAAAACATGCCCGTAGCCGAGATGAGCTACATCTGAGCCAGGGCGGGGGGGGGTTCGATAGGGGTTCGACTAAATCCTCTCCATCAGCCAAAACCGGGATACGTTTAAAAAAATAACCAAAAACACCAAAAACACCGCATTAGATAAGAAATTCGAGCACGAAATACATAAAATGCGTTTGTGGCCGGGGCTTTGCTTTGTACCCCAATCGGGGGAAGGCTGCAACGCACCCTAACGCTCCTCCCTATCTGGATCAACGGACGTTCGCGGGGGTACAGTTACTTTCCCCCTAGAACAGTGTTTTTCAACCGGGGTTCCGCGGAACCCCAGGGTTCCGCGAGCATCTGCCAAGGGTTCTGCAGCTGGCCAGTAATAAATAAGCTAGCATGCGAAATCTTGCCAAACAATGTCGTAGAAATACTCATCATAAAATATTTTGTTCGAAATTGCGTTTCTACGCGTTTATTTTTGCATAGACCAACTCTGTTAAATCATTTTTGCTGTTAGTAGTCTTGGCGTATTTGCATTTTTAGGAGCGTAGGCTTTCTA
>Ga0056128_1006012_pt1 | contig 15311 bp, 9 predicted proteins | sample WorMetLIZISLAND2_FD_71113 | JGI IMG/M metagenome (GOLD analysis project Ga0056128, IMG submission 71113) | Marine gutless worms symbiont microbial communities from Max Planck institute for Marine Microbiology, Germany - Olavius geniculatus... ...
GTGTGAGTGAGTGAGTAGGGTTTAACGTCCCACCCGACACAGTATAGGTCATTTCGGCGACGGCCTTTCCAGGCAGAATCTAGATAAACACATAATAATGCAAATAAGTTTAATTTTTACAATAAAGAAAAAGTTTAACCTTTACAGAAACACAAAACACAAAAAACGAGCCAAACCTAGAATTGTAATGAACTCCATAAAGCGCCGAAGTGGCCGTCTGCGGTGCTGGTGCCGGTGTTTGTCTCTGCCTGGTAGCTCTGAGTTAATTCGTGCGATGTGGGTGGTCGGCATGGACTGATGGATACCATGTACGTTGGCCGGACGCTGCCCGGCTTTGCCCCGGGCCCGGCCCGGTCCCAAACGTTGATTGATTTTCGTCCGTTTTTTCGCTTGCCGTCTATTAGCTTCGCTGTCTTCGAGCCTTGCGCAGACTGACATCCGCACGTGCCGCCAACAGAAACAATACAAGAAGCCCGGCTGTCGCTGGCGAAGGCCGACTATACCGCCTATGTCCGAAGGCCAGCGTTTGACTTCCGGTAGCTGAGAGAAAGCGATTAGATTACCTTGGGGTGATCTTCCATGCATGCCCCGTCGACGCTGTTCTGGAACAACGTTACGATCAAGTCACGCGCGATCATCTCGCCAGGCGCTAAATCGCATAAATTACAGCCCGTTTAGCTGAGTGGATGGTTGAGGAGGGTGCGACTTGGTGCCACAGGGTAGCCGTCGGGCAACCCTGTTTCCTTGTTCAGACAGTTTTCCGGTTATACGTACCGTTTAGCCGCAATGTATGCGTTACAGGCAGACAGCAGACGGACGGACGACAGACATCACAACCTTGCGCTAAAGGCACGACCGTTAGTACGGTCGGCCAACAATGTCTTGAGAACAGGCTCGACCTACAATTGTTATGCGGTCGGTCGTCCTAGTAGGTCGCATCACTGGTCTTGATCGTACGTCTGTCTGTCTGTTTGTCTGTCTGTCTCGTTCGGGCTTCTAACTCAAAACCAAAATTGCTGTGAACTTTACCAAGGGCAGGAGTATGATCACAGATTGCCAATTTTTATTTCAAAGATCTGGCTAGAATTAACATTACACGGATGGTCGCTTAATAGGCTATATCGGCTCTGGGCCGACATATGTAGTCAGTTCAAATGCAGTTGAAACCTATCGAAAAAAACTTACAAAAGCCAAAGCAAAATTTTGACAACAGTTTGCCATTTTTCAACCATTAGGCCTAAGACGCACGTCGCCGAATGTAACTGTTAGCGTGTTCAGTCGTTAGCATTTTAAAGCTGATAATTCGGCTTTTTTGTTTTCAAACGCCCTCTGGATAATGCTAATAGAATTTATTGTAAATTAAATTAAAATATGCTAAATGGCTAAATAGCAGTGTTACATACAAGCTAGCATGACGTGGATAACTGGTGTAGGCCTAATGCTATAGTTATCCCGTTTGGCGATCGGTCCACTATGACTATTAGGCCTACATAACGCAAACTGGCTTCAAATGAATTTCAAAAATGTAACTTTAATAGTTAAATAGCTATTTTTTTTCTTTCATTATATAGTACGCTAATAACGCTATAAGCATCCGAGCATTAGAAGAACCATGCATTGGTCTGCTGTGAACGAAGATATGAATAATGCACAGTAGGATTGTAGGCTAATCGGAGATGCTTGGGGTTACATCCTGCAGCTGCAATTTCGTGTTCCCAAGAATTGTGAATAGTTAACGCAATCCACGCGACTCATCTGTACGTTTCATCTGCATTGTGGGCGTCACAATGGCCAGCCGTTGTCTTCGTCACCATAACAGGTTAACTGATGGAACTGTGAGCGAAATAGGGCCTCGAAGATAACAGTGACTGAATTTACATCACGATGAGTATTTATAAACTGTATCGACTTTGCCATTTTTGTTGGGTCACGTACGAGTGACACGCATCGAAACTCTATATAGACAATAAGACAAACACTCGGAACAGAGAATTAGATTCAAAGAAAAAAAACTGCGGCTAGTAGCATGCGTTCACCTGGAGAATGGCCGGTGTGAGTAGGCCTACGTATATTGTTAAATATCATGAACGCGCGGGCTGAAATAAGATGGCCGAAATAAAACAAAAACGTGCATGCAGGACTGGCTGTCTGAATGTGTGTCTCAAACGTTTCGTCGATATAGACTAAGGCCCATAGCAATCCAAGTTACGCAAGAGTGGAATTACCCAACGGACCAACCAAATATCGTGCGGCGGTAATACATGCAGCATAAGTTTCTCGCCCTAGTCTATAGTTGGAGAAGCAAGACGGAGGAAGGCCGTATATAGCGGCAGTGCAGGCGAATGCGGAAACAATTGGACATTATTCATTGGTCGATCAGTCGTACGGTGCTGTATAACATATAGCGGCTGTCCTCGAGTGGCTCGTTTGGCGGACTTTGATAGTCGCAGCGAGACCGGACAAGAGCGGGCACGAGGAACGCTTGTGGGTGGCTGATTTCAGTTGTATGCAACAGATGGGCGCGTGCCCGCTCGTCTCAGAGCACTTGTGACGTGATGTACGCTGACGACGCGCCGTTCGATTCTTCCGCCGCGGAGGACATGCGGCCGCCGGGCCCGGCCGCCGCCGTTCTTTTGTAGCCGGCGACGTCGAAACGCATATTAAGTAAAGTGATCGACCGCCGTTGACCGTTCGGCTGAATGTCCGTCCGTGATGTCACCGGGCCCCAGAGCGGCGTCTGCCATTCACGGTACCCAGCACCGTCCGGTCAACTGCAGCTAAGACCATTGGCTGAAATGGCTACACAAGTGAAACAAGCAACATATGCGTCGATCTAGCGCCGATACATTATGCGGTCGTCTTTCTGAGTCATGACCTTTGATTTTTTTAAGGTTAAATATTGACACTCCCGTTATTGTGGAACGTTTACACTAATTTTGGTTTTTCAATGCGTTTTCGTTTTAGGAGTTAAAATCCCGCGCGGGACGCACACATGTATACAGACTGACGGACGGACGGACGGACGGACGGACAGGATTCGTAGTGCGGCCTATTAGGAGCTTGAAGGTCAAAATAGATGTAACGAATTGAAGAAAGCGAAATACAGACACATAGGCCTAAAGAAGCGTCACATGGTTTTTTACAATAACGCAATGAACAATCTATGCGATAAAATAGGGATGTTTCAATTTTGACTGCGATTGGCTGTGACGTCATATAGACGTCGTCACCATAGTGACGCATAATCAACATCAGCCAGCGGCTACGCTGCAGCGCTGTGGACGTATCGAGGCCGCAAGCCGAGTTGAGGGCCGAAGGGCCAAAAATGGAGGCCGCAGGCCGATACTATGGCAATGATCACAGGGAGCGTAGCAACCTGTCCGCTTGTATAATTCAAAAGCGCGAACATTACTACTGTTGAAGAAAAAATACAGCCTATTAAGTTATCTGCCTATTAAGATTCTGCTCATAAATTTTGTTTCTAGTTGTAGCGGCTAATGTGTTTTGAAAAGCAATGACGTAAGTCGCCGTACAACATGCAGAGCCGAGCTGCGTCGACCGAGTAGTACTAGATTCTTATGAACGAAGCGACTCAATAACAAGCTGCACGAGAGCGGAGCGGAAATTCCGCGGGGTTTGGCGTCGCGCGTTCCATACGTTATATGTGACACCTAATCTACGTCGTGTGGCTGCATCGGCTGTCGCGCTTACTGTGTGAATTCTTGGCACATCCGTACATCACGGATGCCGGGCTGGGCTACGTGATTATTCTGTGACTCGCAACGACGCGCTTCGCGTTTAAATAAGAGATGAGATAAAGGACTCTGAACAGCCAGCCGTAGTGCCAAAGGTTCCGTCGCCGCAGCTTCCAAGGAACTCCGTCCTCCGTTCGTCATCAGCTTGTTAGCGGCTGTAATCAAACTACTTAAGGTCGACCCAGGCGCCCCCTCCCCCCTGATCATTAGCGGAATTTATACAGCCAAATTAAGTATGCTGCGAGCAGCCAGCCTAGTATGAAACAAGCTATGAAATTACTCACTAAAAATACCGACCGGCTAACTTAATAATTTAGCATTTATCACCTCCGCCGGAGGAAGAAGGTAATTATTTTACACGTTTACGGTTGGTTGTCTAATGGCAAAATTACTCAGAAATTCATCTAGGGATTTTGATAAAAAAAATTTGCCCAATATAGGTTGTAAGGCCGGATAAGACAAAACAAGTTTATCCTAAGATCAAAATCGGATTACCTTTCTTCTTGAGCGAAATATGCTTTTAACGTCCGGTGATTTTTTTTTGTTTTTTTCCGAACTGAGTGAAAATTCAAAATTGGCACACCGGTTACTCTTGCGCTGAAAGACGTTTACGCCAATTTTAGTTTTTGTGAGACTTTTTGTTTTTGAGTTAGGAGCCCATGCGGAAGAGACGGAGACGGACGGCAGACAGACAGACGGCAGAAAGACGGACGGGCAAGGCCTGTACTGCGGCCTATTCGGGCGCTTCAAGTGTGACCGTTAATGCGCACGGCACCACGTAGGCTATTAAAAGACGACACGTCGAAAGCTGCGACTACTGCGACTTATGTTAAATTGAGCATTTAGCCCAAGCGAATTAACATCGTTGAAAGCATGTCTCATGTGCGGTGATACGGGGGCCGTAATTATTGTTAAAATAAAATTGGGCTATTTGGTTACACGATAAAAAATGCAAATGCTTTAGAGCTGTCGACTCCGCGTCGTTAGTCCGCAGACGCTACAATGTTGCCATTTAATTACCGCTAAGGCATTTGTGAAAGGCACAGTATATTTATCCGGCAGCCGTCAGACAGCTTATCAAACGGCAATCGGAAAAATATCTGGTCCTACCCAGGCCGGCTATTTTTCCGGCCGCCGACTTAGATGGCCTTAGCCGGTACGTACGAGCTGTTAACGGTGCTCGTAGGTATCGGCTTAGGCCGTGTCTTTGCGGCGGTACGACGAGCACCCAAAGGGACGAGCACCCAAAGGGTGCTTGTTGTACCACCACAGAGAGGACGGCAGCTGGGCAACTGACGACTTTAACACCAGGAAGTAAGGAATCAAAGATTGCCAGTCGGCAAGTTTTGTACTTGCCTGCAGCAGCGTTAAATTTATCACCAATATTATGCGCTTAGGACGTAATCGATTTAGCAAAACTGAAAGCAGTTTCGGGTTTAGGTTTTGATCTGTATATAGATTGCTCGAAACTGGTTTCTATGCAAACACGCAATGGGGCGTGTCACTGCGTGAACGATCTTGTCAAACAAATTCACATTTACCACACACGCATACGCAAATATCTGCCATATAGGCCCTATAATGCTATGACATAAATATATAATGCCAAAAAATGAACTTATCTCAATTTTGGTCTTATTTATGTCTAATTTTGCACAAGTAAACAAACGATCGACAACCCGGTTTCAGCCAGCGAAACCTAATCCAGAGACGGTTTCGTCAGTTAACTCCATGCAATTTCACGAAGCCGGTTTCAGTTTCTTTAATGGATTGCAGAAAACTGCTACCCTGAAAGGAAACCGTTTTCGGTTTTTGCTAAATCGATTACACTCTTAGTTTTGGTCTGCATTATTGTCACACAAGTCTCTGAAATACGCTAATTTTAACCCTAATCTTAACACTGACCCTAATCCTAACCCTAAACCCTAAATCCTAAACCATACACCATGATAATAAGGCTAATTATGGTCACTACGCGTAGCGCAGTTACGCCGAGCGAAATCGGAGCCGCCGCTTAAGGAGTGCAATTGAGTTGTTCATTTTCGTTCATTGCCGGATCAATAGCCTACAAGCTATTTTTACGGCTGTCGGACGAATAGTCGCCGCGTTTGTGAAAACGTTTAAGTTTGGAAGTCGCCAGTTCCCGGCCGATTCACCGCATATGGAACGCGCAGCACGATTGCACGAGCGATGCGGCATGCGAGCAGCTTCCTGTTGCATGACCCGTCATGTCGGTCACGGAGATGAACAAACAACGTTATCAGCAAATGTGATAAAATAGGCTAATTGATTACACATTTGCTATAGCTCCGAATGGTAGAAAGCTACTGTAGTTTATCGTAATTAAGTAAAAATGATTTATGCAACATATCAGTGCTAAAACCTCTAGTACGTGCGCTTAGGGGCTAATCCCAACTGCTGACAGGAAGTCCGTCCAATATCGAGCAGATGGCTTGCATGTGTAGTAGGTTAATCGATATTCAAATGTTGCTAAGCAGAGTAGACCATTTTTTGGCCTTATCGCGCATCACTATATGGCCGGAAGTGGCACTGATTGGCACCGGACTGGCACCGATCGGCGGCATGGGCATAGCATCGCAGGCGCCGACATAAGCCGACATCGTTGTCGGTAGAGATAGCAATGGTGGCGCCAGCGCAGCAAAGGAGCCAGGTCATTTCGAGATCAGAACATTTTCAAGCCAGGTCAGGTCACCCGGAGTTCCGGACGCCGCGAAGGGCTCGCTAGTCTAAATGACCTCACGGACTTACGGTGCACCTGGTGGGGATGATCCCTCCTCCTTTTCCCTCCCTTCCCTCTTTTTCCCTTCCTTTCTTTTTGTTTTTCTTTCTATCCCCTCGTCTTTCCTTTCTATATCCCCTCTATATTTATTTCTGTCCTTTCCCCTTCTTTCTGAATCTAACTATAGGACCTGGGGGCGCGCTATAAGCTCCCCAGTGGGGTTTGGGGCGAAGCCCCAGCCGCAAGCGTTTTAAAGCCAGCTTCAGCTATTACCGAAGCAAAGCAATAGGCAGGGCGGTGCCAAAACGATGGATTTTCCAGCCAGGTCATTTCACCTGGCGCGCTCTGGTGTAGCGCCGCCACTGAGCGTTAGCGTACGCCAGGACAGCCGAATCACTCCACGATCACTCTGCCCGGGACATCATGAATGTTTAATAGTCACCAGCCATCAAGCTGCTATCCTCGAGTTGTTCGACGGCGGTGGCCGCGGCGGCACATCAATGGATTGGACCGAGAGGCTTGCTAGCCGCGCCGTCGCTGCAGCTGCTGGCTAGTTCAATGTGTGCTAATCTTCTGACGCGGCGCGGGCACCACCTGCTTAGCTCAGATCCGATCATGTCGTCGCCCCGCCGACCCGGCTGCTGCTGTTGCTGATGCTGTCTTAGCTGTGCATCTATGACTGGTATCTGTCGGTGTCGGCCACGTCGTTGAGCCGCTGGCCAATACGCCGGCTCGCTGACGAGACTATTATTACTAAGCCCCTCTAATATTATTACTACTATTGTTATTCTTCGGAACTGCAGTGATATTCAGTGACAGCGGTTGAATCCGTCGATGCGCCGCTGCTGCCGAATGACTCATGCTTCCTCAGGTATGTCTACAAATGTATATACATGTAACAGTTGTATATCAACCAGTGACAAACCATTTTATCGTCTTCGTAAAAATAGATTAAATAGTTATATAGTACCAAGCCAAAGACAAAAAGTAGTACTGTACTTCTAACTGCAAAAAATATTAAAATACGTGCAAAACTATGACTGCAATTTAGCTTCACAGAACACCTTTCGTAAAACGATAATCTAGCGAACAAGCAGTAGAATTTTTAAAGAAATTTTTTGCCTTTTCGCTAACTATGGGTCGAAAGATCAGGTGATGCATTCTGGCTATAGGGCCTACTATACATTATAGCGATCAGATATGAGCGGGCGTAGCAACAAGCAAGTGAGCAATTTTGGCGCCTTTTGTGAGTTTGCCACTTTAGTCCTGGGCTTAATTGCATTTTGTATTTAGACTATAGAATTCTAGTACCCAATGTAGCGAGCGTCGTTAGCAAAAAAATTATTTTAAATAATTTTTTGGCTTAAAAATAAAGCCATGGTCTTCGTTACTTTCGTTACCTTTCACTTCAGTTCCATGAATGGCAACGACGTTTTCGGTCTTTGTGACTGTGTCCTTGCGTGTTTATTATTTTGTTTTATTAACTGCACTGTTTTTTCGGACGAAATAAGGGTTTATATATAATAGTTTGTTCAGATAAAGCATGACCGATGTAGTTAACTATTTCTGCCTATTTTAGGAGGCGGAACAAAAAATGCATGTTTCTTGCGTATGTCTGCGGGCGGCCGCCAGTGTTGGCGACTAACGTTTCTGTGACAAGCAGACCACAGCGATTAGGAGGAGGTAAAGTGATGATCGATGACATCATGATTATTTGCAGTGCAATATCGAGTGTCGGATCATTTATCGAGCACATTTCTGCCACGCGTCCTGTTGTGTCGGACTGTCGGTTGTTCTGTTATAGCCAGCGATTAGCAGCACATAACATCAGTCACAGTCCACAAGCAGCGGCATCGACCGTTGTCGTTAAAGATGGCCGCCGGGGGAAAATAAAACAGCATCAAACAATGCCGATTTCTTTCTGTCCCGTCGCAATAGCTCTAACACTAGCAACTGTAGACCTACGTTGCTTCGTAATCGTTGCCTGCAGCTTCCGCAACTTGTCTGCGTCTATAGGCCCGCTGACACCTCTTACTTAGGCTATATAGAATTATTGACATTAAGATGGTCATTTTGATACCATTTTAAATTTTATGCAACATTGTTGCCGATAACGCACAGTCGTTCTGTTTTTGGTATAGGCCTATCGCCCCATGTTAAAGGCCTATACTGCAAAGTGCGGTAGGGTCATAACGTGGTGGATGAGAGTGGGCCTACAATATTGCACAGGAAGCCCAGCTGTCGCTAGGATAGCCGACCGTACTGGTTGTCATTGACCTTCAAGGTCATCCAAGATCAATGTTTATTATGTTATTTGAAAGCCAATATGCCACTTCCTATTAGTGATTAATAGTAACCTAGGTCGTATTACTTACCGTTTCCGAGATATGGCCAGTTTTCCGTTGAAACACGCACATTTTTTCTCCCCCGTCTATTCAACCCCAAATGTAAAAATGTTTCCTTTGTAGTAAATGGCTGAAATTTTGCATGCCAGAGTTTAAGACACATAGCTAATTAATCGTGTAAAAGTTTTTCCCTACGCGCTACTCGTTAGCCACAGTACATCCGTTACAGACAAACAGATAGAAGGACAGACAGTTGAACGACAACCATGACAATAGCTCGATCGTTACTTAAGTAAGGTCTGCTAAAACTGTAGACGGCAAAGTGAAGACTGTTTATTGACCTTATTATCCGACACACCGCTGAGTCCATAGACGCTGTCGCCTATGCATTTTTGTCTATCGCTGATCGCTTTTTGGATGTCGACAGAGACTTACTATGCCGTCGCGTGTTCTCTTTAAGTTGCTTGACATTTAGGTCTCCGGCCAGAACAATTGCATTGTAACCTACTAAGCGGAGTCAGATACACGTAGGCGGGTAATTACCGTACTGTTGTAATATTCATAACGCAGACGTTTTAGGCGCAAAGATTATGACATCAAAGTGGTAAAAGTAAGGATAGAACACGATCATTTTAGGCCTATAGGTTCTCGTGATAACGATCGCCTGTCTGAACTCCGAAGGCGCGAAAAAGACGTTTTTCATGTCGTAGCTTCACACTTTTAGAATTCTTGCAGAACAAACTTTTGATGCCTATCTGCTGCTGTATTGTATAGTAGAGCGGTGCAGGCAGCGCATTTATCTGATTTATATCTGTCCTATTCTAGGCCTGTTGTATAATTCGATCAGCCTGTGCTACGCCGGGACGCCAGCGTATATTTTGATCAGTCGACGCAACACTTGTCTATTCGATATCCGCCTGCAGTATGCCGTATGCGATAGACTATAGACCTACAGGCCTATGCTTATAGTTTTTGCTGTAGATGGTCAGCATAGCAACAAGGCGGTATGACTCTGATAACAGTTTTCAGTCAATAATTGCCGGTCTAATGCAATGCATAGCATTGGATAGAGTATGAAATCACCCGAGTGTTTGTGCGTCTGTGCGTGCGTCCAACGTTTGAGGCGCGCCATCTCCATAACGATGCAAGATAGACGCTTGGTCACAATAGACCACCCATAGGAAGTAGTACTGATGAAGTCACGTAACTCCAAAAAGTCAGTGTTGTGACCCCATTATCTTTGAAACGCCATATTTCCTTAACAGCGAAAGATGACAAAAGCATTGCTACTGTACAACTTAAAATTAAACTTTTTAAAAATTTTTTACCACTGATCTACACTGATTTCGTTTATACTGACTTATAAGCCTACTGTAAGATATCTAGATCCATTTGACAGATTCCATGTTTGTTTGAACATTATCTTGTTTAAGCAAAACCTTTTAGCATTTTAACTGAAAATAAATACAACAGACATATTTCTTACTTCAGTGTTCATTGCATGTATTCAAGTGTTGCGCATAAAAAGGATCACCAAATCTTCACCGTCGGCTGCCTGGAAGACTCTAGTTTCAGGAACGGTAAAGCTTTCCATAAATTCGAAGGGGGTCACCCCGAACGAGGGCGCTAAATGAAAGGGGGTGGGCAAAATTTGCGATTTTTGGTCAATAAGTCGCTGTATCTCAGTAACGGTGCGAGATAGGGCCTAGGTTACTAACTTACTATTAATCACTAATGTGAAGTCGTACACTGGATCTCGATTGGCGCCGAATTCAATGAACTTGAATGACCTTGAACGCCAAAATAGGGGGTTTATGGATTTTTTGGCGATTTCAGGCTGCAACACAAGTTTATATCATTTATAAGGTGGCACCACACTACTATCGTTATGCGATCCAGATAGAGAATTTGGTATTTGCATATTAACTTAACGTGAACACCTCAATTTTCAGCTAAACTATTGAACCGGAACTGCTATATGCTTTCGCGCGTCTCGTGAGCATTAGCTCATTTTTTTTGTTTTTTAACAATGTTCAGTTAAAGCGTTGCGACGTTTAATATTTTTCATTGCAAAACTTCCATATAGAATGCGCCAGTAAAAGTAGTGTTTTCAAAATCGTTCAATGACTACACGGCCTTACGGTGTCAATGGCAGCGGCAAAAGCATGACCATTCAGAGGCAAGTTAAAAGTCATGTCGCACCGTGTTTTACGTCCAAATTGCAACTAATCTAAAGAGTAACTGAAAAAACGGGACCACTTTGTAACTTTAGAAATAGGCCTATCGACTAGATTGGCATTAAAGTTGACATAAGTCAGCGTTATTTCGTTCTTAAGTTGAAAATGAAATAGCGTTGATTTGTGCCAAATTTGGTGCCCATCTGCTCAATATTTCTGAAGTTAATAGCCGTAAAACACAGCGGCCCCATTTCTGAGCCACATTGAATTTTGCAAACTGCTTTAGTATAAAGTATAAATGCTTCAGTTTAGGGGTAAATTGTCTTTCCTGTCCCACCGTTTTTTTTCAGATTTTACAAAGACTGACTTCTAAGTTGTCTTCGTTTTCTTTCTCGCTGCGCGATTATAGCACCTTATAAAGCAGCTTGCACGTCTACGCAGGCCCGTCGAGAAAGGTCAAAAGGGGAAAAAGTTTTTCCGGGCCCCGCGATGTTTGATGGGCCCCGCCATCGCTAAAAATATATTTGCTATATATTTAACAGCAGAACCAACTGAATTAAACTACCGTCAGCCGTCAGTTATTTTCCGACAATTTTTCAACAAATTTGACTAGATAAATAAATAAATATGTATTCAGTATTCTAGCCCGCTTTCCAGACACCACCCCATAATAGGTCCCACGAGAATGTTTTTCACCCCCTCCCCTGTGGCTTTCGTCGGGCCTACGTTCTCATAGCAGTATTTCAGCAACAAGAAGCATGCATTAGCGGTGTTTATTAGAGCAGTCATGCTCGCGTTCAGACAGTGGAGGTCCTTAAGCAACTTTGCCACAGTTCAGTCTCGAGCAACGACTCGTCGCAAAGCCGCGCATTTACTCGACGCTTTTAGTGTCTATTATGCGTCGAAAGTCGGCGTGCGAATTTGTGGATCATGACGGCACTATCGATCATGGGTGTGCGATAAATTAAATTTATATCTAATCTGCAAAATTCAACAGTCGACAGAGTATCTGTAGGTTAAAACATAGACTACGTTGCTAGGGTTCCATCAGACACAGTGGCTTGCGTTCACGGTAGTCCGATTTTTAATATTTTTTTTTATTTTGGCAGTCGCTTTCAAACTTAAACATCTGTTTTTCAGATTATTTTCAGACTATATTCGCGTTGTCTCTACAATGCTGTCTAGGTTGATTTTCACGCTTATCGATTTTCTGGCATTTTAAACGCTTTTAGTTTGTTTGGGTGGCAAATTAAGTATATACCGTATACGTATAGCCCAAATAGTGCGATAATTTTTCATACACTCAAAATGTGACAATTTTAGTCTTTTTATCTATCGGCTTTCATTTACGAATTCCTGCATCCATGCAGCCAGTCCGCTTTTAACCAGAGTGATGCCGTGTATAGGCGCCTATTTTAAATGCCAGGCGGTCATCGCTGCTGTGTGGACGTTCGGTCACGTATCCGTAAGCGTGCCGGAACTTTGCGATGGCAGAGAAATGGCCGACGGTTGTTCGGTCGTGAGTCGCTTTGTAAAGAGCGGTTGGCTGGCTGGCGAGCGGATAGACCGACCAGGAGATGCTGTGAGTTGGTATCGATTGAATGACAAGAACGAACGATCAGTGGGCGGAACGACGACGTCTGCGAACCGTAGGCTGGAGTCTGTGGAGTCTGTTCTCGTCGGCGTCACGATGAGTGGGAAGTGTAATTAGACTTCATCTGCTTCTGCACATGCCACCCCTCACCGCTGCTGCTGCTGCTGCTGTATCGTTGCACGTTCTTCTGTCACTGTCTTAGCCGCAGCTGTTCATGACGTTGTCGCTGAAGTACGGATAAACATGTAGATAGCAGCAGCAGGATTGAAATACCCCGGCAGATACTCCAAAAGTCCAAAACCTACCTAAAACTCGCAAAAAACCTATTCCAAAGCCCACTCAAAACTTAAAATCTAATTTTTCTTTTTTGTTTTATTCATAATGGAACATTTTCTTACGGCTAAGTTTTTGAAACACTTAAACCTACGAATTTGCGAATTTTATAATAAAACTAACAACAAAACTGCTGTAACTCACATTTATTCTATGTGGAAAGTGTTACTACTGTGAAACTGTGTTAACTCTAATAACTGAAAACTCGTAAAAATTTTAAAACGCAAAAAAGTTTAATCTAAAACAACTTCTCAAGAAAACCCAAAATCCAACAAAACCAAGAACAACCCCTAAACCCACCGGGTCTGTTTGAAAATCCGGGTTTTTGCTAACCCAAGCAGCAGCGAAATGCACACGCGAGTATAAACGCGTTACGAGCCGGTCAATAAAGATATGCCACATTTTTTCCGATAAGCTCCCTCAATAACGCCCATCGATTTAATTACGCCGTTGCGCAAATTCTGAACTGACCGGCAGCGTAAACTAAACTGCTGAGCGCATCTCAGCTGCTAGTCTATGAGCTAATGTAAGGGAACATTTTTTAATATTGATTTTTGGCAACATGGTTTATTTATCTCTAAATACACAGTAGAGAACAAAAAATGATGTTGCCATTTTTTGTTTGTCCGAGATCTTTGCGTATAACAGGGGGTATTTGGAGTCGGGCTATTTTATGGTGTCAGTCAAATTTTATTACAATTAACCCTGGTTGCCATGGCAACGGAAATATCTCTTATACAAGCCGAGTTATAGCTAATTTTGTGGTCAACAGCTCCGTAATTTATAGGCTTCCAAATCACCCTGGGACCAAACAGAAAAAAATGGCAACATGTGCTTTTGCATTCGTAATATTGTTAGGATTAATTTAAATGCATTTACAAAAAAAATCAATATGAATTTTTTTACACCAGTCATTTTTTTACATTAGCACACATACTATGCAGCGAATGCGCGGCGCCGCGACTTGACAGCGAGTTCTGCAGTATTGAAGGCAAAGCAGCATACTATCGTTGTCGACATGCAGCGTCGCCGCATCTCTCTCTCGGGATAACGGCCGGTGTCCTGTCATAGGATCGCTTCCATAAAAGTCTCTCCCCGGCCGACAATTTACCGGCAAAAATCCGCCCCGCCCGGCGACCGCCCGGGCGGAACGGTTTTTACCGGTAAATTGTCGGCAAGGGTGGAGACTTTTCTGGGGCGATCCTATAATGGGGAGAATTTTTTAATAAGGGGGATACATTATCAAATCTGTGATTATCTCTTTCCGGGCGGATTTTTCATGGCGGAGACATTTTAATGTGAGCGACGTACGTTATCTGCGCGTGCAAACTAGCATGCCAGCTGGTGTCCGTCCGGTGTCCGGCTGAGATGCTCCCACACCGCGCCAGCTATATGAATTCACGTTTTGCGTGCTGCCCAATCACACCAGGCCACTTGATGACGATCAAGTAAACGTAAACGTATAGATATTTCGGATGCGGATGCGGATGCGGATGCGGAAAACATTGAAAAACAACAGGAGGCGGGCCACGTATCTGAGTCTTTCTCTCTTCATCTTCGTGCGACGCGCGCACTCAGTGAACTTTTTTCAATTCAGACGGAACATCAGCTCCTGCCTGTGCTGCAGTCGATAACGAATTATCGGACGACCGCAACGCGCGTGACAGGAATCGCGTTTGAGGGAAGATAGCAGGGGCGTCATTTAAGGGGTGGGGGCGGAGAGGTCTACGGACCACCCAAGGATTTATAATTTTTATCATGGCTTTGAATTTTTTTAAATCTTCTATCTTCGTGTGAAATAAAGAGACATTTATGTTCACGTTTTTACACGCGAAAGCAGAATGCTTCGCGCGTCTTTGCCATCGTCTGGGCATCCGTCCGTCCGTCCGTCCGTCCGTTCGTCACACTCGTGAGCTGTATCAAAACGGTGCAAGCTAGGATCACGAAATCTTCACCGTGGACTGCCCCAAGGTCTCTAGTTTATCGTGACAAAATTTCGTGCCACTGGCTGCAGGGGTTCCCCTCGAACGAGGGCGTCGAAGAGGGGTACCCCCCCTTAAAAAGACGTCATTTTGCCGTTATTGGCTCGAATAATGTGAAAACGGTTGCAGATAGGTAGATACATGCTGCTTATCATAACAAGCACTGGTGACAGGCTTTTTGGATTTATCAACATCGATGACCTTGAACGACCTTGAACCCCTCAAAAAGGGATTTTTAGTGAATTTTTCGCAATTTTTGGATGCTGCGCACATTTCAACACTGAATTGCGACGAAATGGCTGGAGATAGACCAGGACAACCTGCGTATGAAATTTTCAGCATTCAACGTGGATTTTAGCTGTCCAAGTCCCGACCCCCTAGGTTC
>Ga0056128_1006014_pt1 | contig 15308 bp, 7 predicted proteins | sample WorMetLIZISLAND2_FD_71113 | JGI IMG/M metagenome (GOLD analysis project Ga0056128, IMG submission 71113) | Marine gutless worms symbiont microbial communities from Max Planck institute for Marine Microbiology, Germany - Olavius geniculatus... ...
ATAAATTGCTGTTTGTCAAAACGTCACTGTGACGTCATCGGCAGTAACGTGTAACCAGTTTTTAAAAATTAAATAGCATTTTTAGCATGAACATTTTTGAATGCCGAAAAATCGGTAGGTGGTCATGTTAAAAAGTCTATAACTTGGTCATTTTTTAACAGAATCAAATTTTATTTGGCAGTTAGATGTAACAGCTTTCAGCAAATAAACGTGTAAAATTCCAAATTAAAATTCCAAGCAGTCGCTGAGAAAACGGCGAAAAACTTTAGGGGGCTACTTTTTTTTGCCGCACCCTGTAGACAGGATGTGCTTTCACATGACCAAAGCTGAAACAGTTGAACATTTACTGACACAAATGCACTGACACACAAGCTGCTTTTACAGTCAAACTAATGAGGCACAGCAAGCGGTCAATCAAGACCAACAAATACTAGTATGAGGTAACGGTTATATGACAACTTTGCTTAGAAAGACATATTACCAGAGAACATAATATACAGATGCATACAAAGTTATAGACTTTATTAGCAGATCATCATATTTTATGTACATTGTAGCATGCGGCTGGCTAACAAATTTTTATTGGACTGTCTACAGACACCATTGGCAAAAAACAGGACAATGGAAGGAAACTATGACAGCAGCAGCAATGTCATAATGTTATAGCGTACACTCAAGTAAAATTGTGAGCTGGCAAATTTATGCCAAAATATTTCCGGATAAAAGCAGTAAATTTCCTTAAGAATCCCACCTAATTTCTTTCAAATGCTGTGCAGAAAAAGAAAACTTCAAAAAAAAGAAAATATTTAAGAAATTAATTTAGTTATGCATTATTGCAAATGTGTCAAATCATACAACACAAACTTTTCGTGATGTTTTAATTTGAAACTAAGAACCAACAAGATCCACTGATGTACATTTTGATGCAAATTCCCACAAAATTTTTTGGAACATCATCCAGGGTTCCTCACATATGTAATATCTACACTGATGCCATGTGGTTTTGCTGTTGAGATGATCACTAACTTTGACAAAAATTTTCAAGAAAAAAATTCCATAATGTTATTTTTTCCTTGCAAAGTTACAACCCTTATTGTACAGTGTCTCACGACTGCCAGGATCACTGGCACAGACATAACAGCAGACATTACAGCAAGCACTATTCTAATGTCCAGAATGTTACTCATTAGAATCCACCTGTACTGCAATTTACCGACAATTTCCGACAAATCCTGAGCAATGAACTTTAAAAACAGACCACACTTTTCTGACACTCTACATATACAACAGCACGGAACAGACGGCATGGCATTTCATGACTACAAACGGTGTACAGTGAAAAATCAAAACCACACTGTGCTACTACCCACCAAATTGCTTCAAATATTGTGAAAAACACGTGCACAGATTCACAATGTGGCAAAATGCACGCTAAAAAGACTGGAAGTGAACACAGAAGTATCTATATTTTTGTCATACAATTCTATGCCACAAATGCAGATGCAGTAATTTCCATTTCAAATACACACATATCATTCAAGATTAACAAGACTGTTCAACATCTAAGATAAACCCGAGGAAATTCAGAATATTACAGAAAACAGAGCAGATCATATGGAGACAGAAGACTGTGCTGCAAATTACAGCATTATACACCACGCAACTGCAGACAAATTCCTAATAAGACCCTTGATGCATCACAGAGCAAATATCCATCATATGGATCACCATCACCAGTCGAAACAGCATTAATATCTGCAAAGTATACAAAAAAGTCATTTTACAGAAAATGACTGTCATACAGCAAAGCTAAAAAATCGTAACAGCAAATTTAACGCTATTCCTTTTTAATCTCCTGCAACTACAACTATCAATACCGCTACCACTTTTGGCTTCTGCTTGACTGATTACTTACCTGGGACTATTGCAGGATGTTTTCAGGCCTAATTTTTTTATATTTTGCTGCTCTGATGCTGTTTACTGAGTAACAAAATTGCAATAGGCAGTAAAAGTAGTCACACAACCAAAGTTTGCTTTTGGGGACAGACCAAAAAGTCAGCAAACAAATACAACTGATTCAAAAGCATCACTAAGCCACTAAAGACTAACAGCAATCTATTTACTAGCATGGCCCTTAACTCTCTTGGATGTGCAACAAAAACAGACAGGACTTTTCTGTTGAAAGCCAGCATAATGGTCAATGGTGGAGTTTTATCATTAACAAGCGTTGTCAAGGACGTTAGGCTGCATTCACACAGACATGAGTACGAGTACAAGTCCGGGTCTCCATTTATGGCCCGTAAAAGCTTCACTCGTACGAGTGGAACGTTCACGGTCACTTGTATGAGCACATAACTCAACGCATGTCGGCCATATTGAAAATTCGCAGTGAAATCAAATCGAGGAAATGCTTTGCCATTAAAACAACAATATTCCACTACAAAGTTACTATTTTTACAAACAGCACATCTCTAACGATGAATAATTCACAATGACGTCGGTTCTGAAGTCAAATATGCGCCATAGCTTTTGTACATTATATTATTGTTATTTACGGGTAGTTTACTTCACACGAGTTGTATAAAAACATGACCTGCACAGAAACTACTCATACAAGTGAAATTTACAGGTAACCCGTACTCGTATGTATGTGAACGGCCGCCACTGAAACACATGCAAACTTGTGTTTGCCGGAACTCGTATACGGGAACCTGTACAGTGCCGGACTCATACTCATGTTTATGTGAACGCAGCCTTACTCAAGTAAACGTGATTTAAACCAAATGCGAATAATGGATGTCTGTTGTCTAGATTACATGCCAATACTTTCAGTAATTAACACAAAAAAAGCTAAATAATGCATTTCACATGCTGCTACTAGTACTGGTTGCTCGTTGACCGGTTCTCCATATTAATTTGCTACAAACCAGAAACTGTCACCATTCTACTGCAGAGAAGTATCAACAGTATGACTACCTGTAATAGTTGGGTTTGAATGGGCCGACTTTGCTGAGTCCGAGATACTTGGCCTGATCATCGGACAACTCCGTGAGATGAGCGTCAAAGCTTGGCAAGTGCAGACTGGCCACATACTCATCTGTCAATACAATACATGCCCTTTAACCACACATCTACTGCATTTTAAAAAATGTCCAAAAATGGCTGAGAACAAATTTGCCAGATTTACAATTACATCCTCAAATCTGACAAGAGCTACTGTCAAATCTGGGAGAGAATTAGTACATTTACATAATTACTCATTGATCACAATCCAAATTACATAACATAGCATTAACTTAAATGTACATCAAGAAGAATGTATAGACAAACTCAATGAAATAAAGTAATGTCATTCCATTACTTCAGTCATCCCTTATCAACAGTGCATTAAAGCATCAACGATGACAAGCAAGACAATCTTCATTACTTTCAGCTGGACATAGTCCACATACTTTGAAGCTGTACTAAAATCTGCTGAATCTAGTAATCTGGCCAAAAATTTTGCCAGAGACAAATTTGCCACGTATCAGATCTGTCAAAGCTGTAGTAGCTGAAATCCAGTACATCCCTACCTTCAACTGACTCAGTAAGTTAGAACAGACAGATGATTATACAGATATATTTCTGTTTAAATGATCAAACAAGAGCATGCAGACTGTCATTTAAACGAGCATTATAGTGACGAGGCTAATGTACACACACGCAGATCTCACAGCAACTGCCCATCACTATCAAGTCAGTGCTCACCCATCTTCTTTGGTAAGAGATAGACGTCCTGCTTGTAGCGTCCGGCTGGGGCATTAAACAGTTCAATGAGTGCCAGGGCCTGAGTAGCAGTGGTAATGGAAGTAACAAAGGACGGCACACTTGAACAGCTCAGATTCACTAGACGACCCTGTCAACATCGACAAACAAACAATTATACGTACAACTGTTCAGTGCACAGTATGTCCAGCATTTGCATCATAATGTTTCAAGTGTCACAAAAGATCAGACAATGTTTGATGTTATCTCTAAAAGCATAAGACATACGAAGCTACAGAAATGACCTCAGCTGAACTCACTTAGTACATTATGCAAATTAACTATGAAATGAACTGCCATAACAGATGTACTGGGCTAAGCTTTATGTGTGTGAAACTCAAGCATGCAAAATTTCAGCCATCTAGTGCAAGGGGAACATTTTCAAATTGGAGGCTGAATGGCAAGGGGGGGTTAAGAATAATGTGTCGGCAAGAGATACGCCTTGTCAGATGAGATGGAAATCACTGACCTAGGATGAAGGTCACTGACAACCAGTATGGTCGGCTATCCTAGCAACAGCTGAGCTTCATGTCCTTGTAGTCGAGAAAACGCAACCGAAATTAATTGAACTGCAGCTAATACATATTTCAGTTCAGCTCAGTTCATTTCTGTTGCTGTGAACACGCCTTAACAATTTGAATGTCTTCACTGCAGCTACTTTTCAAAATATTAATACAAGCAAGCACCGGCAACTAAAAAATTTCTGAGAATAGACAAAGTTACTGTTGCACAACGAAGCTCATATTATGGCAAATACATATAATTAGCAGAACCAAGAGAGAAAAAGTGGCAAAAAACAACAATCACTAATCACAAAACTTACTAGTGATAATGAATGCCAATTCTGACTGTGCATGATCGCACTGATCGTACCTCTGCAATAAGAATAATCCTCTTGCCATCTGGCCAGATAATATGATCCACTTGTGATCTGACACGTTCCCACGTCAAGTCTTGTGTACGCAGGCCGTTCTGAAATGACAATACAGTGTATATTCATATTTATCAATTTCCTCTAAGTGTCAAATTTCAATTAAATCTATTTATGCAAACAATAGTTAAAATGGCTTTTGTGAGGTTGCCTCAAAATGTGAATATTAGGCAACCGTTCGTTTAATCCTGACAACGTCCACGGCTTGCTGGTAATTCCACAACAAACTTTTTAGCACCATACCCTTTCTTTTGCCTCAACAGTTTAATTAAAACACGATCATCTGCAGAAAACACCATTTTGTTATTGTTTATGCTATTTTGATTGCATCAACAAGTGTCACTTCTGCTTGAGCGACTGCAGTAACGCCATATTAGTAATGAAGATATTTTGTTATCGATATTCAACATTTGATAATTTTGGTAAAAAATAATATTTCTCAACGAAATTTGGCAGTCGCTTCAGGAATTTATTGGGGATTAAGTGTGCCAAACTTTATTCATAACTGTGTAGATTTGACATTTCTATTGCACGATGTCTAGGGGGGTCCGTTTTTCACTGGACACAGTGTATATACTTCTCAATGCTGTACTGTTACTGCCTGTGTCTCTGTCCACCAAATTACTCAAAAAAATAAGAAAGTATTTTGAGAAAATTCTACAATCCCTTGAAGTATGAAAAGTAAGAATGAGTTCATCAGATAGTCGAAATCTGATGACTTTGCCCCCAATTTGCACCATTTTTACAGATAGATACGCTTTTTGAATGGGATAGCAAACTTTTAATATCTATTACCAGATGGCAGCACTATGACCTCAACAGTTTTCAACATAGGCCTCAATACGCAACAGTATCACAGTAAATACTGTGAAATCTCAGCAGGAGTCCGTGCTATCAGAATGCTTCTAGTTGGCGGCCTCAGAAACAATGTGAGACAACTACTCACCACATCAATTTCAGTGTTGGAGTGGCCCATGTTGCACACGATGCACCCATTCTTCATCTTGTCCATGTATTCTCTCGTCACCACGTTTTTGTTACCTGCCACATGCAAACAGATCACAGCACTCGCCCAACAAAGTAATATATACCCTCACCCAGTGACATGCATTTCTCACAGTATGCACAGAAACTGAGACTTACATTTACATAGATCATCTTGCAATGTCTCCACTGCTGACAGTTAGACAAGAAACCCAGCTGTCAATAGGATAGCCGACCGTACTGGTTGTCAGTGACCTTCAAAGTCATTCAAAATTGATGATTTTCATTTTATTTGAAAGCCAATATGAGACTTCCTATCAATGATCAATAGCAACCTAGGCCCTATCTCGCAGCGTTTAGCCACAATACATTTGTGACAGACGACACACAGATGGATGACAACCATGACAACAGCTCGACCGTTACTAAATTGCAGTCAGTAAAAAATGTAGTAAAACGGCTAACAAAAGAGACCATTCGTACTTATAACAACACAGAAAAATATAAAAGGCAAGTCATATGATACAGCATGCATCACTAATGCCATGCGATCAAAAATACGTGGCAAAATTTCTGAATTATTCATACTATTTACTCACACAAGAGTTGATTACAAAAAACCTAAGCAACCACAGACAGGTTGTGCATTGATGGCCATGAGATGTTGAAACTGCAAAATTTCCTTATTCCGCCTTGTCATTCATTAGCATACAATGTTACACGCCAACGGTGGTAGATGACAATACGCGTATTGACAAGCACAGAGCACTGAGCAGTTACCTGTGCATGTAATGACAATGTCGACCGAGCGCACAACCTGGCTTAATTTGACGACCTTGAACCCATCCATGCTGCAATGAATACATAGTTGTTTATACAGACCTGTATAAAGTATAAACAGGATCTATAACCAATAACAAACTAAATTTTGGCTTACAATGGCAGGAATAACAATCCAAAAACAATTCAATACAATGGTAAAAATGACGTCACAGTCACTGTGAATCGGAACTGATGCAGCGACATTCGCCTGTCTTAAGTGGGGTAGGCTCAACCGAACAGTTCAGTTTGAAGTGTAAATTTAAAACTGCCTAACTATCAGCAGCTCCAGTGTTCACAGAGGTTATATCAAAGGCTAAGAGCAGCAATTATGTTGGAGAGTAATAACCAAAAGTTGTGAATGCAGGGAGTGAATAACACAACCAGCATGTTGATGAACTGTTTAAATTCTACATGGCAAACAATAAACATAACTACAATAACATTACTACTGTTCCAAAACCTAATGCTAACAATAAACTACTATTACACTAACAAATTTGAAACTGCTTAAAATCTCACTGATGTGAGAAGATCTAAAAATAGACATTATATGACAAACTTTTTGACAGCATTACAGCTGGTTGTTACTATGTAACAGGCAACAGTACAGATGTGAAAATGATGTCAAAACAGTGAGTCACAACAGTTCTGTAAATCATGTAACTGAGTGAGTGAATGAGTAAGTAGGGTTTAATGTCCCACCCGACACAGTATAGGTCATTACGGGGACAGCCTTTGCAGACAAAATTGCACATACACATAATAACAAAACAAAAAGTTTAACCTTTACAGAAAGTTCAATCTTATGACAGTATTACTGCTGGTTGTTACTATGTAACAGGCAACAGTACAGATGTGAAAATGATGTCAGCTATGCAACTGCGAGTCACAACAGTTCTGTAAGTCATGTAACTGACCATGCTTGAAGTGCACATATTGGATCAATTTCTGTCACCAACACAATTGCACCCATGCCCTTCAGTGCTGCACAACATCCCTTACCAACCTACCACAAACACAGCAATAGCTGTACAAGCAAAACTTCTGTAGACAATGTTAAATGTCAAACTGAATGAATCTGACATTAAATGATGTGTGAGTAATGATGCAGAGGCACAAAGCACCAAATGCAACAACAGAAAAACTGCACTCCTCAATGTTTCTAAATTTAATCGATACATATCAATCGATACATATCACTTGGCACATAAATCAAGGCATATAACTGATGTAATCATTATTGTTTGCAAATTTGGGAATTATGAGTTGATATCTCTGATCTGATATATATAAGAAAAACTGGCATTTCGTAACAGACTGCTTGCTATCCAAAAAATATCAGCACAACGTACAGCAGTGTAAAACCATACTTAATGCTAGTTATCATGATTGCATGTGTTAAAAGATATTACTACTTAAAAAGCAGTACAACTAATGTTTCACATAAATTTACTGATTGCCTATTTTTGTGCACTAAAGATATGCAACGATGACAACACACAAGTGAGATCAATAATCAATCTGGCACAACTGTGAAGCTGACAATCCAATGCTAAACTACAAGGCAAGTAAAGACTACAGATGAAGACAGACCTCGCCGTAGCCGCACACGACAACTTGTCGACCACCAAACATGACATCTGTCGTTCTCTTCAGTCTGAACACAGTCAGCAATGTCGTTATCATTTACAACAGAAGTCCAAAGATGTGGCAAAGTAATTCAACACTTCACACTACTTGAATGAGAAAAATGACATTCAACCAGTAAAAATTTCTGCTGCATTTTTCGAAGACCAGACCTAACCAAAATAACTCTAGAAAAACTGGCCTAGATTGAACAAAAACTGAAAGAGGTTCCAACAACAGTGGTTAAGATGCATCTACATTACTGCACACATACATTATCATAACCAGTGCAAATAAAATGACCAGGTAAAAAGTAAAACAAAACAACAATATCATGCCAGAAATCACAAAAAAAGTGCCAGGAAATAAGTAGCCATTGTAGAAATTACACACACACACAGACAACAATTAGAAAGCAGCACTTACGCATCAAGAACAGATTCACGACAACTGTAGAGATTGTCAAACTTCGTCTGCACACAGCACACATTGGGAAATGTCTCGACAGCCAGCATCAGACTGCTAATCTACCGAGCTAATTAGTACTGAACTTAAAACCCGCAAGAAAAATTTACAGATCTTAACTTGAGCTTCTGTCACAAAAGTAAATACAACTATGCACAAAGAGATTTATGCCCTAGCTCTAACTAACTGTGGAACAGCTTTTTTGTTTATTGTTTTTAGAAATGCTGCTAATCTTCAAATTATCAGCACAAATGTATATTTATCAATTTCCTCCAAGTAATCCAAGACAATGAGGTGAGCATAGTCTACCTAAATGCAAAGTTTTAACTCCATGACTGCTGCAATTCTCATCTGATGAAAAAATGATGAAAGACTAATATCTGACTGCAGAGACTAAGCTCGACAAAGAAATATACAAAACATACTCATGTGAAAAAGCACTGCGACAACTGTACAAGGTGAAAACTGAAAATAGCATGCTGTGCATCATCACATGAACTTAAGCATAATATTAATAATTGGTCTAAGGTTCTAAGTATTAATACAGTCAGATAACTAGTCCATGTGCACAGTGTTACTGTATTTAACTGAAATGATATCTGCCTTACAATAGTTATTTGCCACTATTTTTCTATAGTGAGTACATGCCTATGTACAATTCTACATACTTCTAGCAGCAGAGTATAAGCACAGCGCAGCATAAACGTTTTAGTTCGGTGTACTTATGTAAAACCTTACACACAACATTTTAATTTTTAACTCCCATTTTATTCCACTTGGCATGCTGCAAAACTTGACTATCAGTAATGACAGTGTCCCACCACACCGAAGGTATTCTGCAAAGAAAGAATCAGAATCAAGCCGATCTACCTTGGTGACGCTGTCATTGACATTCATTGCTGGCACAGTCAACTTGCTGGACTTTGAGAGCTGGTACAGACGATGGACTCCAGTCACACTCTCTTCCACTATCCCACGCACCATGCCAAACATTGCCGGGTATTTCTTCAGCAGCAGGTGAGTAGCATCACCGCCGTCATCCAGAATCTAACGTAACACACATACACACAAACCAGCCATAAATTAATATATCTAAAATTAAAATCACACACAAACTACAGAATACAATGATGTATGTATAAAATAAAAAATACAGAAAAAAAATTAACGTACAAACTGTATACCATACCACAAATCATGAAATCAATGTTACTTTTATAATCTGCATTCAAATCTGATTATCTGTTAACAAGTGTGGTGAAGTATACTACCCTGCATACAGGATGATACCATCACAATGTACCGGGTACCATAAAATGAGTGAGACAATGTGTGACAACCACATGAACCCCCCTGGTATTAGATAGCAGCTGCAGCTTATATAAGCCACATCCTTCAGATATTAAGAAAAAGGTAAAAAAAGCGAAAATTAGTTTGAACAGACGTTCTGGATTTATGTGCCTGGCCCTAAAACAAGAAAGGACAACAAATGCATCGAGTCACAGCATATGTTTATCATGCAATAACCACAACGAACAGTTCTCTGTGTCTTTTTTAACTTCTGCAGCTTACAGCACCAGACTACAGGTACCTGCTAATTAATGTAATTACCCAGTATGCCAAATTACAAGAGCACATGAACAACAGAAGCTCAATACCATATTTGGCTGCCAGTTGTCAGTATGAATACATTTGTCTATGCACCACCAGAAATCCTCTTCTGACTCACCTTTCCATGCAAACACTGGATATCCAGCCTCAGCCAAGGCAGCTGCTACTTCATTCTGTACATGCAGCAGACACAACGGTATTGGTATGTTCGTATGACATGGTTTCCACAGATACTGCACTGCAGTAACGTATTTCACATTATCACTGCTATGCACGTCACCGGTGCAGAATTTACTGAAAGCCAATGTACTAGTTATCAAAAGTTGCACATTATAACCAGATTTACTCAGAGAAGACAAAAATTCTTCACATCTACAAAAGAGAACAATCTGAACATGCAATAAATAGCTTACTAACGACTTCAAAAAAATCATTACAGTTTGGTAAATGTTCACAAAATTGTTACTCAACAAGCAACATACTTTGTAAAGGCATCCACAGTACAGCTTCAAAGCTAAGTCAATTTTGTTTATCCTCAATTCCAAAGTAACCATATGATACTTTTCTTACTCAACTCCAAAACAAACTGTTGTGCATAAAACAAATTTATCAGTTGTTATTGCTTTATTCAAACAATCTATGGTGATTGGTGAAGATAAGACGTGTATCAAACTTGCACCATACTCTGCCTAAATAACTTCAAATGGCAACACAAACTACAAGCAGGCAAATAAATGCTCACCTGTGTCGAATAGATATTGCATGCTGACCATCGTATCTGAGCACCGAGGGCCACCAACGTTTCTATCAAAACCTAGACAACACCAAGCAGTCAACTCAAAACCCCACAGTAATCGGCTTCTGCAGTAATGACTTAAGTACCTCTTCTTCTTCTATTCTTTCCACAGCAGATCACTATTTATTTAAAACAAAAATGTTAACAATAAAGCAATCAAATTATTTTTCAAAAATTTCACCAAGACTGCAACACCGCAGAAAACTCGAGCCTCTTGAATCTTGAGTGCTGATCACACAGAATGTTGTAACTCAGCCACTGCACTTGTGTAATGAGTTAATTACTTTCAGATGAAAAAGACAATGTACAAGCTGCATATTGGTAATGTTGGTAACATAATAATAAGTGCCATGTCACAGCATCATGACTGGGGAGGCTTTATCATCCTTCGATTTCATGCTAAGTTACTTAGTTCAGACATCAAGCAAATCTCTCTGAATACACATGTAACAATAAACACAGCAGACATACAGCAGTTTGTGCGGTGATATGTGTGCATCCTACGATCTTTGCTCCATTCAAAGGCTTATCACCCTGTGCCCGTTTCCGCAATGCCATCAGTCCAGGCATTTCTAAACAATTACAACCAGCAAATTCATGTCAAGTCAGCAGCAGTAAACATTTTGCTAAGCATTTTAAGTGAAGTATAGCAAGGAAAAGGTCACATAAACAATATCTACCACTTTATAGCTCGAAAGAAATACAAAGCCAAATTCAACATGCAAATGTGCTAACCTTGTTCGGCTATCTCCAGCTCTCTTCGTCCAAATGCTGCTTGCTGAATGTTGCGGACACAGAAGTCGGCAAAACCTTTTGAATTTTGCTAGCATTAAAACAATCAAATATCTCACATAAATCAATATGCTAAGTAAGTAAGTAAGTACTAACTAAGTAAATGAATTTGTATAGTTCACAATGTCAACGTCAATGGGAGACCCACCAATAAGAGATACAAAAATGGGATTGCAGACTAAGGTGGCCTAAAAGCTCAGTTGTAGAAAAAATGACAAAAAATATAGTAAAAGGAAACTGTAAATGTAAAATAAGAGTACATATGCTTACAGTTAACTCTTAACAGCCCACATCACATTACAATAAACAGCAAACCAAACATCACCATATCACAGTTTCTAGTTTTCCAGTTCCTACATATCTGGTAAACATTAATAAATCTTGATTAAAATACCTGTGACTTTTCCCGGGGATTGACATCATCCTCTTCTGATGAGCTGCCAGTATATGATGCTGCACACACACACACACACACAAACAAACAAAAAATATTTTACATAGCATGAAGTGTATAAATGCTTAAAATGATATGCTGACCAGAACTTATTTTACAGCTAAATAAAAATGTTAAAATAATGAATGCAGATACTAGCAGCAGGATACAGTGCAGAAATCAACAAATGCTTTGAAAAACATCTGTTCTACAGTGTAACACTTGTGTTACAGTAAACACCTGTCTCAGAATAAGAATATTCTGTGCTGCCAGTTTCTGACATTTCTCGTAATGATCTATCTTTGGAATAACGATCTTTTGATGATCGATCCTTGCGCTGTGCAGTAGAGCGCATACGATAGCCAGCTCCATCCCCTGCACCCGCTGCTGCATTATTAGCAGCATTGCTGATCTCAGGAACACAAATCTCGACATGCTTTGCACTGCGCGTGTTCTTCAGATCAAGCAGTGGCTCGCTCTCATTGCGCTGCATGTTCTCGGCTGCAAGCACGGCCGAATTCCCGTTCTTCTGCATCTCCACCGTGCTACGTGAAAGTTACCCGTATGCAATCCAATCCTTTAAACTTGTGCGATAATTTATCACCTCAGCAAGCATATGAACTATTAATAATTCTACAAAAAGCACAAACACAGCAAATTCTGTCTAAAATTCAGCAAAAAACCAATATAACATGTCACAATTTGAAAAGCAGTCCTGCAATTTTTGACCAACTGCAACCAACTGAAATAAAAAATGTAAATCATTGTCACTATGTCTTTAACCACCTTAAACTACCATAGCTACAGAAAAACTCCTAAAGTATTTTCACATACTTTTATTGACAAATATTGCTGAAAATAACATTCTACAATTAATGAAGTCTTGTCCATTATTTTCTGGTATTTTTCTTAATGTATACTGGTACCATACTAGCATTTGTATAAAAAAACAGAGTTCCAACAGAAAGCTAGATCCATTGCACGAGAGCTCATCGCCATTTTCCGCGCTTTTGAGCTGGCAAGGGTTAAACCCAATAAAGCTAGCATAAGACCCTAGTTGGCTGGATGGCCGGCTCTAATAACAGCTAGCAAGCCCACTTAACCAACTGGACCGGTCCATTATGCCAAGTTGCCAACAGTCCTGGTAAAAGAACCTGTTGTTATGCAGAACTCGCCGTTTCTTCCCTGACAGTGCCTGTAACCATTGTGGGTAGGAAGAATGAGTAAGGTACCGGCAAAGGGATGGCTACTGGCTAGGTTGAGTTGGCTGAGATGGCTTGGTTGAATATGAAGATTGTGCGTTATTTGTACAAGCGCATAAAATATTGCCTACTAACATAAATGGGCCAAGGACTACCAACCTGTCCTAGGATCACTTCATTCTAAATTACTTTTTTGCATACTACTTCATCTTAGTAGTCGATATCTAAAACAAAATTTACGGGTTTTTACTTAATTTTTGCTCACGAGCGATCTAAAGTACCCTGTGTTACCAATGGCTGTTTACGGCCATTGGTAACACAGGGCCACTCTAAATCGCTCGTGAGCAAGAATTTCGATTAGGGTTGGGGTTAGGTTTTAAAGTTAGGGTTAGTGTTGGCTATGTTACCTGGTCATATATTTCACATTTAATTGCTGAGATTTCGTCAAACAAAAGCGTAAACAAGCGCAGAATATTGACATACTATGATTACTATAGCTCGGACTTGTAAATACGTTACGTTACTTTGTGTTCAACGTTTTTCCAGTTCAAATGTTGATGTTGACAAATTCTTGAATGATGCTAAGTTAAAACCATTAAATCAATGACTGCAACGCCGAACCATCAAAAAAGGTACGTGTAATATTTTCATGGAACGGAATTTTGCTAAAATTATACATGATGTCGCGTTGGCTATAGAAAGGCATAATGCCATGTCTATGCCAATTCTTGCTGTTTTTACTGTAAAAAATCTCTCTCAACAGAAAAATAACAAAAGACCCAACTATTTTATTACAGATAATAACTCATAAGACGGAAATCTTTGCAAAATGCTTTTTAAATCAATAAAATTTGAAGACAGGTTGGTAGAGTGGAGTTTACTGGGCGCCATAGGAATACATTGCGCCTATTATTTCACATATATACCGTATAACTACCAATAGGGTTAGGATTAGGATTAGGGTTTAGGTTTAGGTGTAGAGTCAGGGTTAGGTGTAGGGTGAGGGTTAGGGTTTAGAATTAGGGTTAGGTGTATTCCTATGGCGCCCAGTAAACTCCACTCGTCCCGATAACCTTTTACCCATAAGGTGCATAAACGTGCTGTTAGCTCACTTAATAAATATGTATATTCGGCTTCATACAAACTGAAACAGGCTGTTAGCCAGTTGACCTGTTATGAACGTTGCGAATTTGTGATATTTCAACACAACAAGCTAAGGTTGGCCAAAAAGTAGACAGATCCGCCCACCAAACTTTGAACCCAGTTCCTAAGAAAATGTTGGGCCACCCAGTCGTGCTGCCGTATAATACACAGATGAGTTCGCAGAATTGACAATGGAATGATGAACTAGGTCGTCCTTGAACAATGGTGACGAAGGTGCCGGCATATTTGCCGACAACAGTAAGTGTCAGCGACCGGCAATAGCAATAAATTATATTATTCCAACTCAATAAACCATATACTATACAAAGTCTACACTTATGCCATGAACGTTAAACGATGTGTCGAAATTTTACAGCATTTATAGCTCACAGCAATAAAAACAAACACGACACACTGCAATCTTATGCAACGCCAACGGTGACTTTAATCAACACTATTAAATAGTCTTTGCATCGGACATTCGTCTATATATAATTATAGATCAAGGGTTGATATAGATCGTCAGTATAGGGAATGCATTGCAAACCCGGCGGGTATTTTTCAAACCCGAATTTACGGGTTTGACGGCTTCCAAACCCGGGTACCCGGGTTTAAAGACCGGGTACCCGGTGGGCGGCCGGTAGTTACCGCAGCAATGAGCATATGACAAATAGGTTGAAACCCTGCAAAGAAAATACG
>Ga0056128_1006015_pt1 | contig 15308 bp, 10 predicted proteins | sample WorMetLIZISLAND2_FD_71113 | JGI IMG/M metagenome (GOLD analysis project Ga0056128, IMG submission 71113) | Marine gutless worms symbiont microbial communities from Max Planck institute for Marine Microbiology, Germany - Olavius geniculatus... ...
TAGGGCGCAGGGCGGACTCACGTTGGGCTTTGCCCCAAATTTCTAGTTTCTTTTGTTTATTTCCTCGCGTAATCTCCGAGCTCCGTCGGCCGATCAGTGCAAAATTTTGCATGATACTCGGAGCTGCATTCAATTTTATAATCCCGGTCCAAAATTTTGAGGGAGTTTCCCCCCAAAAATTTTAGAGGCCAAAAACATGCAAAATTTGGCTCGATTTCGGTCAACTTCAAAGTTTGGCGGCGAATATCTCCGGAACGGATGAAGATATTCAAAATCGGTGAGTTACTCGATCAACAGCGATTCCTCCCGCGTTAGGCGAAGAAAGTCCAGTGAAGTTTGGTCCAGTAACTTTGGAGATCTCGATGTGGAATTGTACCCACCCAAAGCGCATTTTTCAGAAGACCATGTTTCGGTCCCTAGGCGGTGCTGCACCCCCAAATATTTACACGCGCTAGAGAATGACCAAGTCTTACTAGCGCACCCCCTACCGTGGACGGGGGCCCCTTACATTTTTTTTTCAAAAGTTGTCAAAAGTTGGCCTTAATTGTAGCGAATTAGCCACTATAAAGTTCTTTAAAGCCAAAGGGAGTAGCCTAATGAAACTTTGCCACATGGCTAACTGGGGCTGATAACGTGCATACTAATTTTGAGGTGCACCGCCCCCTTAAAATTTGGGATAGCGAATAATGTCCAAAATTCGGCGCGATTTAGGACAACTTTCAACTTTGAGCGCGAATATCTCTGGAACGGATGGACATATCGACATAATATGCTGTGATAGGCTGATGATGAGCGCCGACAATGATCTCTCAATGACAATGACCGTACTGCCTGGGCGTCGTTACTTCGGTGTAGAGTTGAGTGAACTCGTGTCTAGGGATGGCACGCTTGTACCACGACTGCTGCTTCAACTTGCTCAACATATCTGCACCACAGGTTATTAACCTACTCTAGATTTCTTGAGCTAGCTCTGAGGGGGCGCTGAATTTGCAAGACCGTGAAAATAATGCACAATAACACAGGGCTGAGGTGATCCATCATTGTCGACGTCTTGCATTTTCCAAGCTTGTGATTTGATCATTTAGTTTCCAGGTCCTGCATTTTCTGGCCCTGTGATTTGGTCCGTCATTTTCAAGGTTCTGCTATTGACAGGTCTTGCATTTTCAGTTGCCGCATGCTGCATATTCATCACAGCTAATGTGCAATTATTGTGTTGTGTTAAGATGTTAATCGCGATTAAAACGATTGGTGGCGATGAAAAATTTTAGCGCATAACCCATATTTGTACTTACTGTTTTTTAAGTTACCGAACTTTTGGACTTACGGAAAAGTGAAACTGAAGTTGCATTAGCAGTTTCTGACATTGCTGGCAGTATTAGAACTCATTAGCACACTAGCAGACTAGTATGTGTGGATGTTAACTTGTTTTTGCTGTGAAAAATGTTGTTTTTCCCCCATTAATTAGCGATGGAGTTGACAGTGCCACATGTGTTTTTTGATTTACTGCATAGTATTACTTGTAGTAAGGTTCTTGTAGTACCTGTAGTAGTTCTAGTTGTAGTAGTTGTTGTTGTTTTGCAATAGCTTTAGTAGTTGTGTTTGTAACACTGCGGGCCAATCGACTTGAAATTCGCTGTCTCCATGACCCAGAATGAGTCTCGACACTATTAAACATCATCTGAAGACATATTTTTTTTTGCAAAATATTGACGACAAATTGTATCAAGTGCATCAGAGATTTTTTTTTCAGTATGTGCCACATAAATTTACACTTTACTTACTTACTTCCTTACTTACTTACTGCATCTTTGAGAAGACTGTGCTGTTATCATCACTAGTCATGACTTTAGTCGCTGTTGATGCGTAGGTTTGGATCAGGAGGGAATATTTCGTGTTAGCTGCAGCAAACGTGATATAGAGCGCTTGAAGTCGCGATATGAAGCGGAATGCAGAGATGTGGAATTTGATGAAGGGGAGGACGTAATAGTCATTGCCGGGTTGCTGAAACTGTTTCTGCGTGAACTACCCGACTCTGTCATTCCGGCCAATGATGTGAGATGGTTTCTGCATGTTCAAGCTGGTTAGTTGTCACTTATTAATGCTTATATTGGCATGTCTGTATACATATTTTTGTCTGTATAGTTATTAGTTTGGTCGAGTGCTGCCAGCAATTGTTGAACATTACATTGCTTTAGGCTTTAGGACATCACTAAGTCTGCAGCATCTCTTGTAAGTAATTTTTTAGTGTAAATGGAAAAAAACATTTGCGTTTCATTGGTCTTACAGCAGTGTCAACATGTGAGTTAAAATGAAACCATCAGCTTTTGTTGTCGTATTACTTTCTCTTTCTATTTCTTTGTTTTCAGTGTGATTTTAGACTATCATGTCTAGTTACGTGGTCTAGAAGTGCATTGGACTTGTATAATGGTAAATTCCTATCGTTATCATTATAATGCAATATGGATCTGCTTTGTATTTGATCATCTTGTTAATTTTTCAGTTTTTGAAGCAACTATAACTGTCTGCTGAATTCTTTTAGTAAATGTCCATAAAACAATTTTATATGTTATAAATTAATTTCATAGAGAAATTTGATTGTAGAAAGCAGTCGTTCAGCCAATGTGGTTATCTTGTTAAACTGCGTAGCTCACTGGAGCTCAGGTTCGGCTTATCAGGAAGCGATGAAGCAACTTTTGCGCCAACTGCCGGAGCACAATTATCAGACTCTCAAGTATTTGATTTCACTGCTCGTTCTAGTCACACAGAATGAACGCGCCAACAAGATGAACGCACCCGCTATTGGGATTGTCTTTGGACCAAACTTGCTCAGGTGATTATTTGAATGTTTGACTCTTTTTTGTTGTTCTTTTTAAAAGAGACATTTGCTCGTACATTTTCTAGCCAGCATTGGATGCTGTGTTCTGGAAGATGTTGCAGTAACTGAAGCTACTCTTTGTGGCTTTGTATAGTTTTTTTTTATTTCTGTCATTGTGCCATTGAAGTCTTTCTTTTAGCACATACTGGCGCTTTACAAGTCAGATTATTATTATTATTATTAAAATATACAGTATTCTACTGTTTAATTTATGCTGTAAGTTGCTGTTTTTGTCTGCCTAACACTGGGTCGTATGTAGTTTTATTGGACATCAGTTGCACAGTTGACTGTGAACATCCCTTTATTTATAGATGGTATTTATGCTGTCGTTCTAAAATAATCATCATTCTGAAGCTCGGATTGCACAAGTTATTGGGGTTAAGCATGCTGTGACTTGGCTTGCAACCAGATGCCCCTTTAACGAATAATTAAGTTTATATTTTTTTCCACCCGCAAGCTGTTTGATTTGCTATAATTGTGGGTTTCTGGCGCAACTTTAAAGCAGTTGTTTTTGAATGATTTTTCCTACAGTTGTGCTTGCTTGCTTTCGGTCTGTTTTCATTGAAGCCCTGCTTTACAGTTAACGCAGTTACTCTGTGGTGCTACTAGGTCCACGTCTGGTGTTGGGGTATTTCGAGATCAGGGTCTGTCGAATAATGTCGTCGTGAAATTCATCGTGGAATTTGACAAGCTGTTTCAGGAAGCTGGTGAACCAGCTCTTACCACAGTGGGCTTCCTACAGTGGGTCAGTCGCTTGCTTTTACAGTAGTCAGTGATTATGTGATGCAATCTGCATACTAGCAACCGTTTGATAGTGTTGTCAGACTAATGTGTTGATCAATGCAGTTAGTGAATTAATGGCACTTAAAAAATTAATGCGATTAAAAATTTCTAATGCAGTGATAAAAATTATTATGACATTGGCAATTCTGCTGTAGTCTGTGCATAAATATGACAAAAAGTATCGGCAAGCCAGCAGAACTGTGCTGCCCATCAAACCAGGTTAAAATTGCAATAAATGTGTGATTAAAATAATTTATTGTGCACTTATTATGATTAAGAAAACAACTATAATTGCTTTGCTCGGAGTCAAATGGCGATCAATTTGCACGAAATTTTTACCAGCTGTAGCTAAAGAAATACTGATTCACAATATTTCCACCAAAAGTGGCTGTTAGTTGAATATTCTTTGCTAGTCACGAAGTAACGTTGACGTCATTATGTATCGTGAATAAGCTTGCTTGTCTCAACTGGTGCTGTCAGTTGTTACCCTGCTTCGATGGTAAACTTTATGTGGTTCACTGATTAAAAAATTTCATCGTATTAGTAGTAAAACAACATAGAGGTATGAAATCAGGAGTATTGCATTCCAAAAACTCAACCGTCTTGCAAGCGGTGTTCTGGTGCAAGGTGAAAGGTGTAAAAGTCAAGCTATCCTAACAAGTGTGTGAAAGTGATTTTTTGGGCACTTTTTTGTGGCTGCAATGGTAAAACTTCAACAGTTTGTCATCAGTAAACCAAATGAAGTTCATCATCGAAGCAGGGCAGCTATTCAGCAACTGTCAGCACCGGTAGTGACAAGCATGTTTGTACTCATGGCACATTATGACATCAGCATTACATCACGACTAGGAAAAGATATTTAATCAATGGCCATATTTTGAATTCTTCAGCTACATCTGGTAAAAATTTTATGTAAATTGGTTATCATTTGAGTAAATTGTGAAAAAAGAAAAAGGGAAACTTTTTTAATGAAACACCGTGTATACGATTATTGCTGATTGTAGACATCTTCAATGCTGAACAAGAACAGGAAGCCAGTACCATATCCACCAGCTTTGAGCGCCAACAGCCAGGCATGTCTGAGCTATTGGCTTTGAATAAACTCATAGGCTGTATAAATTTGTCAAATTTCAGCTTTTAATTACTTATCTGCTGGCATGTTGGCACATCGGCAAATCGAATCTAATGTGATCTAAAACAGTTTGATATAGCACCAGCTATTGTCGCAATGTCGGTTCCGAGTCAGAAGTGCCATGTTGGCGCTGACTTGTTTTAGGTGTGGTAGGCCAAGGTAAACAGTTCGGTTTTAAGCATAGATTTAAAATGAGCGAATCCAGGTTGTAATTTGATGAATTTTGTGAATTTGATGAAGCTTTCCGGGTCTTCTTAGCTGTTGTAGCACTGATATGGCTACAGCTACGAAGGAGTTAAGTGGGTTCTGCCAACTATGTGATCGGAAGATGGCCTAGTATGTGACGTGTGGTGGCTGTTATTGTAAGCTTTTTCATTGAGTGCATTTTGGCTCTTCATGTAGCTTATGTCACTAGAGGAGGTCAGTCTCTCAACTTGGAAGCAAAAAGGCATAGAAAAACCACAATTGGTGTGAACATACCCCATATCAATAGTAGCAAGTACGCCAATTTGCAGCTCAAACGATCAACATTTCAGATGGATGGCCATGCCATACAGTCAACAGTTTTCTGGTTAAAACACAATATTCTTCAGCAGATGGCCATTCAAATCTGGCTTTTAAGATGTGGCATTTTAAGTCTGTACTGTACTTGTATATTCGTATCTGGTTGCTTGGTTTGTCGATTAATTTGTTGCATTTGATTGGTCGTCCTGATGAAAGCAGCTGCATAAGAAGGCTGTGTTGCTTTGTTTTGTGAATGAATTATTGACACGCGAAACGATGTGTTAGATGTCGTTGGAGCTGGGAAATGACACCAGTCAGGAGGACTTGCATCTGATGTCGGCGGCGTGGAGTGATGACGATACTGATCCTGACACTTTATGTCAATCAGCTTCACCTCCAAACATTGACAGGTTGATGACACTTCTGTATTTTTAGAGCTGTCGAATTAACACGTTAACCTAATGCATTAAGGAATTAACACACATTTAAGAAATTAATGTGAGTTAAAAAAATTAACACACATGTGTAAATTTACTTAATTCTTTGAAACGTGAGTTCCAATATTCCACTAAACTACCTTTATTTCGTTGATCGGACACAACACATTACCGCTATGCCATACCTGTCCCAGAAGGATAGAAGGCTGAGTTGACCTAGGTGGCTGGTTACATACCGAGATGGTTTACCTATGATCGAAGAGTATTCAGGCAATTAATAATCGTTTTGTTGCAGTTCCATCACTACTGTCGCGTTCTTGTGACACAGGCACGAGTTCATGGGTGTCATTCCAGTCATCCTCTATATGTAGTTTACCTACAATATCGGCAATATTAATGATGCAATATTAGCACGATAACACATGCATTAAAAGAATTAATATTTGGACAGCTTTAGTGTTTTTGTCTGCTCTGTTTAGCACACATATTGTCCACTTGAGTCCAAATTTTATTATGCTGACTTTCATTGAAACTTCCCCGTTGGGAAAGTCGTGGACACAAATCACAGAAGTTGCAGACACAGACCATTTCGACATGTCGTGATGTTTGTGACAAAGTCTGTGACAAGTCTGCGACAAACCCATTTGTGTCGCTGTAATGGAATTTAGTTCGTGATGGTGCACGGGGAAAGTCGGTGACGAAGTTCGTGACAAAGAGTCTGCAGACACAAATCATGAAAGTCGGTGACTAAGTCAGTTGGCAACTAAGTCCGCCGACTTTGTTACGGACTTTGTCACAAAGTTGGCGTAATGGAATTTGGGCTTTACATTATTTTATTCTTCGTTCTTGAAGTTCAGATGTGTATTGTCATTATGACTTTCTGTTCAATCCAGTATCAGAACACTTGGCTTCTTCCCATGCTTATTTTATTCTTGCTTTGTTTACTCTTCAAGTAAATGACGATTCTCATCACATCTTGTGTCCAAACTTATTTGTTCCTGTTTCTCTGAATGTTTAGCTTCCATCTGCCACATTGTGGGGAAGTGGGTGATGCTATCTGGCAGTCAGAGTCTTATAGGGAGCTTGTAGACGCCTGTTGCGTGGTTGTCTGATAGAGAGCTGTGAAATGTGAATGAACATAAAAAGTGCTACATACATAGATCAAACTGTTACCCAGTCTTTTTTAGAAATGATTAATTGATTAGTGTCGATCACTGCATGAGTATACTGCAAGTAAGTAAGATTATTTAGAAGGCGCAATTTCACAATAGCCACAATGCACCGCGCTCTCAGCACCCGAACAAAAATGTCTTTAACTGTTGTTTAATCTGTTCAAAGTTAATGTCAGTTTGTCTCAGATGAGCTGGCAGACTGTTCCGCAACCTCAGACCTGCAGCAGCAAAGCATCTGTCTCCATAGCTGCTGCAGGTTCTTCTGACGACACATGTCCTTGAGTTGGCAGAATGCAGCTGACGACGACCTTCGTCGGAAACCAGCTGACAGTCGATGGCCAGGTAAGGTGGAGCCATACCGGCCAATGACAAGTAAACCAGAGTGAAGTCTTGAAGTCTTGAAACCATCTTGAAGTCCACCCGACGCGGAACCGGAAGCCAGTGCAGTTTCTGTGTGCACCAGTGTTATGTGGTCATAGCGTCGAGCGCCCGACACCAATTGTGCAGCCGCATTCTCAACAGACTGCAGCCAACTCATCAGACCGTCGATGATGCCGTGGAAAATCGAGTTGCAGGAGTCCAGGCGACACGAAATAAATGCCTGGACTAACGTTTTGACAGCATCAGATGACATCGATCTGACAAGCGGTCGGAGCTGCCGTAGCTGGTAATGATCAAGGCTGATAGGTTTCAAAATTGTCCAATTGCTTGATCTATATGCTGCCATGTCCTGAAAATGTTGTAGTGATCGGAGTGAGATGCTAAGTGCAAGGTCGTCACCTACAACGCCAAGAATCAACGGCCATCACAACGAGTACGATGATATCATACACTGATAGTTATAAATTTCTGCTCTTGAAAAATTGGGCCTGCATTCTCATTTTGACAGCGATTATCTGAATTTTACTACGTTCAGCTAGTAAGATTGCGTTGTCGTAGCGGTAGATGTATAGGAAGATTTACACAGGTAAAAGTGAATTTTTAGTTTAGTTTTATGTTGTACATTTGTAGAGCAAATGGAACAGTTGTTGTTGTTGATGATGTTGGAAGTGTAGTTGTGTAGTTGCAGTAGTAGTAGTAGTAGCACTGAAAACAGATCAGAAGTTTTAACAGCATGGCTTTTCACATTTATCCATCTCAGAGTTAAGAGTGTCACCTGCCATATGAGATCACACAGTGTTATCTCACATGTGAACATGCCCCTCTTTCTCTCCAGCCAAGCAAGCTGGTACTTGATTTACCTACCCCACCGGGATGGAAGGCTGAGTTGACCTTAAGAAGTGACAACAGTACAGTTTATTGCAAGCAGGAGGATGGTTTCAGATGTCCGAAAGGGCAAAAACAGTTGGTTCTGGTGGAATCGCTTTTTTTGTGGTGTAACCAACAGCTATCTGGTTCACCTGCAATTGAAAGAACGTCATCAATAAGCCTCGGCTTGTCGGCTCATCTAGTTGGCGTCAGTCCGTTTTGCACAATGGCTGTAAACGACTTCGTATCACATTCTTCACTTTTCTCATGTCGTCTCTGTCATCGTCAAGTGCCATGGGCTTTACCATTTGCACTACTCTTGCTCAGTTACGTTCGGGTCACTGCCAGCTCCTGAACTCTTACAAGGCCTGCATCACTGCAGGCGTGACAGATGTTTGCCCGGACTACAATCCATTGAACATTTGTTCCAGTGCCCTGCCTGCTTGACACAACTCACAACTCAAGACCTATGGGATGATTTTCTTAAGCTCAACGACAACCGATGAAGGAGAGGAACTGTGGGCTACAACAATAATGAGAAAAACAGCAGCCGCAGCAGCATTAGTAGTAATAGTGGTAGTCATAGTCGTATTAGTCATAGTCATCGAAGTAGTTATAATAGAAGCATTATGTGTGCTGGCCAGGTTGTTGGAGAGAGTAATTCAAGCTGTTATCAGTGAGCGTGTGTTTGGTGACTTTGGTTCATCACAGGAACCGAACAATCATCACGAGCGAAGTAAGAGATGTCACCGCACGCTTTCGTCTATTTTAATATGATTATCTGTCTCTGGTTTGGTCTGTTCAGCATGTTTGCCGTGAGAATCATTCCGATATTACTTTTCAGGCTGAATGAAATAATGGAGTAATATCTTTATTCTGTCTGGTTTGCTAAGCTAGCATGGTTGTAGTTGTTGTTGCTGTAGTAGATGTTGTAGTAATTGTAATAGTTGCTGTTTTTGCACCAGTGCCAGTTCCTCTGCCGCGGAGACGACGTCGTGAGAAGCTTGGAGTGACCGATATCAGCAATTTGGATATTTCACCAACGCCAGACAACAGTGAATGGTCTGTCAGTTTGTTTCACGTAGTTGCATGCAATATAGTTTTTTTTTCAACGCGACATCTCCGAGGTCCCTTGGCCGGCCGAATGGTGCAAAATTTTGTTACATGGTCAGAAGCATGTTTAGTTTTATAATCCTGGTCCCAAAATTTGGGGGCTTGCCCCAGAAAATTTTGGGGCCAAAACATGTTAAATTTGGCTTGATTTTGGACCCCTTCCAACTTTGAGTGCGAATATTTTCAGAGCGGATAGAGGTATCAAAAATCATTAAACTAATTTATCGACTGCAATTCCTCTCGTGTTAGACGAAAAAAGTTTGGTGAACTTTGATCCACTTACCACAGCATTCACGCAGCTAATGTTTACTCACAAAATCAACTTTTTCGGAAGACCATATTTTGGTCCCTAGGGGGTGCTGCTTCCCCCCTAAAATTTGTACACATGCTATAGAATGTTTAAGGCTTGCTAGCTCACAACCCACTGGCGACGGGGGTCTCCTTTACAATTCTTTTACAAGGCTGGTCAAATATTGGCTTGAAATTTAGCATATTAGCGCCAATAACTTTGGGGTTAGGGTGAGTAACTCCACGAAACTTTGCCACATGACGTGCCACAATGTGTGCATTATTTCTTATATATATATAACTTTTGGGGGGCACTGCTTCCTTAAAATTTGGGAGCCCACAAACGTCCAAAATTCGCCACGATTTAGGACAACTTTTGATTTTGATTTTTATCTCAGGACGCAAACTTTATCGAGGGCAATCCCTGCTGTGTTGGACAAAAAATTGGTGAACAAAAAAGTTATAGGGGCAGATGTAGACCCATCCTAAGTCAACAATGCGCAGTACTAGTGTGTTCAGCGCATTAGAGGTTTTGACGACAATGTGCTATATAAATTTACATTTGACATTTGACATTCTGCATATGCTATTGCATTTGAGTTCGGGCCACATGACTTTGCTACTAGGGAAATTTCAATCCTCCAAACTTTTTCCCCAATCGGACTTACGGCGGTGGGCAGCCTCACGTTGGGATCTGCCCCCAAATTTTAGGGTTTGTTTTGTTTTCATTGCAATGCAACAGTTTTGCATGAACCAAAATTTGATTCACAAGGTTACCTAAATATTTGGGTTGTCAGGCTCCGAAAATTGTTTGCTTTTATACTATAACGCTAAGTATAACTGGACGTGGAAATGATTTCATTTTTGTGTGATTTCTGTTGTTGATCTTTACAGTAATGGGGAAAGATTGGACCCCTTGCAAGAGTTTTCTGCTGATCTTCAGACCATCGCTGATCAAATGATTGGGACTTTACACCGGGTTGGTGCCTTTTGTTGTTGTTAAATATATTTATATATAATTATCTTTGTTGTAAATAGCAGTCGGAATAAATGGAGATTGCAAATTCTGCCTTAATATTATTATTGATATTATTTTATGGCAGTTTTTTTTATGGGATTATTAGTTTACATCGGTTTATATTGACTGCATAAATTATATGTTTAAACAACAGTGCATAAAAATGTAGAATGTATCGTAGAAAAATGCCAAAGTTGTTTATTTGTTCATTTATTTGGGTTTGTTTTAAGGTTAATTTACTTTTCTTTTTTGGATTGAGGTCCTTTAAACCAATTATCTTGACCAATGAATTCTGTGCTGACTTCTGTTAATGTATTTTCTGTATCTTTCAACATTTGATTTAATTCAGACATTTACAGTTTTTCTACATTTCAGGGCTTGCTGTCTATCGTAACTACTGTTTTTGTCAGCTGAGAGTTGTGATTTACAGCTAGTACTTAATCGCTGTGTAAACCTTGGGGAGTAGAGCCATTTTTCTGTTAATTGATATAATCAGAATTAAGCGATAACTTCCAGCTTCTGCTTAACTGCTGAGACACTGCCGATATGTTTAATTTTGAGACTTGTCAAATAGTGGGTGTTATACCTTTTAATGGAAGCCCATTCCAGAGCTACGGAGCGTCACCCGCCGTATGGGATCACGCAGTGTTACCTGCCACCCAACACAGGTGAACGTGCCCCGCCTTAACCCCAACCAGATAGGCTGCTACTCGATTTACCTGTCCTAGAAGGATAGAAGGCTGAGTTGACCTAGGTGGTTGGTTACATACCGAGATGGTTTATCTGCCCACAGGCAGTCACCCATCCAAGTACTAACCCGGCTCGGCATAGAGTAACTTCGTTGATGGACACAACACATTACCGCTGCACCATGCCACTAACCTGGTGCATAATAAGAATTAATTTCTGATGAATGTTGATGTAGTTTAAACGACCGGCTGGACCAAAGAATCGTCGATTGCCATCCAAGCGTCATCAGCACGATGCCAGAGATATGTCCGTAGTCCAGTCATGCTGGAGTAATGGTTATTGGAGCGACTTGCTGGAGAAGCCAATGGATGATATCCAGTCAAGTGATGCTACAGTAGAAAGACTTGCAGCTGCCGATCCAATATCCGTCATCATTCCACCGTTAGATCTCTCCACTTTGTGCCAACATAACCAAGGTATGTGAGCTTGTGCTCTGCTCTCTCTCTGTTTTGTAGTCAAAACAGCATTCTGAGATTGACGACTGTCTGGAGGATAAGAAGGAAGATTATTAAAACTACCATTATTGTTATATATAGCCCAAATTCCATTACGCCGACTTTCACCGAAACTTCCCTGTGGGAAAGGTTGCGGACACAGATCATGAAAGTCACGAACACAAACGATGACAAATCATGAAATCATGAAGTTTTGGAGGAAGTAATGAACACAAACCATCATGACATGTCGAGATGTTTGCGACGAAGTCCGTGACAAGTCTGCGACAAACCCATTTGTATCATTCTAATGGAATTTAGTTCGTTACTATGCACGGTGAAAGCCGGTCACAGAACAATTCACGAAAGTCCGCAACACAAATCATGCAAGTCGGCAGCATGATTTGTTTCACAGATTTTCGTGATTTGTGTCTGCTACTTTCCCTGCGGGGAAGTTTTGATGAAAGTTGCAAAGTGGGCGTAATGGAATTTGGGCTTCAGCACACTCATAATAATAATTACACTTTTGGATTTAAGTTGTTTCTGTGTTTTATGTTTCATATTAGGGTTTTCTGTAGAGGTTAAACTTTCTGCTGCATTATTATGTGCTTGTGTGCATTCTGCCTGCAGAGGCGGTTCTCAAAATGACCTATACTGTGTCACGTGGGACGTTAAACCCTACTCACTCACTCACTTACTCACGCTGTCAGTCCAGCAGTATGTTATGCTAGTTTCACCATGCAGTAAAATGTTATTACTCGCAAGGATTATTGATTTTTTTGTTGCTTCGTAATTAACCGCTGGGATGAAGGAAATTAATATCAGATAACTGGCAGGTTTATGATTAAGCCATGTGTCTGCCTAGCGCCACTTGAGCTTCAACATTTGGCTTAATTAATGTGATTAGGAGAATCTGTAGATTTGTAAAATATTTTTTGTTATATACTCTGATGTCCACTGCTACCACATGAATTTTATTTGTTTTTGTTCCTTTGGGTACATCGTACATCGAAAACCATCTTTCTGTTTGCTCTGAACTGTATTGTTGTCATGTCTCCAGGTCAACTCAGCCTTCCATCCCACTAGGGTAGGTAAATCGAGTACCGGCTTGCTTGGCTGATTCGAAGGTGGGGCTTGTTCACATATGTGTGTGATCCCATATGGCAGATTGCACTCTCTAACTCTGAGATGGGTTATAAAAATAATAATAATAATAATAATACTTGTATATATAGCACCATAAAGTCCGAAGATACAGAGGCGCTTGATGGCGCTAGCTAGGGTAGGCTGAATAGATGAGTTTTTAAATGTTGTTTGAAGGTATCAGTAGAATACCTTCAAACAACATTTAAAACTATTTTTTTTAATTCTTTCAATCTTTTTTTCAGTGTTGTGTTTGTGTTATTTTGATCAGACTCTGTGGCTGACGGTTTTTCATCATTCACTCAAGCCAACAAAATGTCGACCAATCACACAGCAGCTGTGAGCACGGGGACCAATCACAGCCATTCCTCGGAGCCATTGACCAATCATGTGGTGGCTGAGAGTGTGGTGACCAATCACAGCCATACTTCTGTTCCAGCAGCCATTGTGCCAGCTGCTGCAGCTGCTAAGCATTTACCGTATGTAGGCCATGGCATATATTGTGTATTACTCATGGTTCCTACGGTCAGGGAAAGTCAGGGAATTTAAAAGTATTAGGGTGCAAAACTTAAAAAGATGCAGAAAAAAATTTTGAACAGACCGCATACAACAGTTCAAAAATTTTTCTGCTCGTTTTGCTTGCAGATTATTTATACCTTCATTTTAAAATTTGTTTTGTCGCCCTTGTTTCTATTGTGATTGCAAGCAATTGAAAACTGACATTGGTATTTCGTGTGAAAAAATTAGTCAGGGAAAATGATTTATTTTGTTCTGGAAAGTCAGGGAAAATGAATTCTGCAGAGTAGTAGGAACTGGTTCCTTGTCAAAACCTGGACCGACAAAACTAGCCCACTAAACGAACCCTAACCCTAATCCCTAACCCTATATCGATCCTTAGCCCTATCCCAAATTCTAATCCCTGACTCTATCTCTAACCTTAATTCCTAACCCTAACCCTATTTTTAAACTTATTTCCTGAACCTAAGCCTATATCACTATGTCCAGATTTTGCCTTTCCCGATTTTGCCAGACACTGTAGGAACCATGATATATTCTTGCCATTTAATGTTTGTTATTGTGTATTTAATCTGATATGTATATGTTTGTTGTTTAGAGTTTATTTTCTCAGGTATGTGCCATTTGACATAGTTTGTGTTGTCGAGTGTTCCTGGGTATCTGCAGTTTGTCCACGTTTTTGTGTTCATTGTCTTACTTTTGTTTTTTTCTTTTTTTGATCATCCTTTATGATTTTTATCTGTATCATAATTACCACATATGCAGTAGGGGTTACAGCAGTTTGACTGCTAATTGGTGAAATCGGAATTTTTAAAGCAATATAACTCAGTTAGGCTAACTTAGAGCTGTGTTTGTGTTTTCTGGACATTTTTGGTTTTTGTTAACATAAATGACTTGCGTTACAATTTGTTCATAGTGAATTGTGTTATGTAGCCGCTAATTTTCTCTGTTCTGCATAAAACAAAAACCGTGTGTGTGTGCGTGTGGGATGTTTAGTGTTCAAGCTGAAGGCCTTCCATCACCGAGTGCGGAGCGTGTGATTCCATATCTCACGTAAGTAATGCTGATATATTTTAAAGGTTAAAAATGATCTTATAGCTCTTTATGGGAAACGCATCTCAGAGCTGCAAAGCGTCATCAGCCATATGGGATCACACAGTGGCACTAGCCAGTTGCCACCTGCACAGGTGAACGTGGCCCGCCTTAACCCCAGCCAGATAGGCCGATACTCAATTTATCTATATCCCGGAGGGATGGAAGGCTGAGTTGACCTAGGTAGCTGGTTACATTCTGAGATTATTTACCGGCCTGCAGGCAGTCACCCATCCAAGTACGAACTTGGCCCAGCGTAGAGCAATTCGTTGATCGGATGAAGTGCATAACCACTACACCCACCATGCTATGATTTCACTGTCTGTCTGTTTATACTGTGGAACATTTTCCAAAATATCAACGAAAATGAAACCTTTGCCATGGACAGTTGTTACCGTTTCAGCATTTGTCAGTAATTTAGGTTTTTTTTTTTTAATTAGACATATTTTTAGGTTTTTGCACGCGAAAGCAGCTGTGCTTTCAGCGCATCTTAGCTATCGCAATTCTGTTCGTCTGTCTGTCTGTCCGTCTGTCTGTCACACGGGTGGATCAGGCAAAATCGGTCCAAGCTAGGATCTCCAAATCTTCACCATCGGCTGCCTGGAAGACTCTAGTTTCAGGAACCGTAAAGCTTTTCCATAAATTCGAAGGGGGTCTCCCCGAACGAGGGTGCTAAATGAGAGGGGGGTGGTCAAAATTTGCGATTTTTGGCCAATAACTCGTTGTATCTCAGTAACGGTGCGAGATAAGGCCTAGGTTACTATTAATCACCAATAGCAAATCGTATACTGGCTGTCGATTGG
>Ga0056128_1006016_pt1 | contig 15304 bp, 4 predicted proteins | sample WorMetLIZISLAND2_FD_71113 | JGI IMG/M metagenome (GOLD analysis project Ga0056128, IMG submission 71113) | Marine gutless worms symbiont microbial communities from Max Planck institute for Marine Microbiology, Germany - Olavius geniculatus... ...
TGAGCGACGGCGTCGTCGGCGTCGGCCGTGTCGTCGTCGTCACTGGCGCTGGAATCGAACTGGAAAGCGTCAGAACTTTTCAGTAGGCCTAACTATGTTGCACATTTTCTACAGCGACGGTTTTCCATAACTTTGAGGTTCCCCCGTTTTCCGGTCCCGCGTTTTCCACCCCTGTGATTTGGTGCCGGGTTTTCCAGTTCCGCGTTTTCCAGTCTCGCGTTTTCAGCGCCCCCTTAAAAACACACTAAAACACACTGTAAATCGACCGCAGTTTATTTAGTTAATTCAGTACCGTATGTACTCTCGGTGGCTTAACGACTTCGATAACTACGACCAGCGAGACTATCGTCTTGAATTCATTAACTACGCACGAGTCCACACTACCTCTAAATAACCACGTATGATGTAAAAGCGAAGATGTCGGCTTAGTGATGACATATACGTGGCGGCCGTACATTTAGATAATAGCTAGGCCTATATGTATTTGCCCAATACAATGTGAGACCCTAATCATAACCTCAGCATTGACCTTTGCCATCATTTTGGGCTAAAAATTGGTATACGACTACATTCACACCAATTTGGATTTTCGCTATACGCATTTTATTTTCTAGTTAGAAGCCCGCACAGACAGACAGACGGACGGACGGGCAGTGCCCGTAATGCGGCCTACTGAGACGTAGATGCATGCTCCTCCGTCAACGGTCGTGTCGAAATTATGGGAATGTGGCGCATGTAAGTCAATGTCTTCATCTTCACGTTTTTACTGTTTAAAATTTAACCACGCATTTCACCGCCATTCGTGTCATTCTTGATTTCACTGCGCTATAGTGGCGTAGCAAGCCCGTTGGCCGCCCGGTGCGGACTTCAAGATTGCCGCCCAGTAGCCGATCTAGGCTTCAGCCAAGGTGTGATGGAATATCTTCCTTCCCCTTCCTCCTTTTCCTCTTCCTCCCTTTTATCTTTTTTCTTCCTTCCCCTCCCTTCCATCCTTTCCCCATCCTTGTCCTTCTCCTTTCCCTCCCTTCCTTTTTCTTTGAAGTACACAGTTCTTACTACTCTGCAGAATTCATTTTTCCTGACTTTTCCCTGACTTTCCAGGACAAAATGAATCGTTTCCTCTGACTAATTTGTTTACGCAAAACACCAATGTCGGGTTTCAATCACTTGCAATCACACTACACAAGGGCGACGGAACAAATTCAAAAGTGGAGCTAACGGTACAAATAATCTGCGAGCGAATCGAGCAAAAAAAAACTGTTGTGTGCAGTTTTCGTACAACAGTTCAACATTTTTCTGCATCTTTGTTAACTTTTGCACCCTGGTACTTTGATTTTCCCTGACTTCCCCTCCCCTGACCGTAGAAACCATGGAAGTAGGACCTTTTAAACCCAGCTAGAAGGTCTGGGGGAGCATCGTGAGCTCCACCGACGGAGTCAGGGGCAGAGCCCCAGCCGAAATCGAAATTGGTGCACTTTAGGTTTAAAATACGACATCTGGTGGCAACAATTTTAATCAATTCTGAACTTACTGATTAGCAATTCGCATATAGCCTAAAGTGTTCACTCACACTTAGGGGCGCAAGGGTAAGGGGGCGGCCACACGTTCCGCTTCTCTCCCTTGGATCCGCCACTGTTGCCGCCCGGCCACCTTGGTCCCGTGATGACTTTGAAAGCAATGTGTCTCTTCAAGCTCCAGGCACTTTTAATTTAGATACCCAGAGTTTTTATGGCACGCTAATGTTGCAGTTACTCATGTCTGTATTAAATACAAGTAATTGCTGCATTATTATTATAAATAATTATTGCGTGCATGTCTTTTTGCCGCACCCCAGAAAGTGCCGCCCGGTGCGGTCCGCACCCCCCGCACCCCTCTCGCTACGCCACTGGCGCTATAAACGGACTTATCAAAGCGCTACGTAAAGTGGGCTGTTGCACCTGCGGGAAAATTTGCTGCGATTAGCTAAGTATAAATATTGCATACAGTTACGCCACACACGCAGCCGGTAGAGCTACTGAACTGACTGCCGAAACGATGCGCTAACATGCTAATCTCTTTCTTTATTTATAAGCTATACTTACTGCAACGGATTATCCAACGTTTTGAGTTGATAGGCTGTAGAAACAAGGACCAAAAAAATGTGACAAAAAAGGAATCCCTCGTTTGTTTGCGCCAGGTGATAGCATAGAACTGGCGGCCGGTTCGACTGCAAATTGCATTTACATGTTTTGGCCAGGGGTAGGACTTTTTAGAGCCTCAAATCTCTCCTTATTGGGCCCAAAGACCTTTATCTAACACAATGTGTCACTGGAACTCACGAGTGTAGGCCCTACCTGCCAAATGGCATCTAAGTCGTTGAACGATTTAAGCAGGGAGCCCGGGTGTGACAGACAGACAGACCACGCTACAGAAAAATATGTAGGAATGGGCGGAATCGCTTGCACCGCAAGAGCGCGCTTCCATCTAATAATGTAGCAACGCAGAAGAAACGTCGCACAGGCCCGATACACCGTGAGCTTTTTCGACTCGGTAGTCGGTAGCCTATGTCACACTTCAAGTCGATCGTTCCGGCGTCCTATTTCAGCAATATCCATCAGTTTTATCGAATCAAAAAAAAACTGAAATAGAGATCTGAGTCGCCAGGTCGATTCGATCGTTACTCGTTACACTTTGACCGACGTAGGGCTATCCAAGGAATTCGACCGAGATTTCCTGGACAGGTCGGATTAGTCTACTCCTTCCTGCTTCTCTTTCTCCCGGTGCGCCGAAAAGACTGATATAACTTGCACTTAATTTACGCGCTTCCGTTTAGACTCCGACAGACGCGCTCTGCTGCGATAATGAGAACCAGATAGGCCTACAACACTGCAAAGTAACACGTCAGTCTGCTGTCGCATGAAAGAAACATCATCGCCTCCAACGAGGAAGTGAAGGATGGTCAAAATCGAAACAAAAATCGCCGGCTCTGATACTAGCTAGCGCTTCCATACAACTGACGTCCTTAACGCCTCAGACTGCTAGCCTACAGTGTCAACTTTCTGCGTTTAACTGTTGACAAGACTAAAAAATCACAATAGGTCTATTGCAGTTTAGAAATCCGTGCTTAAACGGTTACGACTGGATACAGATTACATTTAATAAATGAAACAACACTATTATAGTCAACGAATAATTTAATTAGGTCTACATCTTGCCTGCCTCTATACTGACAAGCCACATCAGTAAAAGTTACATCGATATAAAAGTTACATCCATATATCTAATTAGATAGAACCACATAACGTTTGCCGATGTTAGAATTCAAATGCATATCTAGCTTAAAAAATACAACTGCAAGAAAATTAAATCGATGATTGATCGAAACGATCCGACCATATCGCTGAGTTGCTTCCATTGCAACTCTGCAAGCATATCGACACGAATTGATCATGCGAGTTGGCGTACATGGAAATACTCGTAAAACATGAAATTTTGCCGTGCATTGCATACATAAAACGGCTACAGCAAGTCTTTAAAATTAAACTAATTTCTGCGCTCCGCTTGTCATCAACGCTAAAGTGCTTCAACTATGTTACGTCGAGTTATGCCATATACACGATGAGCCAAAAACGAGTGCATCCTCCTTTTAGTATTTGAGTTTCCTTTCATTATACACCGTGCCTCAAAAAAACGAGACCACTTTTATTTTTTGAATAACTCCGTAAAACATTAGCCGATTGTGATAATTTTTGGCACGCAACGTCAAGAAAAAACTTGCCGTAAATAACTCCATTACCTTAATACTGTCGCTACACTACCTGTGAAACGCAGAAGTCGTAGTTTGGCTATTGACAACAATGAATTCACACTGTGTAGCGCATGCGTCGGCTCAGAAGATCACCGAGGTTTCGTGCGGGGGTTAAACCCTCCGACATCTCGAAAATACAACCCTGGTTAACTAACAGCTACAAGGAATTTGTAGCTGTTCGAATGCACCTGTTATTGACCGACTGTCCGACGCCCGCTGTATCAAACGACGCGGTCAATATTAACTTAACGTTCAAGACGCAATGCATCGTAACATTCCGCGAGCCAACGAGCTTACAATCCGCAGTGCACTAACACTCACCTGATGTTGACTGGCGTCTGAGAGACCGTGCCGCCGCAGCATCACAAGCAAGGTAAGTCAAGTTGCAGCGTTTGTACCAGCGAGCACCGCGCACGATGTCAGAAGCCAGCCACTGACGCAGCTGAATGACTAGTGATGCTGAATGCTGCGCCCGCGGGCCTAGGCCTATATACTTCTAGGCCGTGATGAACCACTTCGACGTTTATCACTCTGATTCTTACGCCCGCATGTATGGACTTAATGTGCTCCTCCTGCGCAGGTATTAAAACTCACTTGTTCTATATGAGACGATGTACGTTTATGACTATTCGAAGAACACGTCACGTATTAAGTTGGATGTCATGATGATTGCATTATTGTCGTTCTAAAGTCGTTTGCCTGTATACAGTTATGGACTGGCGTGAAATTATAGGCTAAATACTCACCAAAAAATTCTTGGAATAATTGTTTCTGTTAAAACACTAGCTGTTTCTGAAAAGTATTTTTAACACCCAAATAAGCGTACATCAACGTGAAGTGCTGGAATAGTTAAATACGACTCGTAATTTTCTCATGTTTTGCGAAAAATAAGCGCAGTAAAAACAAGAAAACGCACCACAACAGTAGTGATTGCTTTTATGTCATTATTTTGCTAAAGTCGTCATGGCACGACCACATTACAACTGCAGTTGCCTGTGAGCATCAAACACAGAATATTGTTATACCTCAACGCAAAAATTTGCACGCGATTGGTCCAAATCGCGTCACGTGTCATTCACCAATATACAAATAGTGACCGGCGTCGAGGTCATTATTGGAAATTTTTTCCCCAAAAGTTCGTAAAATATTGCCTGAGTCAAAAACAGGGAGCAATATTTTACGAACTAAGGAAAAAATTCTAATAATGAACTCGACGCTAGTTGCTATTTGCTTTGTTATACCTCAACGCAAAATTTGTGTATTTTACGGTCACTTCGAGCAACATAATTGATAAACGTGTAAAATTTTTGGATAATTTGTGCAAATGTAACGGTTTGAATGATCTATTATGAACACTGTATAACGTTAAACTGAAGAAACTGTGCTATTTGAGAGACCTGTTGGCGTCTGCCTATTATTAAACCTAGTCTACATTGTTCTCTGTATTCTGTATCGTCTATATGTATATATTTCTGCATTTTTGTCTGCCTGTTTGTCTCTGTCTTCTTTTTCTCTTACTGCCTATTTGCTCTCATTTGGCGAAGTAAAAGCTGATACATATATATTACCGTACAGTTTAGCCACAATACAGCCAGCCAACCGTGTATCGTCGGAGTGGTCATAGACGTCTTGAACATTAATGTGGCGTGACCAGTCAATAGTTACCTCATTATTGCCTCAAAGGCATTATTGAGGTAACTATTGACTGGTTGGCTGAGCGGTTGATGAATAGTACGACGCGATTTGAACCAATCGCGTGCAGGCATTTTACGCTGAGGTATAACAATACGCAATGTTGCCCGCGCGAACAACATTGAACGGCCAACACTGAAGTCGTCACAGCTTTTTTGTTCAAATGGTTTTTGTTTAAATTTTTTGTTTAATTTTTTTGTTTTGATTTTGAGGTATAGCAAAACAAAAAGTAATCGGTGTCATCGATCATCATTAATTTTTTTTGCTCTCGGTTTGTAAAATGTTTTTCTTGGCCTTCGGTTTCAATGAAACATTTTACGAATTTCTGGCAAAAAATAGTGATAACCTCGACGCCAGTCACTATTTGTATACGGTATGTTTTTTTTAGTTTTTTAAGTATTTGCACACACAATTTTATTCAAATAAACAAAGAAACGTCACACAGATGGACAGTCGTGAAAGATAAACGAAAAAATCTACGTGGATTTAAATCAAAGAAATAACCTAGCAACTTCAGACGACTGTCATATCGTTAGGAATGTTTTATCATAAAATGGCGACTCAGTGGTTTCATCTTGATTCGACGTCAACAGTTTTACAACAATTAGTTACCGTGTATATACAGAGTGGGCCATAAAAACCGTCCCGTATATTATTCTGTTTAAAATGCTACAACATTTGTTTATATGGACAAAATGACACACCATATAAATTGCTTGTCTGTTCTGCACATATTGATGTCATAACCTAATGAGTATGTTAAAATGTTATTAACAAATGATACGATAGAACCAAAACACTCCAACTGTATTATATCACAATGTTAAAACACAAATGGAAATACGAGCTTGCGTATGTCTAAGCAAAACAGCGAAAACTTCATACAGACAACAAGACAGTCAAGTGAACAACTGTTCAATGTGCCCTCCGTGAACTTTAACTACAGTTTTCAATCTCGGTCGCACTGATCAATGGCTTTGTTGATCAGTTGTTGATCGAGACTGGCCCAGCAGGTACGCACTGTCTTTGAGATCTTCCAAACCCACGATCGGAACTCTGTACACATCTTGCTGCAGAGCACCCCAGACAGCATATTCGACGGGGTTTATGTTCGAACTGTTCGGCGGCCAGATAGAAGGCTCGATGAAGTTGGGTACGTTCTGCTGCAGAAACTCGACCGTTAACTTCACTGCTTGCCCCATTGTGTTTCCTGTAGAGTTGGGTTGCTTTCATTTCTTTTATCCCATTACAAATTATTGCAAATATTTGCACGAAATTTGCACATGTTACTCAGAACTGATTATATTTCGACGTGCGTTATTCACTTTAAATGTACATTACTCTTGGAAGACATAATTAGCTGACATGTAAGAGGACGGTTTTATGGTCCACACTGTATTATATGCAGATAAAAACTATTTAACAGGAAGTTCACGATGACAGTCGGCAATCTCTATAGCCTACGTATATGGTGTCCAATAAAAAGGAGCATCTCGTTTTACGGTATCAACAAGTGAAAATATATGCGTGATAATGAGTAAGCCTACGCATAAAATATGTCTCAACAAAAATATGCATAAAAAGTACAAATTTATTTATGACAGTTTTGCTTGCTTTACTTAAGTTTAATTCTCATGCAAATAATAAACGACAATTGACAATGCGTTTTTTTCTGTTGAAAAAATCTGCCAGTTGCAGTAAAATCTAAAATTTTCAACCCATAGCCTAGTGGTTTTAGTTAAATCTGTCTGTGTCATGCTCGTCGAAATATCTTTAAAGGTAAATAGCAAAACTAGATTCTCTTGGACATGGTGTATAAACACCTTTAGCTCGTTCTACCGTTGTAGCCTAACTATGTTTGCCACGGCCCACTCTGTTATCTTTGGACACATTTTATGGCTGGCCATGTTGCTACAGACTATAATGGTAAGGAAACATGTATCGTGAAGCATTAGCTTTACGAATATTATGTGAGAAGTTACGGAGAGAGAAAAGAAACCACGATGAACGAAGACGCAACTGGCACGGCCTTGGACGAGGCGGCGCAAGGTGCAATCGTACATCTGAATTTCAGCGGCGCACCTCCCAGGCGATGAAACAGTAAATCCAGCCGACCGACCGGCGGAGGATGTTGACTGCGTTTGGGCTAATACCGATCACCAGCGGGAAGACCACAGCGAGCGAGCCACACCAGTGATAAGACGAAGAACCGATCACGGACTGAAGATGATGACCCCATACTGACCTCGAGGAAGTATTTCGCTGCCGAGCCGAGCGCCGACTACAGTTCAATTTCCACTACGTCGACGCGTGGTGTTGTAGGCTACATGCTGTGCAACAAGTTGTACAACTTGTTCTGCGACTCACTGCTTGTTCTTGTACATCTGATTGTGGATGTTTGTTGTGGGTTCGGCGTACAGCTCGTCGCTGTTGTGTAACTTGCTGTACTACTGTCGTAGCCAGGATCCACGGATAGAGAGGCACATAAGTGTAGGGTGCAAGAAGGGGTGCAGCCCCTGTCCATTTTTTCTATACTTTTATGTGATAATGGTGAGTTTAGGTGCATTTTGGCACTGTGTTGAAAAACATTAGCTTAAATTTGCACACCGGATAATCATCATTGTTGGAATCCTAAAAAGCATGTGCTCGAGTGTTCTCTCCCTATGGCTGCGTCAGTGTGCTGTACAAGAAATCGAAGCGAGCGGAATCTGCCTTTCAGCGAGCTCGAATGATACACGAGGCACCGGTTGACTCTGATGATCTTCTGGGCGCGAATTATACGGCACATGCGTCGAGACGACTGTCGACTCGGTGCAAACACGTCACGTTAGGCCTACGTTCTGTTAACGCTGTATCAAAGCGGCGCACGTAACATGTTACCGCGCCATTCTAAGTCCATCTACCTTACCGTACTTCTTTCTGCATTAGATGCATTCCAAAGTTCCGCGTTGAGAAAAATAATTCATGCGTTCAACTTTGACCAATTTCGCAGTCAGACAGACCTGGTGGTAAGTCGAAAATGACAAAAAGACATCTGTTGTCTGAATTTGTGATTCTTCCCACGTAGGGCCTAATCCCTTCAGGCTTTTCTGTAATTTTGATGACACTCGACTTGTTCCAATGATGCGCTGTTAGGAAACCACTCACTTAATTTATCGCCAAATGGCACCATAGCAAGCTGCGATGTTAGGCCTTATTCGATTCAGCGCTGCTGATTATATTATCACACTCGACCGAAGGCCAAAAAGCAGCAACAATTTGCACGCTGTTTTGGAGGACGGTCGAACCTTAGGCCTACCCGTACCCGTACCCGTACCCGGTACCGTATAGTTAACTAGCCTACATCATCGGAGAAACTCGCGCGTTAAAAACCGACAACAAACATTGAACATTCCACTACAATTAGGCCTATTAGATTTATATGTGTCGGTTTAATCCAGACTCTGTAGTCAGGAACGAAGTCACGACTAGTAGGGGCTTATAAACAAAGCAAAAAGTTAACTTCAGCGAAGTGGTGGGTCGTCACAACATCAGAAGAAGAGACAGATTTGTGTGTGTTTAGTTATTTTGACTGACACGATGCAGTAATGCGCTCTGCAATAAGGTCGTTCTCCGTCATACAGCGACTGAGTAACTGACCCCCCATTATGCGAGGCTACACTTCCCACGTTCTAACAGTTAATATAATGTCCATCATTTAATCGAAACATTCATACAACAAGATCGCTGACGGGTCATCGCATGTTCACTTAGCCTTACAGAACGGTCCATGGGTGTTGGATCGAGCACTTGCGGGACTGGACAGCGTGGGTCAGCGCCTGGTAAACGTGAAATATGATCATAAAAGTATGCAGCTGCTGCTGAAAACGAAAGCTGATGAGTCTGCATGCAAAGTTGAGTCGAAGCTCTTCAGAGAGTCAGCAATGATTATCACCAACAGATGATGACGGGCACAAAGCGTATAGCTAGCAGTGAATCACTGCAGCCCACCAGCACCGTCGTGGCCAAGAAACTAGGGAACAAAGCGGGAGAAGTCAAAAAGAACAGTTTTCCGAAAGTCAGCGGAAAATTTCCGACAGGAGAGGTTACAAATGCTCAGAATGCTAATTTTGACTTTGAATTCTTCCGAAAAGGGAATTTCGACTCTAATTTTTGTGACTTGGCAAAAAATTTTCCGACGGGCTAGACTTTGACTTAAGGGAGAGGACAATTAAATTAACTGCTCTCCTCCCTTTTTTGTACGACGCCACTGCAGCTCACAACATACTCACATCAGACCCAAACGCATCTTTGATAAAAAGAGGAAACGGCACAACATGTAGAAAAAGCAGAATGAGAAGTGAGGAAAAAGAAACACGTGAAAGTAAAACAAAAGTTTATAAAAGATAGGCCCTACAGTAGCACGAGGGTATTTACCAAGTGAATGAACACACAATCGCCAACCAAAGTCCAGCAAATGACTACTTCGCAGTTAGGCCACTAATCACAGAAACAGAGAAAAGTAAAGGCGCACTGAAACTTTATACAGTATTATTTGTACAGTAGGCTTAAAGCGAGCTGTAGAGTTCTTGATGGGGCAGCCGGTCAACTCGATCTACGCGTCAAAACAATAACGATGATCTCGGCTGCTGCAGCTGCCACGTCACATCACACCGAGTCCTCTACAGTTACTGAACTGTCAGTTTTTTCTCAGTCACCCCGCAACCGATCACTGATCACTCTCTTTACTCTTCAGCGTTAGCAACTGCAGTTATTGTCAATGGTTTATCTAAAGGGCCTGGGGACGCGCTATAAGATCTTCGGCGAGACAGCGCAGAGTCAGATGGTTTTTGCCATTTTGGTGCATTTCGTAAAAAATATTTTACACTCAACAACTCAGGCACGAATTACTGTTATTCGCCCTACAACAACGGCAGCATGTATATGCCCTTACTGTACGTGGCAGGGAGAAATGACCTTAGGCTACATTCTGTTGTATAATACTGAACTACGAGCGTATACAGGGTGGGCCCAAAAATGACCCAACTTGTTTTTGTCACCTTACATAATTCTATTGTCTTCGCTATTTGTATGCCAAAAATCGGCAAATTTGGTGAAAATTTGACGAAGTTTTGACAAAAACAAGTTGGGTCATTTTTTGGCCCACCCTGTATATTAATCTCTGTTCTTAAGAATGTCTTGCACATTCAATGAAGAGTTGAAACATATAAAACTCTTCTGCGGTTGTAAGTAAATAAGTAAGACAGTTTAAAAGACACGATTTAACAACCAGTTGCAACGCACCGCGTTCTCGGCACACGGTTGTGTCCACAAGTAGACCTACAGTCGAATATATGACTATGACGCTCCTACAGGCTTACCTGTGATGACAAGGCCGAGATCAGATGCATCTTGACGCTGCAATTCAACGATCGCCGTACAACTGAACTCTTCTGCACAGCAACAGACGACACACATATCTAATGTCTGCTAAACCCGGTTATAGCCAGTTATGTGTAAATTGTAAGCTTAAACCATCATTTTTACCATCTATTGTACACTCATGGCGCGAATTAAATTAGTAGAACAGCGAATCATCTAATCCAAAAAGAACGGTGATGAGGGGGAAAGGGGCATGGGAAAAATGCCTCCTTCTCATTGGAAAATAAGGAAGGGCAGTGCCCCTTTTCAGAATTATATACCGAGTACACCATGTCTCAAAAATGAGCCACTACTGTTTTTAAATAGCGCCGCGAGACGTTGGCCGAATTAATAATTTTTGGCACGCAATAACCGCGTGACTCAGAGCGGCTCGCTCGCTGTTGATGCATCAATTTTCAGTTCGTCGACGTAAGATCTTAACACGAAGATGATTAACGTCAAATAGATAACATATTTTTAATGATTTTGCGGTCTCAGTGATATTCTGAACCGACGCATGCGCTACCCAGTGGAAATTCATTGTTGTAAACAGCCAAACTACGACTTCTGTATTAGGCCTACACAAGATAGTGCAGTAAAGGTGCGTTCTCACTGCGCGCGTTAATGGGATGCTTACACGATCCAGCAAACGTCCAGCAATTTAAGTGTATTTTGAATACATTTGCTGGAAGTTTGTTGGACGTTTACTGGATCGTGTAAACACCCCATAACGCGCGTCGCGCGTTGACGGGCGTTAACGTGTATTGCATATTCATGAGCCAACCAATTAAAGGGTCCTAGCCAAGTTCCTAGGACACTTTGATTGGTTGACTCATGAATATGCAATACGCGTTGACGCGCAGTGAGAACGCACCTTGAGAGTACTAACATGATCGCGGCAAAAATATGGCTGGTTACGTCACTTTTCTTCTTGACGTTTCTTTTTGAAATTTTTCAACAAAAATTATTAAGACAAAAATGGGCCTATGTTTTACGGAGCTATTCAAAAAAATTAAAAATGGCATGTTTTTTAAACATGGTCCATATATACAGGGTGGGCCAAAAAACTGGACCTGTTTTAGCGTTGATAACTCAGCGATGGTTATCCGTAGAAAGGCGTGTTATATGTCAAAAGTTTTAGAATGTTGTAGACAAAAAGGACCGAACTTGCATAGCAAATCATTTAAATATTTTTGCCTAATTTGCATAAATCTTTATTACCCCTGAAATTAGACATTTGCCTGCACTCCCATGTGCCCGAGTTCACTGAACTCAAAAACTCACGGCCAAAAAATCCAGATTTAAATTCTGTGAATTATTCAGTGTGGGGGCATTGCAACAAATAGCATGGTCACAAAATTTCAGTAACTGACCAGCTAAAACGTGTGCTAATCGAATGCTGGACTCAGTTGATCCTGAACACATTGACTCCAGCGATCGATCAGCTGCCTAAAAAAACTGATGATGGTTATGAATGCAAAAGCTGGGCAACTGCCTATGTTGAATTTCATCTAAACTCAACGTGTGTGTGTTAATGATTGTTGATATTTCACTGTATGTTGAATGAAAATCAACTTAAATTCATGTGTTACTGCCAATTTGGCATGATTTTAGGGGTGGGGCAGATTTGTGTGAATCAGGCAAAGAATATTTAAGTGCTGAAACATGCAAGTTGTATACTTTTTCTGTACACAGTTTCGAAACTTTTGGCGTTTACGCGCCTTTCCATCAGTAAAAATCGCTAAGTTATAAAAGCTCAAATATCCATGTTATTTATTGTTAAATCCATGTGTTACATTCAAATTCGGCAGAATTTGGAGATGACGAATATTTATGCAAATTAGGCAAAGAATATTTAAATGCTTTACTATGCAAATATGTCGTTTATTTCTTACAGCATTCTAAAAATTTTGACGTATCGCACGTCTTTCTACCCTTAACCATCGCTGAGTTATCAACGCTCAAACAGGTCCGGTTTTTTTTGGCCCACCCTGTACTTTTGGGTTGCCAAATGCGTATTTTGGTGCATTTTCGGCATATGTGTAGGCTACTATGTAGGGACCTATAGAAGACATATACGTGGACTGACCTTCTACGACATTCCCTGTCTGGCTGCGGGCAGATACGTGATGTTTCGATTCGCCAGTCGGCGCCAGCTGTCGTCCTCGGTCGTCTACAGCACAGTGAAAAAACACAGTGATATTGAACCAGAACGGATTTAATTGAAAATGTAACAGAGGTCCGGTTTTTACGCGCGACAGCTATGCCAAGCGCGTCTTAGCTATTGTAGAGGCGTCTGTGTGTGTCTGTCTGCCACATTGTGTGATTGTATCAAAACGGTGCCACTTGTGATGACGAAATCTTCACTGGGGCCATACCGCAAAGACTCTGGTTTTCTGAAACAAAATTTCGTGCTGCTTTGACAATGATAGTTGCGCTTTAATGCAATTGCAGAGTGTTACGGACATTGTGGACACACACAGTTATCGGTACACACAGACAGATACACCGGCGGACGCTTCTACGATAGCTAACGCTGTCGCATGTAATTTATGTCGCGACATTCAGTGTATTAATAGGAGCAGATCATAGCTTATGCAGTCACATCTTAAGCACAATAAGTAAGTAAGTAAGTAAGTAAGTAATTTATATAGCGCGTTAATTGTAACAACCTCGAACCCGCTCGAAAAGTAAAAATGTTTTAGATGACGTCTGAAAGTATATATGTAACGAATGTAGATGTTGATGTAGTGTCGTTTTGTAGTGAACGACAATGTCCATCAGTTCCGCAATGGCCCGAGAACGGAGCCTTGTGGTACTGAGCACGTGGCGTGAATGACACGCGAAAACACGGCATGAACCACTAAACAGTACGTCCTGTTCATTAAATACACTACACAATGCTGATGTCACGATGGTGCTTAAACAAAGCAAGCAATGTAACGACTAAATTATACAGTTATCTGCACGTACTTTCGTCACAGGTGACCTGCAGTGAGACATATACACCGTGTCCGGAAAAAGAGCCTACGGTTTTTTTTCAACATATCTTTGTCAAACCTTAACCTATTTTCATAATTTTTGGCACGAGTCGTCCTGAATATTTAAACTGTTAAAATATTTTTTTTTTACATTGCCATGTCACTACGTAGAGCTGACGTAATTATGACGTAATCAAAAAGTCCGTTTTTATTGTATCCGAGGTGAAAAAGCTAACACTGTTTCGGTTAATAACTTTAGCAAAATTTAAAATATGTTCATAATTTTTTGTAGGCAACATTAAAAAAGCAACATGCAACTGACAGTATACTGATAGTCCACTTCGCCCAAATACTGACGCCACTTTGCCGTGTAAAATAAAACACTCTTCGTATTCTTACTTTGCTCCACACCAAAATAAACAGAAATGCAGAAAAAATAGGTTTTTTAACCTGTAGCTGCCTTATTTGTTATCAACAGTGACAAAACTTGCTATCAACCAACTTTCGAGTCAACAACTTTATTACAATTATATTGTGCACTACCGCGACAATAACGCAGGCTGCCGAAATGACGCTGCCTGCTGATGAAGGCTGCTGCACAACGACGTTCCCGTACTGCATGCGTTAACACTGCGAAAAGCAAGAGTAGGTTAAAAATTTTAATAAAAATAATTTATTTTTATGCCAACAATCTCTAAAGTTTTTTACTGTAATTTTCATTCATCAGTTTTCCTGTTTTCACATTGCAGAGGCTCATTTAGACGTTATCTGTCCGCAAAAATGGCATTTTCCATGACGTCACGATTAAATTAGCTATATTTAGAGAAAAGTAAATTTTGAAGACAAGTTTTAGATGTTTTAGTAAAGCGTATCATTGTAATAATGTGTGCCAAAAATTATAAAAAATAAGTTTAAATTTGTCGAAGTTATTCAGGAAAAAGTGTAGGCTTTTTTCCGGGCACGGTGTAAATTGGGGTGTTTGATGGTGACCTGAAAGTGACTGATGTGCGATCAGTAGCATAAGCAATTAAGGCCTGCGTGACCTCAGCCGATCTGCGGTTGATCTGCTGTGTTTAGGCGAACCCGTAAAAAATCACTGCCATACTTGTGTCAAAAGAATGAACGATATATACGTCTGTGGTCTATTTCCTGGAGACTTTCGCCAGTGGGCATAAATTGTGTCATTGCCCATGGGCGTTGGAACAGGGAGCAGGTGCTCCCCCAACTTTTGGCATGGGAGAGCAGGCCATAGCTCTTGCTCCCCCAAAATCAAACAACTGCAAGCAAAGAGTAAGGGTGATAAACTGTTAACTTGAATATATATCAGAACAGAAAATGCTGTGTGTAATTAAACAAAATGCCAAAATCACAACGATATTATGAATGTGTCACATCGATGTCCAGAGGCTTGATAGATAAATTCGGTTGATACATATGCGATAGT
>Ga0056128_1006017_pt1 | contig 15304 bp, 10 predicted proteins | sample WorMetLIZISLAND2_FD_71113 | JGI IMG/M metagenome (GOLD analysis project Ga0056128, IMG submission 71113) | Marine gutless worms symbiont microbial communities from Max Planck institute for Marine Microbiology, Germany - Olavius geniculatus... ...
ATGCTCACGAGACGCGCGAAAGCCTATAGCAGTTCCTCTTCGCAAACTGTCAGTCTGTCTCCAGCCTTTTCATCGCAGTTCATTCTTGGATTTTGTGCTGCAGCAGAAGATCGTCAAAATTAATAATAAACAGCATGTCTGTACCTATTTGCAATCGTTTTCACGCTACACCAGATAATTGCGGTAAAATAACCACTTTTAGGAGGGGTAGCCGTTTTTGACGCCCGCCTGCGCCGGGCTCCATGAGCCTAGGGGATCGGGACTTAGACTGCTGAAATCTACGTGTAATGCTAAAAATTTCATACGCAGGTTGTCTTGGTCTAACTCCAGGCATTTCGTCGCAATTCAGTATTGAAATGTGCACAGCATCCAAATATTGCGAAAAATTCACTAAAAACCCCTTTTGGGAAAGTTCAATGTCATTCAAGGTCATCGATGTTGATAAATTTAAAAAGCCTGTCATCAGTGCTTGTTATGATAAGCAGCATGTATGTACCTATCTGCAACCATTTTCACATTACTTGAGCCAATAACGGCAAAATGACGTCTTTTTTTAGGGGGTACCCCTCTTTGACGCCCTCGTTCGAGGGGAACCCCTGCACCCAGTGTCACGAAATTTTGTCACAATAAACTAGAGACCTTGGGGCAGCCACAGTGAAGATTTCGTGATCCTAGCTTGCACCGTTTTGATACGGATCACGAGTGTGACAGACGGACAGACGCCCAGACGATGGCTAAGACGCACGAAGCATTCTGCTTTCGCGCGTAAAAAATAACGGGGAGTTTTGTTAAAGGTGCAGATTGAAAAATAGAAAGAAAATGAAAAAATAAGGTGGGAAGTTTTGTTAAAGTGTAGTTTGCCCAGTGAAAAATATGGGGAAGTTTTGATGTACAACCTTATCAAAACTTCCCCCCCCCCTTATTTTTCACTGGGTGCAAGCTGTGCTCACCAGGTATAGGGATAGAAGCAACTGAATATAATACATGAACGAGAATAAAATCAAAACACTTGTAATAACAGTTCCAGTATACAGACATTACAAAAATGCAAAATACAGTACACTGATGCAATATAAGCAATGTTCCTTCATTACTACTGTATATCTATGTAGCAGCCTTTCGCATGAGGCAAAAACTTCACTACGGGCATCAACATACCACCATACTCTGTCTACACCGTGTCCGAAAAAAAACATCCCAGACATTTTCGATTGTAACTTGAAAAAGGATTATCAGATTTTAATAATTTTTGACATCCATATTTCGGACTTAACTGGTGATCAAATGGCCATCCAATTTTCCACTGCACACACTGTCTGCTTCTGTACTACCTGGAGAAACAAAACCAACAAAATATCGCATTTTTATCCAATTCCGCCTGTTCGGGTTTTCCCAGGTAGTGCAGAAACAGACATTTGGTGATGTGGGAACAAAAATGGTCATTTGATGTAGAGTAGTGTCAAAAATGTTTGCATCAAAAATTATTAAAATATGTCAATTTTTTTCAAGTCACAATCGATAATGTTGGAAGATGCTTTTGACGTATTTCTGTTCATTTCAAGTCATATAGTGCAGAAACAGACATTGTGTGAGGTGAAATATTGAATGGTCGTTTGATGGCCAGCTGTGCGAGAAATATTCATACTGAGGTACCAAAAATTACTATAACTGGATATCCCTTCTTCAAGTGACAATCAATAACGTTCGGGATGTTTTTTTCCGGACACAATGTATGTGCAAAGTTTCAACTTCAGACTTATCCTAGTTCCTGAGATATTGTGTGCCAAAAAACGTTACAAGGTTATCCAGTCACCCACTTAGCTCAATCTGACACAGAAAAGGAACTAATATGCTGTCGTTTTAACAGGCTGCATTACGGTCTCGCAAGTCCATCCATCTGTCTGTCCCAAAAGAACAACAAGAAGGCATACAAAACCAAAATTTGTGTGGCTGTTCCTTGGGGCAGGAATAACTGGTTTGCCAATTTTCAGTCCAAAAGGTCAAAGGTCAAAGCTTGGGGTCAGGGTTAAAACTGCACAGATATAAGCGGATGGCAGCACAATATGTTGGCACTGGGCCACCACATTTTTATAGTTATCAGTCGGGTTACGCCTCGGCAGCAGGAACAAGCGTAAACTGCAGATTGACGTCTCCAGTGTGCGGTCTAAAGACAGTCCGGTGCCTCAGTGTCCAGCGCTGTCCACCGACACTGGGTTCCACAATGACCGGTGTGGACAGCAGGTGGACAGCCTGTCTACTGTGTCTGTCCCAGTCCAGTCGTTCACCTGGGCTCGGAGCTGATAATAACCCAGATGTGACCACATGATTCGAGTTGAGGCGACATTCCATCCACATTGCCACACCATTACACGTACCTCCGCTACACACACACATGCACAAAACAGTTGAAAAGGGTTAAAAAATGTTTATAGTCAGCTATGGAACGTCACCTGTCATACTCGTACAAGATAACGCAGTGTTGCCTGCCTCCCGAGGCAGATGAATGTGCCCTGCTTTAACTTAACCAGGCATAAGTTGATTTACCAACCTAAGAGGGATGAATTGAAGGCTTTACGGGTCATCCAGTCTGCTGGAACAGTTTACCAGACTACCTGAAGTCAGTGGAATCTTCTTATGATTGTTTTAGGCAAAGGTTAAAACATTTCTATTTAAAAATATTGCTATTATATTAGCACTATTCTAGCGCATTAGAGACACTGTAGATGCACCGTATAAATACATTTTGATTTATCTGCATGAATTCCAACACTGCAAACTGTTCCAAACTGGGTAGCGATCTGTATTCTAGTGCATAGTGTCAAAAATCAACTATTATATTATCCAATCATCACAGCAGCATCAGGAGGATAAATAAACACACAAGTGAGCAAGTAGTTTCTTTATGGCACATCAGCACACGACAGGCCATATGTGTGCAGTAACAAAGCTAACTAGAAATTTGGGGGAAAGCCCAACGTGAGTCCGCCTGGCGCAAGTCCGATTGAGAGCAAAAAATTGGGGGTTGAAATTCCATGGTAGCAAAGTCACATGGCCTGCACTCTAATGCATTAGCAAACGCAAAACACGCAGTGCCATCCTAGGGTGGGTCAACATCTGTGCCTGTAACTTTTCTGTTAGTGGACTATAGTTCACCAAATATTTTTGCCGAACCCGGCAGGGATCATCCTCGATGAAGTTTGTTTCCAGTTTTTGACATCTTGATCATTTCCGGAGGTATTTGCAGTCAATATCAAAAGTTGTGTGAAATCATGCCAAATATTGCGGTTTTTGCCCTTCCAATTTTTTGGGGGTGGAGGCCCCCTGAAAGTCTGTAAATTAGTGATCATGCCCACCATGTGGCATGTCATATGGCAAAGTTTCGTTGTCTTACTCCCTCTACACCCAAAGTTATAGGCGCAGATGCGCTAAATTTTAAGCTATTTTTGACCTCCTTTTGTGAATAATGTAAGGGGGACCCTATTCCCGATGGGGGAATGTGCTCGCAAGAGTTGGTCATTCTCTAGCGCGTGTAAAAATTTGGGCACAGCAACCTCTAGGAGCCGAAATATGGTCTGACAAAAAGTCCATTTGGGTGGGTATGATTCCACCTCGAGATCTCCGAATTTAGTGAACCAAATTTCACCAGACTTTTTTGCCTAATGCAGAAAGAATCGTGGTAGATGAAATACTTGTCCTATTTTAAATATCTTCCTCCATTCGGGACATATTCGCCGTCGAACTCTAAAGTCATCCAAAATCGTGCCAAAATTTGCATGTTTTTGGCTAATAAATTTTGTTGGGGGAAGAGGCTCCCAAATTTTTGGCTGCAATTTGCAAAATTCAGCCTACTACAGATCACGGTGCAAAATTTTGTGACAATCGGCCGACGAAGCTTAGAGATCCCGTGGCAAACAAATACATAAAAAACATCTGCACTGAAACATAAGTCTGCTTCTAAAGCTATCGCTTCCGGGTGGACTAACAAAAATTACGAACACAAATGAAACTGTTGCATAAAATCAACGGCATTTTATTCGATGCTATTTATTTAGCTACAGCAAGATACAGCAGAGGAAGAAAGCGACGAATCTAAAAGGAGTTCAGTGAAGTTGAACAGAAGCAATGTCATGATTGTTGATGCTTGGAAAATATCTCTGAAAGCATGCAGAGCAACTTACGAGCCATAGATGACAGAAGAGGAAAAAATGCCATAAAATCAACTCAGTAAGTAGCTGAGTGACATGACCTAGTTAGCTCGACACTGCCACTGCGCTCCAGTGACTTGATGCTGTGCAGTGATTTGCTGAGGTTGACATGAAGTAAGTCAAAGGTCGAGGTCAGAGGTCGGGCCGGGTACTCCCACAATGGATGAGGCTCCGCATAACCATCAGCTATCTCAGATGCAGCCTGACAAGTGAAGACACAATGGCTAATACTGATTAAAATTTATTTAACTGAATCATCTCCAAAAAGCAATCAAAATCAATCAATTAATTTCGAAGATGAATGGACGATGAATGTACAAAGAATACAAATGGATGGCAAAAACGTCATCATCTTTGATGTCATCTCTGTCAGCCTGTCATTTTCTATAACTAATAAATAAATACAAACAATTTAATCGCAAAAGAAGACAATGCCATGAAATTCACTTAATTCTGCACAACTTCGCTTATTCTGTGACAAGTTCAATGATCACATAATTCAGAAAGCACTAGTTATACTTGCGAAACCAACCTCAATGAGTATGTCGAACGAGCTGATGTTAAATTTTTCGCAGTCTCCAACGGCCGAGCGTATCTTATAGAGATGTTCAAACTCGACAGCGATGGCTTTGATTGAAACTGAGGAGGGTATGATACAGCAGTCGGCGCTTAGTAGTGATGAGAGGTGTGTACGGGCATACAGGAAGTGCAGGTTGTGCCATGGAAGTGAGCTGTTTATAAAAAATGGCTCACCTACCAGCAGGGTTATCTACACAGAATGACACACGGTACACAGTCAACTATTTGACACAGTGTCAAGTGCAGGTAGTGAAAATAAAATTAAATAAAACGAAAACAGAAGGTCATGTGACCTTAGCCATGCCCCTTTTTCAAGCTTTAACCATTTTGAAGCTATTGGCATTTAAGGCATAAAAATGCAGGAGTCATGTAACGCTGGCGACGTCCCATTGTTGAAAAATTGTTTAAGGTGTTTTGTGCGGACTGTCCCTGGGAACATGCATGTCAAATTTGAAGTCCACAGCTTTAACCATTTTGAAGCTATCTGTGGTGACAATGAAATGATGTCATTGTCACCGTGACGCCATGCTGCTGTGCACAGACAAACAGGATGACAGAATGACAAAAATGAAAACATTATAACCGCTAAATTCACTACATTTACTTGGTGAAGATAATGATGCCGAATATGCAGCGATAATCAGCATATCATAACAGTCAATAATAAGCCTTGCTGTAGTCAACATAAGTAGCTCTCAATTTAGTGACTATTTGTTTTGTCAAGCAACATGAAAACTGCAGACTGCCAGTAGCAGTAGTCAACAACTAAAGCAATAAGCAGGCAGCAATAACCTTGTTAAAGCCGAGGTGCTCAGCAGTGAGCTCGACGGCTGATTTGTCAAGCACGGTGACCTGTGACTGCAGACTGTTAGCAGCGACGTAAGCGTTGATCAATCGCCGACATAACATGCTACTCTCCAACGTGTACACCTACGAGTACAACAACACAGCACAGCCAGAAATAGAGCAGATGAAATATACATTGCTGATCTTCACTGTCAAATAAGACAATAATAAACAATGCCAAAAATGTAAGAAAATTAAAAAGGATAAATAACATCAAACAATGTTTTTTGAAAATCACATACTATAAATACCAGACCAGAGAACATCTACTAGTAACTACAGTGCTATAATGATGACATCAAATGATATGCAACAACAGAGATGACATAAAAACATAGGTCGAGTCTGAGCAGTTACTTTGGCAGCTCCAAGCTTGGCAATGATGAGTGGCAGAAGAGATGCATCACTCAGACATAGACAGACTGATGACGACTTTACTACCTGACACACGCCAACAGAATATCAACAGCAACAATGCTACATTAATAACACAGCCTCTGTTTTTCCCACACATACGAGGAATATCGTACAGCAACCACAGATAAATCACAGATGCCCCAAATAATCTATCCACTATCAGTTGTGTCATGGATGAAGGCAATCATCCCCTCCTAAATTTTAGCCTGTTGGAAAATTTTCTCCCAAAACTACAAAAATCTGGGGGTAAAAATCCCCCACGATACCACTGTGCCTCATCAGGACAAAATGACTGTAAAAGCTAGACGCTTTTTCAACATCCAAGCACCTAGGTGGACACCTTCATTCGCCACAAAATTCACTTGAATATTTGACCTCGTAGTGACTTGACTTAGACCCAACGACCTTCACAATGTAACTATGGTGTTTACACATCATAGTCCGCTACACACTTTGATGAAGCCAACATAATCTTTAACATTAGTGACCCTTTCGTGACCTTAAACAAAGACATTTTGTTTCTGACCCCTAAAACTTAAAGAATTCAACACGGTTCCAGAAAGCATCAATGCTGAAACTTTAGTAACATCATGTCCAGTAATACTTAACAAATGGATGATGATATAAATACTTTCGTTGGTGGAGGTCAGTAGCCCAAGCAAATCAAAGCACCGACATGCAAATAACAGATAAGAGGGTGCAGAATGAACAACAGACCGGCGTGAGGGCACCAATGAAAGCATTGTTCCTGGTCGAATCATTCATCATGCTGATACGAGTACGACAACAGGCCAGATGAGCTCCACATGTACATGCCGGACTTGTACTTTGTACAACATCTGTACTGCTTACATCATACACGCACATAGCACTACTGTACTACTGTACTGCTCAAGGACAGACCAAACTTGACTTAATCATATACAGGACTTGTACACTGTACTTGTAATTCACTCATCATACTGATACGAATGCAACTTTGTACTATTTGTACTACACACTGTACTGCTAAAACCATACACAGTACACCTGCACTTGTACTACTGTACTGCTCATAGTATATACAAGTGTTTTTTGTTTTATCAGTTTATGTTTGGTTGTAATTCTCTAAAGGTTTTCCAATATTATTAACTTTTAAACTGTCACAATTTGTACCTACACTTTTTGTCCGACTGTATAAATTCACAAGAAATGCAGCTGTTGCTGGGGGTGGCCAACCATATTGCCTGTGTCTGAAAGCATGCAAATATGAACATAACTTCTTACTTGATTTCTGAACAAAATATTACCAGTAACCATTTCGCAGTTAAGACTTTGGATACAGTTAGTACCCCAATTTGGGCAATGAGGGCTTGTAAGAAGGGAAGGGGTCCAACTTAGTACAAGAGGGTAGCCATCTGGCAATCCTATTCACTTGTTCAGACATGCATTACAGACGACAGATGACAGACACAACAGCGTGCTCAAGGTGCAACCCAAAAAGTCGACCAATAACATGAGATTGTGTATAGCACCTGCTCTCATGTTGACTGACGTCAAACCACAGGCTGTAGTCGTCATGGTAACTGTGCAGCGTAAACTGCTGATTGGTCGAGACTACCAGATGACAAGCGGGGTAATACACGGCTTGCATCCAGTGATCACGCCACTGACAAACACACACAGACTGACAGACAGACATAGGTGACAGATGAAAACATACTAACATGAAAACTGATGCACAGAGCTTTACATGATTTGGCCATTATCTTTATTGTGCAACCATCCTAACAGGCAACAATGCCCATCTATCCGTCAGACTCCCTAAATTGAAAACTAAAAGGCATAGAAGTAGTGAAATTGGTGTGAATGCTCCCCGAAACAGACTGGTGTGCTAATTTCTTGTTCAAAGAGTCAAAGATAAAGCTTAGGGTTATCTGTTTTTTTCTAGCTTAAATATTTTCCGGCAGCATAACAGAGGGGGGCGAGCATATGACTGGCAGTGGTGTGAGCCCAGTATGCCACAGTGTTTAGAGACAGCTAGCCAGTGCAGTTTCAAACGTGCCTAGCTTGTACTATCACTACTGCCAGGTCAACTCAGCCTTCCATCCCTCTGAAGTAAATAAATTAAGTACTATCCTGCCTTGCTGGGGTTGAGGTGGGGCACATTCACCTGCTAGGTGGCAGGTAACACTGTGTGATCCTACATGGCATGTGACACTCTTGACAGTCTGTAGCTCCAAGATGGGTTTCCACAAAGAGTTATACAGTACACACTCTTTAATGCATAGAATAGGCAAATGGCCAAACAATATGTCGGCACTGAGGTGCAGGATTTTTTCTGCACTTTGTAGAAATATCACCGGGCAACCTCTACTCTACCTCTGTTACTACTAGTACAATTATTCACAATACCTGCATATGGCTGGGAGTAGGGTGAGCCCAGTATGGTGCAGTGCTCAACGTTATCTCTGTATTGTCAAGCATGTCTAGCTGCCACCACATTAGCACTGCATCACAGCGACCATCAGCCAATGCTACTACGCAGCGCTCCTTGTGCTGACGCAGCGGCAACTCGGAACCACCAGAAAAGTCAAACCTTGCATAACAACGTTAACACCTCTGTTATCATCGATCATTGCTCTCCATGATGTAAATAACTACACTGTGTCCAACAAAAACGTCACTCTTTTTATTTTTTGTGATAACTTTGTCAGATGTCAACAGATTTTCACAATTTCTGGCAGAAACAAACATAACCCCCAACAAATTTAAAAGAAACACATTAAGCACACACTGCATTACGCATTGCCCACTAAATCTTGTCTTACACGTTTGTTGTTTGTACTGTACTGTATAAAAATGGCAATAATTTTTATGGCATACATTACAGCATCAAATATAAGGTCTCCACGCAGAAGTCAAATCATCACAGCTAATGATCAAGTTAGGTTAACAGTAAAAAAACTAATACGCAAAGTGGATTGTTTATATATCGAAGCAAATGTTCCAAGTGCTGCCCCTCAGTTGCCCGGTGATATTTCTACAAAGTGCAGAAAAAATGCTGCACCTCAGTGCTGACATATAATTTGGCCACTTGCCTAGCTATGCACATACTGCACTTACTTTTTTTTTAATTAAACTGATAGTCTAGTTTTATGTTGTCACTGTGCTACAAAGCAGTTGTGCTTTGTTAAAAGAGATATTGTTTTGATATGACAACACTGAATTGGTTGAGAGAATATCACAGCGAAGACTGACGTGGCACGAGCATGTATCAAAGTTGGAAAGTAAACACTGCCAGTAAAGGTGATGCACTGCTCTATAATTGGGAGAAGGAATCAACGAAGACAACCAAAGAAGTGGACAGAAAATACAAAGCAAGATATAGACATGAGAAACATACAATTTGATGAAAAAATGAGATCACATACAATTTGATGAAAAAATGGCCATGGCGCATGACAGTGTCCTATGAAGACGTCTAATAGCAGCCTCATCATCATTTTCTAGATGGAAGAAAAAGTACGAAGAACAGAGGGGGGTCAGTTTACCGAAATACCGGTATTGGTGGCGTCAGTGGTGTAAAGCTATCCTGTGTGACCTGGCTTAATTGCAGGTCATGAACTGCGGCCGCTCCAGAACATCTCGCGACCTCTGCTGGCGGAACGATGCACTCTCCATTGGAAAGATGTATTGGTTCAAACATGTTACAGTGACGCAAGAACTGTGAAGTGACAACTTGGGCATAGACGATAGCAGCTGATGGAATCACCATACTGTCTGTCTGTACACAGCAATGCACAGAAACATGTATGTCACATTCTACAGAGTGCTGCAAAAACATAAGCCATCAAATTTCACTTGGACTGACAGCACAACGGAAGCTTAGCTTTGCATAATTTAAACGACTACTGAAGATGTTTCTGCAGTGCAAGCATTTGACTGTGTCCGTGAATAAACAGGTCTCGAGTGCGATTCACACAATTTTAAAATCTAAGCCAGAAATCTGTTTGTTCTAACAGTCACTTTTTCAACACTAATCCAGTAATCCTATGTGCCACCTGCACCTTTGAAGTCGGAACTATTTTGCAAGTCATAGGTTTCACTCGCTATGGGTGACTGCCTGCAGACAAGCAACCATCTCAGTGTATAACCAACCAACCATGTCAACTCAGGCTTCCGTCCCTCCCAGGTAAGTCATCTACCAGTCTGCCCAGCTGAAGTTAAAGTGGGACATGTTCATCTATGTTCAGTGGCAGGTAGCACTCTGTGATCTCATATGGCAGGTAAAGCTTTGTAGCTCTGAAATGGGTTCACTTTAAGAGCAATACGCAACACCCTATATAATCTAAAAGTAAGTAAGTATGTTATCATGCCTGCAGTAGAGACTGGTGAGCATGTCTGAATGTGCTGAGAGCACCTTCACCTATCAGCTCTGTGTCAAACACTTCGGTCACCAACACATTTGCTTTCTGTTCCATGTCCCCATCTACAACGATGACCAACCAACGTCATCATCATCATCATCAGCAGCAGCAGCAGCAGCATTATTATTCATCAACTTATTATATAACTGTCCTAAAAACTCAGCCCGGCCATCCCCCATGGATAAGCAAAAAATGAGTACTGGCGGTGGTTAGGGCCATCTCTGGGAAAAAATGGCAAGTTCTGCGTAACAGTAGACTCTGTTACCACAACTGTTGGCGTGCGGACCCATTCAGTTAAAAACAATGGCTGTTAATAAAGCTGGCCATCTGGCCGACTTGGGCTGTATGCTTGCTGAACTGAGTTTAACCTTCACCTTTAACCTTCAAGTGCTGCTAAACAGATGAGCTCCCATGCAACGAGCCTAGTTCAGATAACTGTCTAGTGTTTAAGTGAAACCTTCTTTTTCTTCTTCTTGTCTTAACAGGCCACATCACAGTCTTGCCTGACCATCTTTCCTGTATAGGTTCTTAACTAAAACAAAGATACAGAAAAAACCACTATTCGTGTGAACGTCCCCACGGTACCAACGAATTAACCAGTGTGCCAATTTTCAGCTTAAAGAATCGCAAATCACAGTGCATGTAAAGCAAGGCAGATGGCTGCAAAATATGTCTGCACTGGGCCAACATTTTTCTAGTTAAGCTCTGAAAACAAGAAGAAAATATGGCCTATACTTAGTCCAACAGTGAGATCCGTCGAGCGTTTTGCTATCAGGTTAATACGACCATCAAATCCATTGTCTTTGATCACCTGCCTGGCACATTCCGCAACTGGCGGAAATGCCTACACATACAAACACAGGCAATGAGAGACGCATAAACAGACAGAGATACATACAAGAGGACCATTAATGATGTTGATTATTCTGATTTTCTCAAGGTTTTTCATTTTAATTTCATTACTCAGTACATGTTGTTCATATTTGCTCTGTTTTATTATACCATGCTACTTTTTGTTATACGGGCAGTTGTAAGTGCCATTGCGGCCTTTCTGACCCTTGGAACGCATGTTTTACTGTTCGCATACTTTTTTTTCTGTATTTTCTGACATTGTCCTGTTCTGTGTTTCCAAAATAAACTGATGATGATGATGATGATGATCTGGAAGTAATTTCCAGCATATTTTACCAAATAAAAATTGTACGACAGACACCCATGATTTTATAATCTGTGCCATGCTCTGCTATATGCAGAACATCACATTTAACATCAGGCAACAGATATCAGTGACTATTTGTGCTCTTTATGCAGAATGCAATAAACAACCATCAGCCATGAAACAGATAAAAAGCACGGAGAAGGAAAATGATAGACTGGATGAATGGCAAGCCAACCTCACAAGCAGTGACTGAGTCGGCACCAAGCCTTGCAGCCATCATTGCCAACAGACCAGTGCCTGTGCCAATGTCAAGTACATGTGCCTTCCTGCCTGCTACATGCAGGCCACCAATTGCCTCACTCAATGCCTTGTAATACTTCTGATTCTATACGACAGCAGAATGCATTTGTCAGATACAGCCCAGCAGTTGAAAGGCTATATGTTATAGTTAGAGCTGTTAGAGCATTAATTTTTTTAATGCATGTGTTAACATGTTAATAATGCACCATTATATTGGTGACATTGTAGATGGACTACATCAAGAGGGTGACTGGAATGATGACTGATAAACTCATGGCTGTGTCGCAGAACCATCATAGTAGTGATCAAACGACAACAAAACTATTTTTTAATTACCTGAATGTTACTCAGTCATCAAATTGCCCGCAGTTTAATGAAATATTGAAATCCTGCTTCACGGAATTTAGCAAATTTTCATAAGAGCAGCAAAATTTTTAACGTGCATTAATTTTTTAAACACGTGTTAATTCTTTAACGTGTTAAGTTAACATACTATTTCATCACAAAGAAACAAATTTGCCGAATATAAACCCAATGGACTATCGCATGTGGGGTGCAATGTTGGAAGCTTACTCCAAGCTTAAAACAAAGCTGAAAACAATTGTTGAAGTCAAGGAAGCGCTTCAGGTTATCTGGAGCAAGCTTGCAGTTGGTGGTGTACAATTTGATCATTCACAGTGACAATAAAATTCTGGCTTCTGATCATTTGTTAACTGTGTTGTTTCAACGACGTTATTGAATAGCTTGAATAAATAGCTCGACATTTTTAATGCTGAAAAAATGGTAGGCAGTCATGTTAAAAAATCTATAACTTTGTCGTTTCTCAACAGAATTACATTTTACTTGGCAGTTAGATGTAGAAGATTTTGGTAAATAAAGCTGTAAAATTTCAAATCAAAACTGCAAACGGTTGCTGAGAAAACAGCGAAAAACTTTAAGGGGCTAATTTTTTTGCCGCACCCTGTAGTATCGTTCGAACTCTATTCGTAGCAGCCTATGCAAAATGTAACAACACATTTCCCTAATTTCTCCATCTGCATCAGTGTTCAGAATTCTTTGCGTTAAAGCAACTGTTTTATTTCATGGCTGTAAGTCATCACTAGAGCTGTTGAAGAGTTAACTTTTTAACGTGTTAATGCAATGCAATTAATTTGTTAATGCATGCGTTAATGCTTTAATAATGCATCACTAATATTGGTGATATTGTGGACTACATTCAGCAGGTAACTGAAATGAACCCCACAAAGTTAAGCCTGTGTTGCAGAACCGTGATGCCTGATGTAAACTTGCACAACCGACAAAATTTTCTCACATTTCTTGTTTCATTTAATAACTTGAATTCGTCTGATCATCAAATAACCACAGTTTAGCAAAATACTGGATCAACTGCTTTGCAGAATCTAGTAAATTTACATAATTATGTGCATTAATTTTTTTTAACATGTGTTAATTTGACAGCTCTACTAATCACTACTATACACTGCTTTGGTATGTGGCGGAGGTTGGGAAAGATGCTCTTTTATTCAGTGAATAAATCTTTCAACAGACATCAGCAGCCTATACACCCAACAACAGGCCACACAGACTGTGTTGTAAAAGCAAAACAAATCCTCGATTTCTGTGCCAGACTGACTGCTTTAAATGTTTCTGAAAATGCAAGCATGATGCAACTCTGAATGATGTAATGTTAAAAAGTAGCAACTGCTGTATAAAGAAAATGTCAATTTTTCTCAAACATTTTATTAACATTAAAAAGCTTCATAATTATGACTACACAAAGACACTAATCAAGATAGGTATCCATCACCTACAGTACTAAAATATATTGAAAACTTTACTCGTTCCGTGTCATGCAGCATGTCAGCATAAGCAGACCTGAACACACACCCACACAACCGAAAATCAGAGTAAATTATGACAAACACTAAATAAATTATCTCACTAACTAACACTGAATAAATATTTCTCAAACAAAAACAATGGTTCTGTGCCAACCCAATCACTGCAACTGTATTTCTAGGTAGTCTTGAAATTGGATTTAAAAGATAATACATTGTAATGGAAATGTGTACCCAATGTCTTTTAGCCCAACTGCAGAGACTATCTTCTGTTAAGTTCGGTAACATTTTCAAACAAACTGTATTTGGTTTCAAAGATTATATCTGCCGTGAAAATTCACGGCAGATAGCGATAATCAACCACTTATTTTCCGTGAATTTTCACGAAAGCATCTTTTCACTTTTTGGCTATATGTCGTGAATTTATGTATTATGTATTGAAACATATACATGAAAGCTAAAGAAATAAACGATTAAGCACACAATTAATTATTGACGTGTTACAGCGATGCTGGTGCATCTGTTTGTCTGTCTGTTAGTTAGTTTTAAGAGAATGGGAATTTTAATGCTGTTTTGTTGCAAATTGTCTGCCGCAAGCGCAAGTCTGGCAGTGAAAGATTTTAGCAAATCTGTCAATGTGGGGCAAAAATATAGACAGACTCACTGCATACAGTTTATAGGCTTACATTTTAGAAATATAAGATCACGGTCACACTTTGAAACATTAGCTGAAAACTCATGGCCGCTTACCAGTGATGTGGTCAGTTACATAGGCCTACACTACAGGCTGCAGCAGTTGCCAATTCAGTATTATTGCCTGTATAATCTGATAATACTGTACTAAATAGCAGTAGATAATAATATTTATTTTCTATAAATTTTCATGGCAGATAGCCATTCAATGCTAGCTTCCGTGAAAATTCACGGCAGATAGCGAAAATCGACTACTTATTTTCCGTGAATTTTTACATTTTTTTGCATTTGGTTTGGTTACTTAGTCAGCACAGAAACAAGAAATTGGGGGCATCGCACCGTCGGGCTGTGCTATGTCCACAACTTGCTCAGGGTTGTTACCTGATAATGAAATAAATGGCCGGCAGTCGAACCCGTGACCTGAGTCCAAAATACTAACCATTAGACTATCAAGCCACACCCACCTGGCCACATGTACGAACGTACATACTTCAGGGTATGGGTAATTTGCGGAAATGCGGAATGCGGAAAGTAATTTGCAGAACGAGATCTGCGGAATGAAGATGATTGGTTGACGGGTATGATCACGTGATCAGCCCGATTCCGCAAATTACTGCCTACCTTCCGAGCTTGACGTGGTGGTAATTTGCGGAATGCATGGTGCGAAATTGCTGTAGCTAACAATGGAAAACAACGAAAACGTTGCAAAGCGTAGAAAAAATGCTAAAAAACGTCATTACTCCAAAACGTACAATGTGATTGTGAACTAAGACTCTGTGATAAACTGATTTCATTTTACGACTATAATATTATTGATTATATATTTTTTTGTTATATGTACATGTATTTTGATATTTT
>Ga0056128_1006021_pt1 | contig 15299 bp, 8 predicted proteins | sample WorMetLIZISLAND2_FD_71113 | JGI IMG/M metagenome (GOLD analysis project Ga0056128, IMG submission 71113) | Marine gutless worms symbiont microbial communities from Max Planck institute for Marine Microbiology, Germany - Olavius geniculatus... ...
TTCAAATTTTGTGTCGATCGGTTGAGGGGTTTCAGATCTGCGTGGGGTCGAATTTTGCCATTCTCCCTTTACTTAGCCGGTCGCCATTAACACAGGGCTGTGCTACCGCACGCCTGTGATTATGCCCGGTTCTTAAAAAGATTCGGGCTCGCTTACTGTTACAGTTCGGATTCAGTTCGGCTCTTTCTTGTCTGTAAATTTTTCCTTTAAAAGTGCAAAATTCGGGGCTGAAAACCTGCATTTTGCATCAATGTATTTGTAAAATGGAAATTCTGAGCACCCATAATCTCCCGTTTCACAAATTTTCAGCTGTGTCAGAATTCTGTAGGAGATTTGCAACTTCGCGACTTAACTACTTTTCTAATCTACGACGTCATTGTACAACAGCCATATGTCGGTTGATTGACTGACCGACTGACTGACTGAAGACTGTTTTGTAAGACAAGAATTATTATTGTTGAAAACATCAAGTATGGGTGTCTCACATTTCGACATCAATGTTCAAAGGAGCTGATGGCATCAGCAGGCATACGGCATATTAAGTGAGACATTTTGGACATTTTTGGCCATTTCCTGTGCCTACAGTACTAGTACTGGTACTGCTGATATCAGTGATAGATGTAATAGTACTGGTATATAGGACAAATAAAGTACATATACTTTATTGTACAGTGCAAATACTATGAACGAATGTAATGATTGAACTCTGGACCAAACTCATAGTGATGACTTCGATTCCCATCTCTAATAATTGTGAACTGGCACATTAAGTCAACAAAAGAGCTGTCTGTGACATTGCTAGAAACCTCGAATATATGCCGACAGTCCTCGAGCTGGACGAATCTGGCGTCCGGTTCATCCTCTGTGCCGAAGAACAGTTCGGTGACCTCATCGCGATCACAGACTCGACACTTGGTCGGACAGGTCTCCCCACACAGCCCTATGCACTGATGACCGCAACCTGCCAGTCTGCGTAGACAAGGCTCATCACAGCGTGGTCTATCGCAGGGCTCGTGACACAGCCGCGAGCACTGGCCGTGGTGTGGACAGGTCCACAGGCACGGCTCTCGACACGGTTCACAAGGCCGACCACACGACCTCGGACAGCGACTGTGATGACATCTGCACCAACACCCGGTTGTTGAAGGGTTAAAGATGGTGTTGTAGCTCTTAATGGAAGCCCATTCCAGAGCTACGGAGCGTCTTCTGCCGTATGGGATCACACAGTGCTACCTGCCACCCGACACAGGTGAACGCACCCCGCCTTAACCCAGCCAGTATAGGCTGGTACTCGATTTACCTACTCCGGATGGATGAAAAGCTGAGTTGACCTCTGAGGCGGTTGTGTGTCTGTACGACAGACTGGCCCAAAAAACATACAACTTTTATTTTTTGAATAACTCGGTGATACTTTGGCCGACTTTAATAATTATTTTTGGCGTGCAGAATTATCGCCAAGAAACTGGACGTGGATGACTATAATTTTGGCGACCTCACCTTTCGTTGTTCGGCTGTTTACAACTATGAATCCATATTGGGTGGCGCATGCGTCGACTCAAAAATGATTAACTGAACAGCGACAAACACGTAAAGGTAAGCGATCAAACACGAGTAACAGTTACTATCTCTCAGAAAGTCACACATGCCACTTTACATCAACGACTGTGATGACACCTACACCAGCAGCAACATTATCAGCAGAAGCCCAGCTGTCGCTATGCTAGCCAACCGTACCTGCCTGAGCCCGAATGCCAGCAAACGTGCAATGGTTTCTATCCCCTCAAATCTGGAGTCGGAATCGGGAGCAAGTCCCCCCAATTTCAGACTCAAGTTCCGCTCCACTTTTTGTCTGAAGCCCCCGCCGTTCGGGCTTTTTGTTAAGGGTGTAGACTGCCCATTGAAAAATAGGGAGGAGAACTTTTGCTCTACACCCTTAACAAAACTCCCCCCTTCTATTTTTCAATGGGTGCAAACTGCGCCCACCAGATATAGGGATAGAAGCCACTGTCATCGCGGAATTAACTGACCTGTTCTCACAGGGTCGAGCGCACGGTGGACACTGGTCCGTACAGGGCTCGGTACACCGGTGACCACAGACCAGAGTTCTACCACAGTCTGACTGACATGCCGTGTGAAGACGCCCTGAGAAACACGCCCCGCACGAACCGCTACATTCATGTAGACAATCCAACCGAGCAAGACACGGCTCCGTGCACGGGATATCATCACTGCGCTGATAACATCTGAAATTAAAACACGACGCAACATGTAGGCCTAACTGAACTTTGCGCAAAGTTCGACAGTCTAGTTGACCGTTAAGGCGCGTACAGAGCGACGAAACTAAACTAAACTGGAATATGGTTTATAGTTTTTGACGAACTGACCAACGGGCAGACTATAATACATTACTCAGTAGTCACCGTCCAACGGTGTCGATGGCCTACGTGACTACGCGCATGTGTACGTCAACTAACGACTAATGGGCTCACCCTGCTTGCCCATTGATCAGTTCGTCAAAAACCAAACCGTGTCAGTTAAATTAAGTTCAGTTCAGTTCAGTTCAGTTACGTCGCTCTGTACGCGCCTTAACGGTCAACTAAACTGTTAAATCTTGCGCAAAGCCAAATCGGTCCGCGGTAGCCGCCGTGGCATGCTGCAATATAGCAATGACGACAGCGTCGGCCAACAGCTATCGGCGTATACCCATAATCCTGCAACTATTGGGCAGCATGACTTTGGTCCTTGACCTATGACCTCGAAATTCAATACAGTTTTTGCAATTGTCAAGCTACACGTTTGTGTACGCATAGGACCGGTTGGTCTGTGCAAAGTCGTCAGCTACTACCATAAGTAGATCGTGTGACTAAAATCGACAAAAATAATAAATTGAAGATGGCGGCGGCCGCAATTTTGAATTCCGTTTATCGATCATCTTAGTTGCTACTGCACGTACTTGCACGAAATTTCATATGCGAACTAAGTTTGACGTTCTACTTCTACATGTAGTTGTGCCATAAAATCGAACAAAAAATGAAATTTAACATGGCGACGGTCACCATTTTGTATTTTTGCACAAAACATAACAAATAAGCTGCTGACTGAAAAAGGTTTATAAAATTTTGCAGGAATGTTGTTAGTTGCTACTGGAAATAGCACCAGAATCGAGAAAAGAAGTAAATTCAAGACGGCGGTGGACCGTGGTTACCATTTTAAATGTTGTTCATCACCTATAACTGTTTTTCACCCATCTGCACGAAGTTTGGTATGTAGACTAAATTTGCTGTCCCACATACAGGCTTGCCGTTATATTAAACAAATAACAAAATCCAAGGTGCTGGAAGTAGTAGTAGTAGTTGTTGTTGTGTACAAAGTAACTGTTCAATGACCTTTCAAACTATAATAAATCCGCAAATATTATATATAAAAACTGCAAGCAATTCATTTAATGTTGTATAAGCGCTGATGTAAAACGGCAAAAATCTAAAGTATAAGCACGAACATTATGCATTAGCTTAGACATTTATATATGGCTACTGAGAACAGATTAAATGTCTAAGTTAATACATCTGTTCGTGCTTTTACTTTTGAATTTTTGCCGTTTTACATCAGCGCTTATACAACATTAAATGAACTGCTTGCAGTTTTTTTATATAATTGTTTATTGATGCTTACTCTTACGTAGGCGGCGGTAGGCGTGGCCAGAAATTAGAGTCACAAGAGGCGAACTAGCCCCCAAGGGCCAAAAATTGAGGCCGAAAGCCGAGAACAAGGGTAAACTTCTTGGGTAGGGGTCAGTCGCCGGGACGCAGCCCCGGAAACAAACGCTTTTTGGGGCATGAAACCTCCTAAAAATGCATATATTGAGTTAAAATTTTATTAGTTTTCCTGCACAAATTTATAACGCATTGCATATGCAAGGCAAAAAGGGCGACTTTGGCATCTTGGGGCCATGGCCCGTTTGGCCCCCTAAATCCGCCTATGCTTGCAGCTGAGAACGAGTTGTTCTGTGAGGAACCACAATTAAGCTTATTTATAAAATAAAAATCGACACTGCAGTGAGGCCATTTTAGCTTGCAAAAATGCATAAAAGTGCGCAATTTCAACGTTGATTTTTTTTTTAAATTTGTAATGTAGCTGACCCCCAACACCAACACTAGAGAAAGGCCAAGGCGCCCCTCCAGCTTACTCGGCGCTCCGGCGCTTTACTCGCGATTGTCGGCCCCTCCATCGTCAGGATGAGTTATGGACCTAACTAAAGGTGCATACAGAGCGACAGAAACACAAGAAGCCCAGCTGTCGCTAAAGTGGGCCGACCTTAGCCTACTGGTTGTCACTAACCTTAAAGGTCATCCAAGGTCGATGATTTTTATGTCATTTGAAAGAGCGTATGCCACTTCCTATAATAACCTTAGCCCTATCTCGCACCGTTTAGACAAATACATCCGTCACATACAGACGAACAGACGACGACAATCATGACAAATGGACGAGCCGAAATAAACTGAAACGAAATTGAATGAAAGCAGGAACGCGCGCAGCTTTCATTCCAGTTCATTCCATTTCTGTCATATATCTTTAGAATATTTAGAGGCCCAGCTAGACAGCAGGACCGGGCGACACAAAAATGCTCTGCTTGCTATTTACTTGACGATGGATTCATGTCCGATGGGGCAGGTTCTGACGACGGCGTAACCACACTGTCTGGAGTGTTCGTCTCCACATTTATTCTGACACCGATGACCGCATGCCAGTTTCCGCTCACAGGGTGCCGTGCATTTGAAGTCAGACGACGCAACACTACACGGCACGTCTTGTACGTGACCACAACCAGACAGACGACGTCTCACAAGCTGCACAAAATAAATACACATCACAGAGCTACGGAGCATCACCTGCCATATGGTATCACACAGTGTTAGCTGCCACCCGACACAGGTAAATGCGCCCCATCATCATAACCCTGTAGCCAACGCAAATCATATTGTTCTGACCTGCATGCATCGGCCGCAGGTTTCGTAGCAAAGTCTGGTGCAGGAATGTGAGTTTGCGCAAAGCGGTCGGGAACACGGTTTGCGACACTTGTACTGGACGTGACCCCGGTCATACGTGTGACAGACTCGCTCACAGGCGTGTCCACAGGACAGTCGGTAGCCACACTGTCTCATGCAGCCGCCTATTCACAACCAAGACAACTATTACCACTGCTACTACTAACAAAAAATCTTTCAGGCATTAACGATTTTACACTAACTTATCTGTATTTTTAAACACGGTGTACAGCCACTGTCTGAAACATACAAATTCTTTTAACACTCATCTATTTCACTCCAGACCATAGTTTAAAATGCAGAAAACTGTAGTTGTTTGATTCAACAGACTACACTACCTTCAGGTGCTTTGTTGAAGTCGCTGGCTGAACGCGCCTCAATCTGCGCCTCTGCGGGGTGATTCTGACATGTCAGACGAAGCGATTCTCCCACCACTCCCATCTCCTTCATATCAGTCCCTCATGTAATCAATTAAGCCATGAATGTAAAAAAACGTTCCAGAAAAAAATGCAAAAAGTAAACAAAAACGCAAAAAAACGTAACAAACGCAGCAAAAATTTTAAAAACGTTTAAAAACGTCGAATAAAAAACGTTAGCCATAATTTGTTCAAAAGCTACATATTTTGTAGATACAAAATACCTCGGACTAAAGAGAGAAAAAACATGGGGAAAGGGGGAGGCGACAAAAAACAGACAGAAAGAGAGACAGAGAGAACATATCCCTAGACTAAATAAGTAAACTACCACCACTTCCTTATTCGTTTTTTGTGCTTTCAGAAGTGCTTCTCGACTTTCGAAATGGAATTTTCAATGCACGTTGTTGAAAAAAATTAAAAAAAACATTGAATAAATAAAGCAACGTAAAAAACGCTCATTACATCTATGCATCAATCGGCATCTTTTAAAGTGACCTAAGTAATACGAAATATTACTATGTCCACTGAAGAGTACGGTACCCAAAGATTACTAGTAAGTAAGTAAGTAGTCTGCATTTATAACGCGCCATATGTCAAAACAGAAGTTCGAATCGTAGGTGACAGACAATAATATATTACATTCTAGATGTAAATAATTTTTTCAGTAAGATTTTAAAAACAAACTACGATAGCAGCTTCAGTCAGGTTTCAGACTGGGCAGTGAGTTGTTGTTAAGTATTGTGGAAAACGGACAGTTAAATACTTTGCAGGTCAAATCACGGAAGTGCATGAGGATGACGCGAAACTGACTGTTAAGTTTGTCAAACGTCAAGTTGGCTCATCACATCTGTTCACTTTTCCCGATCCGGAGGATATCGACACAGTTGGTTATGATGACATTGTGGCCAATGTCAGAAAGGTAAAGGTAAAGATCAGAATATAGCTCTTAAGGAGCGAACACCTCACAGAGCTACGGAGCGTAACTTGTCATATGGGATCACAGTGTTACCTGCCACCAGACAGAGGTAAACGCGCCTCGCCTTAACCCCAGCCAGATAGGCCGGTACTCGATTTACTTACCCCAGAGGGATGGAAGGCTGAGTTGACCTAGGCGGTTGGTTACATACCGAGATGGTTTACCTGCTCGCGGACAGTCACCCATCGCAGTATTAACCGGGCCCGGCATACAGTAACTTCGCTGATCGGATCAGACGCGTTACCACTACACCACGCTGATTGTATAATGGTAAAGTTTGAATTTTTAAATTGTGATTTGTGCTGTTTTATATCTACAACCACGATGTCACTCTTACGCTGTATATAAACTGAACAGTTTTTTTGCATAAATTACGACTATAGCCGCCCTGTACCTTTGCTTTCTGGACCATTTTGCTCCATAGTTCGCTGTTCTTCGCCAGATGGCGAAAGTTACCGATCACGAATAGACCCATCTTGGCGCGAGACAGGGCGACACAGATGCGGTTTTCATCTCGGACGAACCCGATGCTGCTGGGGGTCTTCGGTTGTTCACTGCTGCTGCAGCTGCGAACCAATGACAGAAGGATGATGCCGTTCTCTTCGCCTTGGTAATTGTCAACGGCACAAAGTCGCACTTGATGCAGTGCCGGCCGCTCACGCAGCAGCTTGCGTATCAAAAACACCTGACAACACGTAAGCCTACCGTAGACTCAGTGCTTAAATTGCTGAAAACAAGTCGGGAAACTCTAACAAGCAAGCGAGGCGCCGCAATTCGTCGTGCTGGCTTCAGAAATCAGCAAATTTGTTTGTCCGCGTAATACTTGTCAATAGGTGGACTAAGACACAATGTCCGCGAATTCACCCGCACTCGAATTATTATCGTTAACGCTAACGCCAACCATAACCACACCTGTAAATTTAATCCTAACCCTAACTCTAATCCCAACCCTAATTCTATTCCTAACCTTAACCCTAAACCTAGCGGTTAATTCGGATGCGGGTGAATTAACAGACAAGAACCCAGACTAAATATGGACGAAAATTGTGGCCTTGGCATCAGAAGCGTTTACACCATATAAACGTTGGAGCAAATGCTGCATGAAAATAGGAGGGGAAGGTTTTTGGGGAAGTTAGCGGGAAAATTAAATATTATTATTCTGCATTTTTGATTTATTCCGTGTTATATCAGAAATGCAGAAATATAATACTCAACTTCCCTCCCTAATTTGCCCACAAAACCTCCCCCCTTGGAGTGTTTTGCATGTATATGCTATATCATTAATGCAAAATTATAATATTCAATTTCCCCCTCCCTAATTTCCCACAAATCTTTGCCTCATAGAAAGTTTTTTTTGGGAAATGAGGGGGGAAGTGTACACGCAATACATCAAAAATGCAAAATTATAATATTCAACTTCCCTAATTCCCCGTTAATCTCCCAAAAAACCTTCTCCTCTAGGAAGGTTTCTGGAAAATTAGGGGGAAGTGTACATGCAATATATCGGAAATGCAGAGTTATAATATTAAACTTTTTCCTCAATTTTCCCCAAAAAAATTCCCACTAGGAAGGTTTTGCATGTTTATGCAATATATTAGAAATACATAATTATAGCCTTTAATCCCCCTAATTTTCCAAAAAAAACCTTTTCCACTAGGAAGTGTTTGTGAAATTAGTGGGAAAGTGTACATGCAATATACCAAAAATGCAGAATTATAATATTCAACTTCCCCCCAATTTTTCAAAAACTTTCCCTCTAGGAAGGTTTTGCATGTGTGGAATATATCAGAAATGCATACATATAGTATTTAACTCCTTTCTTAATTTTCCCAAAAAAACGTTTCCTCTAGAATGTTTTTTTGAAAATTAGAGGGTTGAATATTATAATTATTATAATTTTGCATTTTTTATATACTGCACGTATATGCAGTATATCAAAAATGCAGAATATGATAATATTTAACTTCCTCTAATCTATCAAAAATTTTCCCCTAGGAACTGTTTTGAACCTTAAAAGCTCAAACTGTTGTCTGTCTGGACTTAGTGAGAGGCCAGCATCGTGATATTTTTTGCAACCAGCTGCAAGTGATCAGAACATCAGAAGTGATAAAACAATAAGTTACAATAAATTCATCAAACTACAACCTGTTATTATTGTTTTTGTTGACGTTTCGGCAACCGCTGCTGCCTTCGTCCGAACGACAAAACAATATTTACTTGTGACCAATTGCAGCTTGTTGCAAAAGTGTCTAAATGCTAAAAGACAGCATTGTGTGTCAACTATCAGTAACACGCCAGTGTCAGTGACGTTGATGTCAGCCATAGACTTGAATGATGACGTTAACTCAGTTGTTTACTGGTGTCATTTTGTGTGAACTAATCACTACTGATGTTATAACAATTCATTAACAATGTACGGTTGCCTCATGATGCAATTGACACTCATGCAAGCTGCTTAGGCCTATATCAATGACAACTGGCCTCTAGTCTGTGTGTCTGTCTTGTTTGTCAGTGGCAGTGTCAATTTGCTGCTGCTGCAGGTGATGATGATGATGATGATAAGGCTAATAGTGACGCTGTTACTGTTTGCTTGGTCTTCGAGATATCACGAATGTTAGTTCTTGCTGTAACCGATTCTCAAGTCTGCTGTCCAGTTTTTATGGCATACTACATTTCAGCTTGTAATACGCTGTTTTCAATTCATGATTTACAAAATCTTGCAACCAGAAGTGCTCTGTGATGCTTAGAATGCACAAAATTCGTTTTTCGCAGGGGAGCTCACGACGCTCCCCAGACACCTAGCGGGTAAGTAGAGGGTACCCTTTCCCCATTCCCACCCCCTCGACGCCTGCGGCGCCTCGTTTTCGGCGCCTACGGCGAATCACCTTGAGTTGAGGGGAAACTTGTTCCAAGAACTTAGGGGGGATAGACGCCCCTGCTTGGCATTGATCTCGAATAGGTGTGGCTTAAACTTAAACACTACAGTTGAACAGCATTAAGAATACACAGACGGACAGACAGACAGACAGACGAGGCAATTGACATGAGTAAGTAACACTACAGATATATAGACATATTTTTAAGCGACTGGCTGAAAACTCAGCTTAGCCAAGGAACTGATACGAACAGTATCATGCAAAAAGTCTACACATTAGCTACTCTAGGTAGCTTGGAATGTAACAGCAAGGTGTCGAATTTACGATCAAGAGGTCGTGGGTTCGACTCCCGATCGGGTCAACATCAAGTGGTTACTACTTGGATGGGTGACTGTCCGCGGACACGTAAACCATCTAGGTAAGCTATGTAACCTAGGTGGTCAAATCGGCTTTCCATCCTTACACGGCAGGTAAATCGAGTACCGACCTGTCTGGCTGGGTTTAAGGCATAGCTCGTTTTCAAGTGTGTGTGGATCATCCGATCAACGAAGTTACTCTACACTGGGCTAAGTTGGTACATGACGGGTGACTGCCTGCGGGCAGGTAAACTATCTCGGTATGTAACCAGCCGCTTAGGTCAACTCAACCTTCCATCACTTCGGGGTAGGTAAATCGAGTACCAGACTACCTGGATAAGGTTAAGGCGGGGCGCGTTCACCTCTGTCGGTTGGCAAGTAACACTGTGTGATCCCATATGGCAGGTGACGTTTGGTAGCTCTGTGATGGGCTTCCTGTTAAGTGCTACATGACTGATCGGTTGTTACACGCCAGCGTGTAGAATAGCCTACCTGTCCAGTGTACGGAGTGAAGATGGTGATGCATGAGGGCGCATAGCCCTGCAAGACAAGGTAGTTACAAAGAGCGACGAGATACGTCGCTTCATGCTCGTTTGACATGCTCTTGAGTTCCCCGTCACGACGTTCTTCACACGAGTGGCTGACAAAGAACAGGTTTGTAGATATGCCCTTGACGTTTTCGTACGCCTTCGCCGTCACACGTCACATGCACAGTAACGTTCACGATGAGAAAACACTCTACGCTAAAACGCGTTAAAAATACCTAACTACGAATGAAACATCAAGCAGTTTTTATTCACTGAGAATAAGCTGCCACGACGTTTACTCTGGCACAAAACTAAAAACTAAACCCGTAAGTTTAAAGCAAAACTGAAATGAGAGAAATGAAACAGGTAAGCTAGGCCAAAAATATGCCGACCTACGGTCGTAGTGATCACGAATGATCGTTATCATAAATGTATGTTTAAAAAACTTACCAGTTTAAAACTGTGTAATGACGTTGTAATGATATCAGTCCTCTAAAACAGCAAAAATCATTTGAGTAACCTTAGATGGGGCTATGCACATGGCGTCCCTACAAGCTGACTTTAATTTGTAATCTCTAACATAGTCCAAAGCCTTCTTCATTTGATGTTATTTGTCGTATTAGACCTACTTGCCCAATGTTTACTGACTTGGCCGAACAGTCTAAAATGTGCACCGTAAATAACAGCAAGCGTATAGGTCTAATATAGGCTTAACTAATGTAAAGTCTGCGTAATGACGATATGGTGATCTCATATAGCTGCTTTCGCTTTGGACCAAAATACTGTAGGCCTGCTGCATCGGATGGTCATTGCCATAATAGGCTACTTAGGCTAAAATTGAGTGCACTAACAGCGAATGTAAGGCCAAGACGACAGCCGGATCATTCATGCATGCAGTTATAAATATACAACTTTATTCGTCAAGCACACGGATAAATTCACGTTTTTATTAAACATCAACAATGTCCCATCACTTTATTATCCGGCCATCCATCTGTGCATTCTACACGCGTTAATAACTCAAGCAATAAGGCGCAAAAATCCAAGATTGATGTAAATGTTTTCCATGGCACAGTAGCTGCTGCAGCATCTTTCAGCTTTAAAGTGTCTAATGTCAGGGTTAGGGTTGTGCTGTGCAGTTGGACAGTTTGTACGCATAGGCGTAGGAGTGCGCGGTTAGCTGAATACTGTGTCGGCACAGAGTCATATATTCACTTCCTTGTTACTATTAGCTAAGCCACAACAGAAACATTTTTATTGCCAAAAGTCGAAGAATGAGCCTGGGGTATGTACGAAGCGCTATTGCAGACCCCGCACCTTTACCTTTTACTTTTCTAAGGCAGAGCAGTATAGGCCTACCTCCGGTCGACTACAGAACGTTGGATGTGTCTACTACTGCTGCTGCTCCTACTACGCTGCTGCTCGTTATACCTGGAAATCACGGTTGGCTGTGGTAGACTTCGACTGATGTCATCCAGTTGCCAAACTCTGAACCCGCATCTCCGTCAGATGCAAGGATCTTGGTAATATTTGTTGCACAAGCCAAGTTATAGCCAATTTTGTCCCAAATTTCGTTGCCATGGCAACGGGGGTCGGTCGGGAAAAATGCGATTGACAGCATTCGAAACCCGCTCTATAGGCGCAAAAATCTCGCAGATATCTCTCACACGAGCCCAATTATAGCCAATTTTGTTTCAAATTTCGTTGCCGTGGCAACGGGGGTCAATCGGGGGTAAATACAAATGTGACCGTTAATTAGGTCGTCTTCGAAAACGATACTAAAGAACCAAAAATTACGACTCTATCTTGCACACAACAACAGTTTAAAATTTTTTAAAATTTTCACCATAGGCGCCATTGTAATTTTTTCAAATTTTTCGAATAAATAAGTAAAAAATGAAATTTTTATTTTGTAACAATAAAAAGACACTTCTTTGCGCAAAACCGCGTCATTTGACGTATTAAGCATAAAAATTGGTCTAACGGACTCGCCTGTAGGCAAGTTCAAAAACCAAAAAAATGTAGTAAATTTCGAACAGGAGGGGTGTATATTTTACCTATATGGGGAGCAAAAACCCCTGGACAAATTGAGCCCAAATTTTTTGGTGGTAGGCGTCCACAACGTAATCACGCCATTCAAATTTGGTGACGATCGGTTCAGGGGTTTTTGGTTGGCTGAGGGTCAAAGTTTGCCTTTTCCCATAGACTTTGAAGGTCGTCCTTACAACACTCACACTACTGTGTGAGGTGTAATGTACAAAAGTTAAAAAAAAATTTAAAAAGTCCAGAAAATAAAAAAAAGTTAAAAACGTTAAAAAACTGTCTATTATATCTATGGTGATTACCGTGACGCTGGAGTCGTCCGTAAGCGTTGGGTAAATGACTCGGAGTAAGTTTGCAATCTGCGGTCTCATTCGATGCTGTCTGTGTAATGTCTCGTGCTGCAGATCGTTCATAACAAGCCGCTCAAACAGAGAATATTTCAGATTATAGCTTTCCGCCAACTCGTAGACATTAGGACTCGGTCTCAACTGTTGGTGATCGCCTGTACATTGTATACGACACAAAACGTCACAGATTAGGCCTATGCATTGCTTTCAGGACGGTCTAGCGTCCATTATGTACTGTTACAATGAGTAAGCGAGTACTTAGTGCAGATTTATACCACCACTCCAGACAGTGCGGTATCGTACTTGAACCACGCTCGAATCGCACAGACAGACTACACCGTCGTTTGCTTTATGACGATCGAACGACTGCAGCGAAAAGTTGTGAAAACAGAACCAGTGCAAGCCGAGTGCAGTGGTCTAAACGAGGCATAAGACACTGGGTCACTTCACTTTTTGACTTAGATTTTCGCTGAGTCTTTTCGCTGAGCGAAAGCTAAAGCTGAACGCTAAAGTCTGTACTTAGACCACAGTTCAACTAAACTTTGATCTAAGTCTACTGACTTAGACCAAAACGATTAAAAATGGCGGAAAAACACGTAAACCTAACAGGAAATTAATCAACCATATACGCTTGGACTTGCTTATTTAATTGCGCCGCGCACGCAAATGACGTAGGGCCTAATTACGTAACATCTGACGTAATTGCATACAGCGTTTATTTTTGGTACCAGACTGCTTTAATTTACTAAACTATCCGTACGCATAGGACTGCAAATGGTCGCCATGTTTTCGCTCAGCTAAAGTCAGAAGTTGAAGTGGATTCAGACTCAGCGAAAGTTAAGCCCTAAGGGCTAAAGCTATCTCTTCCATGCAAATCGAACCGACTTTGGCCAGGTTAGTTCGGCTCAGCTTTGGTAGGTACTTTTGGACTCAGCGAAATCACTTCACTTTCTGACTTTAGTAGGTACTTAGACCGAAGTGTAGACTCAGCGAAAGTCTAAGTCAAAAAGTGAAGTGACCCACTGTAAACAGTGCCGAAACGTACTTATTTCACGACTGTGATCGAACTCACGTTCGACCAAAAAAATGGGTGATGTATGCAGACCCGAGCCATGTTTCGGTCGTCATTTATCATCCTCGATCGGGATGACCTCGTTCAAATTTTAGTAAACCTTCACAAGTTCGGTAGCAAGCAAAGTCTTTCACGAAACTGACGTTGAATATTTCGCAATTTTAAGTTCCAGTGTGTGGCAAACACACGGACACACGGACGGCCGCCTTTCCGGCAGCTATAATAGGGTGTTTACGCGATCAAGCAAACATCGAGCAGCTATGGTAATTAGCATGCTAATTAGGAAGGCGGGCGGGTTGTAAATTGTAACTGGAAAGCCTATATAACATGTGGGATAAAAGCCTAAGCCTAGGCCTACATTTGAGCCAGGGGGCGGGGTTCCAATGGGCCAGCTTGAGCCAGCTCGATGCTTGCTCGATGTTTGCTCGATCGTGTAAACACCCTATAAGAAATCGCTTCTACGTGGCAAGCTATGCTGACGCTTTGTAAAAATGTAGACTATAACTATGTATATCCATTAACCCTTTTCACAATTCACGTCTAAACTTTTTGTCTACGAAATTACCCGGGGGCCCTAATTTTTGGGACTCGGATTTAAAGGTATCAATCTGTTGTTTATCATTCGGAAAGGATCGGCTAAAGCAGTTTGAAGATTTTGCGCTCAAATTGCAAAAAAATAATTGCATCCATGTTTGCGGAGGCCCCAAATTCTGGGACATTTGTTTATTTTTCGTTTTCAATCTGCATCAATTTCTCACCACGTGGCAACGCAGGTTATATTTAGAAGAAGAAGATTTCGCATAGGCACTAGGCAGCGAAGCTGAACTAGGCCCGTTGCGTGGGAGCTCATCCCCTTTAAGGCACTTTGAGCCGGCGAGGGGATTACAGAGATTGTATGACATCTTGGGTGGTATTACGTCACCCAGTAGACGGACACCTTGGGTGGTTTCTTTGAAGTGGCGCCGCTGACCGTGACGGCGGCGACGCTAGCTATTGGCTTAAACACCTGAGCACGCCGACGGGTGAAGGCGGGTCTTAAGTAGTGAAGGTACTGAGTAGACAGCGAAACCGAATAGCAGCTGAGCAGAATACTCAATCGTTTACGGACCGGCGTCCAAATACCTGTAGCCCAAACCATTTTCACGACATTAAACATTGCTACATTGCTATAAAATCTGCTCGTAAGTATTTACCGACAGCAAAATGAGTATAAAAGTGCCCATGTTATATACGTGCTTGTACAAAGCAGTTGTCAAAATGGCTTTATATACGATGCGCTCCGTGTTTATGAAGGACAGCATTGTTATTGTGCCATGTGAAAATAAAGTCGGATACGTTTATAAGTTTGCGAGGAAAAAAGGTAACGAATATCGCTGTTGCCGGTGTCGCGAGTTAGGCAAAGATCGGTATATAACGGTCGTCGACGGTGTAGTTAAGGGTCGCAAAGATCCTGAAGTCGACCACCACGAACATTGTGAACCGTTTCCAGAGTCTGTTGTGCGAGCTCAGCAGCTGGATCGAGAGATGCGGGCCAACGTTCGTGCTACGGGAAAACGCTCAAGGGAGGCGTTTTCGGAGATGATGCAGTCCGTGGCCAAGAAGTGTAAGACTTCAGACGAACAAGCAGACGTTGTGGCC
>Ga0056128_1006022_pt1 | contig 15298 bp, 6 predicted proteins | sample WorMetLIZISLAND2_FD_71113 | JGI IMG/M metagenome (GOLD analysis project Ga0056128, IMG submission 71113) | Marine gutless worms symbiont microbial communities from Max Planck institute for Marine Microbiology, Germany - Olavius geniculatus... ...
TCGTGAATTTTAGTGCTTTTAGTTTGATTTATGACAATTAAAGAGTTTTATCAGCAGCTTTTGTACGGATGTTGCTGTTTGCTACGTCTCGCACTTCAGCACTAAGTAGTTGACATTGACCATCTTGAGTCTCGACTTAGTGTAGTAAATATTCGTTGTTCTGAAATTTCTTCGTTAGCAATAGCGCAACACCTAGAAATAACGTCTGTGGAGCCCGTGAATTTCCCGCGAATTTTTGAAACTCTTTCCGTGAATTTTCCATGAAATTTGACACATTTAAAAAATTCTGCCGTGAAATCATGCATTTTTTCCCGTGAATTCGGTCTGTCCCTAGATATCAGGAATTTCAGTAAAAATCGGAAATATCAGGGTAAAAAAATCCTTTGTAAAATGCATCAGCATGATTTATAGTATCTCTCACTTAGTACTCTATGTCAATTTTTATGCTGTTTATTGCTGAATGTAGCTTATTTATGTTTTAGTTGGGAGGCAGCTTGATAATCCAAAGGTTCGATAGTTTGAAGTTTTCAGTGGTTTAGAAGTTTTAGGGTTCTTTCCTATACACTTTTTTAGAGTTGACTCAAACTCTGCATTTCCTGTTAACTAAGAGTAGGGTTAGGGTTAGGGATAGGGATAAGGTTAGTGTTAGAGTTAAGGTGTTAACTAGTGAAAATGCCTGTTGCACTATACAGTTACACCTTCAGACTCTTGAGCCTTTAAACTACCGAAACTTTGAATTATATAAACACACAATCGTTTTAGTTTTATTGTCATTGTATATAAACTTTTAACAGTTTGATCGTTGACTTCAACACCAGTAGTACAGGCGTGGTATGAGTACCAGTTGAAATGGTCAGGAGTGCTACAAATCATCAGGGAAACATCCGGTAATTTTCAGGGAATTTCATGGTGTCTAGAGTGGTCGCCATGGGGCCATTGTAGTGCTGTGTGTTTCATTGCACTCGTAGATATGGCAGGTAGATTGATTCAGTGGTTTTGTGAATACTAGCTATAATAATTAGTCAGTCAAAACACACTTACATAGTGCCATGTATAGCAAGTGAATCAGAGGAAAGTAAAGGCAACTGGCGTGTAAAATTCATTCAGACAGTCCAATCAGTAAGGTTTATGATGGCCAACCAGAACTAAAGAAGCTGCTAATTTGAAGAAGACTGCATGAAACCAATATTAATATTTGATTCAATTATGAATGTGTAAAAGTTAGGGCCACACCAGCGGGTAGATAAGTGTGAACAGAATATACTGTTTTCTGCTTAATGTGACTTGCAGAGGTGCTGCTAGTGGTGTCAACTCTGCCTTATCTCAGCAGCCAGCTGCTGATGATGCAGCGGACAATGTCAGCGGGTTCGTATGTCTTTACAGTGCTACTGTTCATGTAGGCTACCTCATTTGGCTGCTGTCTTTGTCCTTCAAAGTCATTGCAGTTTGGACACTACTATAAATAGCATTATAGCTGCAAAATAGTGTAATGCAGCCATGGTTTTTTTAATCATATTATGGGGCGGGGCAGTGGGGCAGTATAAATTTTTATTATGATGTGATATAAAATATGATAAAATAGGCATCATAGAGAGAGAGCGTACTGAACTATGCAGCTGTGAATCTTGTCAAGTCATTTATTAAGACCATCGTTCAGCCAATTCATAATCATTTTTCTGATTGTGTCAGTGTTCCAAATATGGCAAGCTTTTCAAGTTTTGTGTTGAATCATGCAGCAGGTTTTGTTTTTGTCCGGGGTTTCACATGCATCCACATCCACGTATTTGTTTTTGCGGCCAGCAGTGAAATTATTTGGAGCAGTGGCGTAGCCAGAAATTTCAATGGGGGGCTAGTCTCTCTTTCCTCCCCTTCCCTTTCCCCTTTTGTCCCTTCACTTCCTGCCCCTTTCCTTTCACTCCCTACCCTCCCTTTTTCCTCTCCCCTCCCTTCCCTTAGAAGAAGGATTCCCTGAAATCCAGCTAGTGGGTCTGGGGGAATGCTGTGAGCTCCCCCAGTGGGGTCTGGGGTGGAGCCCCAGCCGAAATTGAATTTGATGCATTTTAGCTTTAAAAGATGAGATCTGGTGGCAACAATTTTAAATATTTTCCCGAAAATGAACTGACCAAATTGGCAAATTTTGTGCAGCTTATACGTATGCTTATGTTTTGTCTGGAGGATTCGGGGGCTGGGCTTCCTGGCTACGCCACTGATTTGAAATTCGGATAAAATGGTGGTTTTGTGCATTTGCCGTATTTCCAAACTGTGCTCACCAAACACAGCAATTTCTGTGTACCTTGTGGCTGCCCCGACCCGCTAAGAGAGCACTTAGGCTACCCCAGTTCATCGAGCCTAACATCAATGCTCTGGTTTCTGCCAAACCCTACCAAGCAGTCACATTTTATCAGAAGTGGGGATTGCCATCCCAGGATCCCGAATCCCAGGATCCCAGCCTTTTTCACCAATCTTGAATCCCAGGATTGGCGGCGTCTCAATCCCGGGATTTTTGGGATCACAAAAATGAGTTGAAATTTTACTTTTTCGTGTGTTAAATAATAAAAGTAAAATTTTTTAGCCGTCTCATAAATGAAATATTTCACGTGTGCACATAATACTCTGTGCTGTGCACTGTAATTTGTATTTTTACAGTCAGTGTCACTCCCTACAGTTTGGATATATTTTGTGTAGGGGCCTATACTACATCCTATGCATGAAATAACTCATTTGGGTATACCAAAATAACAACCAATCTGTGAGCCTAATTTCGAAACAGGATTACAAATTTCTCAATCCTGGATCACGGGATTGAGAATTCAATCCAGGGATTGCGATCACTCATCAAAAGCCATCTGAATTAGTTTGTCTTATTCTGGCAGTGAGTATACTTAAGTACTAAGGTTGAATCAACTTGCTGCACGTGGATTTCAAGCATCAGCAGCAGTTTAAAGCCTAAAATTTAATGTTATTTAAAATAATTAATGTATTTTGTTATCTCTAAAAACTAGTGCAACTTGCTGACTGGCTGATATTTTGCAGTGCGGCCCAAATATCCGGAAGAGTTTGAGACCCCTGGTTTACATGCTGAAGTTTCTGACTGTGCACGTGTATAGGTCCGGTTCAGCACTTCATCGCACTAGCTACCGACGTCAGAAGATGGATGAGAGTTTCGGCATCCGACCTGCTTACACTGTCGGCAGCAGGAAGTAGTCGATATACATCACTCATTGTACCAGTGCACTGAAAAACATGCAGAAACGAACTTATGTTGGACTGTGTGCATGTTCTCTCAGTTACTGTGCGGACTTCCTAATACACGCCTTCAGTGTTTTCTGTTTTGTTGGCATTTCGTTGGCAAATCCTTCGCTCTGATTGGCCGTCATCGGGTCACGTGGTCAATATGTTTATAAACACTGGATGTATACTGTATAGGCTCTGTTATGGGTCTTGCTAATTTCCATCCGTCCCATGTGTGCTCCTAATTCAGAAACAAACTGACGTAGACAAACAAAGTTCCCCAGATCAACAGTAACAACTGTGCTACGTTTCAGGCTCTGAATTTTGTCATCGAAAGCCTTTCTTTTTCGGGTCACTGTGTCCTTCATCGCATTTTTTTTCTTTTGTTCTAGGTCAAGCTGGTATTTGTGCCATGCTGAGCTTGTTGTTTGCAGCATGTGGTCTTGGTCGAAACGTCTCGGTTTTGACACAGTCTCGAGACATACTAATGTCTCGGTCTCATCTCAGAGCAATATGTATCAGTCTCGGCCCAGTAGGTCTCGGGCCATTGCGTCTCATCGAGACGGTTTGTGCAGGTGCGCGCCGTGCATACTGTAGCTGCAGTTAGAGCGATACTAACCAGCATGACATTTGTGGCTTAGACATATTCGTTTTACAGTGTTTTTACTCTTTTATTTACTTATTTATTATAAAGCAGAATTATGTCATGTCAAGTCTTTTTTCATCACAAAATGACCTAGTCGATGTATAAGGCTATAATCAGCTGTAGTTTACTAATTTCAGTTGCTTCAAATTGCGATAAACATAATGGCTCATGTCTACAGCACTGCAATTGCAATTCTTTATGGTGCAAGCCGAAAATTATTCAATGATTATTGTCAAAATAAAGTGCAAAAACCCTCAGTATCACAAATAGAAAGCGCTTACCATGGTGCGTGTTAATTAATCCGTATAATTTTTTAATTGTCAATGTGTTTCACCATACGTCACGGAAAACGTCTCGGCGAGATTTTGAAGCTCCCGAGACTCTCGGGAGCTTCAAGATCTTGGCCAGCGTCTCGGAAGCTGCAACCTCTTGTCTTGGTCTCGGGTCAGAAGGTGTCGTGCACATCCCTGGTTGTTTGTGTCTATAGCATACATGCCACCATAGTAGGAAGTTTTGTTAAGTAAGCAAGTGAACTATAACCAAATAATGGTGAAATGCCAAATTTCACAAAAATGCTTTCTTCAAAATTTTAATATGCAAAAATTTCGAAATATGGAACATTCAAATTCAAGGACTTTCAGACTTCTCAAGGACCCTATGAACCCTGTTAAAAGCAGAATCCACTGGCGTCTACGGGCTACCAACATCCTGACAGATCCACAGAAGTTGTGTTACAGTAATAAATAATTTCACTGGTCAGTTCTGCCATTAGTTTATTAGTGTTTAATGCTATTGGTTTGTATTATTGTAACAATGCTAGACAATATAAAACAAAATTTCACAATACACCCATATTCACATTTTTATATAACTTGATTAATATGCAAACCATATTGTATCTTGACTTTCTCAGTCACCAGTGCCTTGATTTTAGAGTATTTTTGTATGCATTTACTTCACTTTGTTTGTACAATGTTTGTTTATGTGGATTAATGTTAGATGTTGTACTTATTTATAGTTCGTTTACATGTATTGTTACGGCATGTCGTTAGTTGTTTAGTTTAATTATAATGAACTGTAGTGGTTTGCTTAATAAACATGCATTGCATTTTGAAACTCTCTGCTAGACATATTTTGGTGAGCTCAAGTTAAATTCATGTGAAAAGTCTCAAAGATTTTAGTCGTTTTTGGTTTAAAGCTGACTTAACGAAATCACTAACTGTTTGCTGACTTGTCAGCAGCAACATGCTGGTACCTGATGTTAAAAGAATACAATTTGATCTCAGAGCTTAACTTTCATCATAGACATACGCAGAAATGATCAGCAGGCAGTTCAGACAGTTAACGCTTACTGACAGATTTCACTTTGTGTATGCTACCACAAGGGGTGTAGTTAAATCGACATTCAATAAGTAATGTGCAGTATACGAGAGTAGTTCAATAAATACAGGGTGCGGCCAAAAAAGTGGACCCCTAAAGTTTTTCGCTGTTTTCTCAGCAACCGTTTGCAGTTTAAATTTAAAACTTTACAGATTTATTTACTAAAACCTTCTGCATCTAACTGCCAAGTAAAATTTGACTCTGTTGAAAAGCGACAAAGTTACAGACTTTTTAACATGACCGCCTACAGATTTTTCAGCATTTAATAACATCGTTGAAACAACACAGTTAAATCATGATCAAATGCCAGAATTCCATTGTCACTGCGAATGCTCGAAGTGTTCACCGCCAGCTCCAAGCTACAACACTAGCCTCCAGTCGCCTTATTTCAGAAATCTTTTACAGCCTTGTCGATCAGTCCCTGTGGCAGGTTGCCCCGATAACCTGAAGCGCTTCCTTGAGTTCGGCGCTTGTTTTCAGCTTTGTTTTAAATTTGCAGTAAGCCTCCAACATTGCACCCCATACGTGATAGTCCATTGGGTTTATATTCGACGAATTTTGAGGCCATTGGTCTTTTGTGATGAAATCTGGATAGCTGGCCTGCAGCCAGTTCTGTGCGCTACACGGCGTTGTGCGCTGTGCGTGGTGACGCGCCCAGCGTGCCGTCCTGCTGGAAGATGAATCTGGTGAGCAGCCGGCGATTGCTTTAAAGGAACGATAATTTAGTGATAATTTATGAACAATAAAAATTGCTGTTTATCAAAACGTCACTGTGACGTCATTGGCAGTAACGTGTAACCAGTTTTTGAAAATTAAATAGCATTTTTAGCATGAACATCTATGAATGCTGAAAAATCGGTAGACGGTCATGTTAAAAAGTCTATAACTTTGTCGTTTTTCAACAGAATCACATTTTACTTGGCAGTTAGATGTAGAAGGTTTCAATAAATAAAGGTGTAAAATTTCATATTAAAATCCCAAACGGTTGCTGAGAAAACGGCAAAAAAATTTAGGGGTCCACTTTTTTCTGCCGCACCCTGTAAGTTACAAAGCAGCATAATTCTGTCAGTTTTGCAAATCTAAAAAATACGAAATATATGTTTTGTAGGTAATTTCATTCTGAACACATGTAGAAATTTTTTCGATGATGTCATTATTGTGACGTCATCTGTTCACAGAACACAGCCCGCACGTGTATTATTTTCCCCACCAGTAATCTATCATAACTTGCAAGAGTGAAACAATGTACGAATAAAAAAATGAATAAACTTATGAATTTAATGCCACCTCTTTAAATTTTCATGTTTCAACATATCGTCCAAGTTCGCTCAAACATTGTCCTCTGTCAACAAACTTCTGAATGCCAGATACTAAGAACGACACTGGCTGCTGTCCATGCCTCTGAAGAACAACTGATTGCACCTCGGTATGATACAAATTTTTGCAAACACTTGTCGCCACATACAGGATGCATCTCAGAGTGAATCGGATTTGCATTTTTTTGGCCTACAAAACTACAATAACCGCATGCTGTTTGTTACGAGAAGATTTCAGTGGCAACGTCGCCGTATTTAACGTTTATAAATGACGTCACCATCATAAAACTCACAGATTTTAAATATTTGGAAAACTAACAGAATAATGCTGTTTTGTAACTTATTTATCGAATGACCCTCATAATAGCGAGCTTATTAGTGCCCTACATTTGTGATGATCTGTTATATTAGCTGTGCATAAAACTAATGCAGCTCTTTATTGTACATTAGCCATAAGATCAGCCAGCCTTTAACCAGAAAGATTTTATTGAACTGCAGGACTATCATATTCCAGCAGTGAAGTATAATGCAGAATAAAATCTGATTATTATATATGCTGTATTTTTTTAATTTCCGACAAAACAGTTTAGCTGCCTTTCTTATAAAAACTGGCAACCAATCATCACCCTGCAGAATGTAATGCCAAAGTCAACGAACAAACAGAAATGTTTTTCATCTACAATGTAAACACAAATCAAATGTTTCAATGAGACCAACAAACCATCATGTGCCAGGATCAATGTGGTTGCCAGTTGAGAATAACAAAAGTCCCACTACGGTAATGAACTAACTCTAACACAACGGCTACAAACACACAATACACACTATGTAGGCTTGCGTGCACTACTGCAGACAATGATAAATAATTTGTCTCCAACAACAATACTATAAACTTCACGGTAGTCCATGCTGTTGCCATATTATCACCTGAAAACGATTAGTAAGCCAAAAATCTTGATCAATATGCTATGTGCCGCATAAGCAGAAATAAGGCAGAGTAAAATATGCATTGGATCAAATTTTTTTGTTATAATTTCACAATTTTCCAGCCAGCAAACGCTGATTTACGATAAAATCAGATAAAAATTTTACATACAAGTATGAACAGCAATAACAACTAACTACAGAAAAAAACAAATTCAGAAGCATACAACATGTGCATGAAGATTGTGCCTCCGACAGTCACAACAAACACACTAGGAAAATAATTCACCATTGACGTGCTTTAAGCAGCTTTGGACGACATGATTGTATAATGAAACCATTCTGTGAATAAATTGCAGGAACGCTCGAACTGACAAATTTTGCAGTGGATCAAACAAATGTTTACTCCGTAACAAGTTCTATTTTTTATATGTAATCAACTTGAATTAAGTTTATCAAATAAGAAGGAATGAAACGTAAGAAAAATGGAGGGCTCTTGACACAGTCATAAACACACACGCAGGTAACAATGCAACATAGATAATAACAGATATAAACTAGAGTGCTGTACATATGTAAGCAGCACTGGCTATGCTACGACGTCCTCCCTGCTTCATGAGAAATAATAACTCCGACCAATGGCAACAACAACACAGCGACGATGCAATACGCAAAGTGTCAGTTATTTGCACTGCATTGTGGGCCGGCCCAATGGGCTAGCAATCGATGCTTTATTTCTTTGCCTTCTTCGCTTTCGGCTTCTTTGCCGCCTTCTTCTTTCCCTTCTCTGTGTTCACACCACCACACATTAGACTTAACACAAACCAAAACTAGAAAAATATCACCCTGTAAGGGACTGCAGTCGACTCCTCCATACAAGTGAAGTTCACCAGACAGTGACACAAAAAAAGCCAAATATAAAAATTGAGTCCCATTAAATCTGAAGAATCAGTAGTCATGTGCCAGCTCCCATAGTAAACAGGGGAGGAGAGACTTTGAAAATGGAAGAATTTTCAACTTTCAAGGTCTTATGACTTGACCTCGAATTGGGGTCATGTGGTAAACCACTCGTCAATCTCTACCTGCACACCAAATTTCATTTGAATTATAGGGACGAACGTAGATGATAACAGGTTAACTTCATTAGATCAGTCGAGCAGTCAACCTAAATGACTATGTCTGCTAGTGGCAACATTATACAGCCATATCTGCACAGAGATGTTCAACGTAACTCTGACCTTTTAGTTCAAAACTGGCAAACTAATTACCATTGTGCTTGCTAACAGGAACATTTACATCAATTTTGGTTAATCCACAACATATCGTTTTAGAGTTGAAACTTTAAGCCCATAAGCGAAAAAGAGAAAAACACTAAAGGCAGGACGTGCAATGCAGCCAATTAGAACAGCCATGTAATAATTGTCCAGTCCACATTAATCAGTTGTAGTCTCAACTTGGCAACCAGTGTTCAATTTCTGTGGCAAATAAATGATGGCATCTGTTCTGCATGTTCATCTGCACTTCATAGGTCAAACTGTAACTTAAAGATCATTACTCTCAATCTCGTCAGTAGTAAACAGCATAAATAACACATTACCACTTCCAATGACTCTTAAATGTTACAGCACTTCAAAAAATGCATACAGTTTACCAACTGGTACTAGATTTGGTTCTATGATCGATTTTGTACGAATTTCTAAGCACCTAGGAGTTGGAAACTAAAACTATAACTACACACTGAAATCGCTGCAGGGTGGATCAACTTAATAAGCATTCACACATTCCAAATATACTGGTACCAATTTTACAATCAGAGACCAAACCAACAATGCCAGCATTTGATCTGTTACAGCTAAATAGCTAAACAGTCTCAAAAATATTGGGTCAGAAATAAAAGTAGGTAAGTGGCTTACTGGCGACTTTGCCGCGCTTGGCTTTTGTTGCCTTCTTCTTGGCTCCCTCGGCCTTTGCCGCTACAATTCACACGCGAGCAGAAAATCATACAACATGATACATGCTATTCTAACAAAGGGTTACTCGATGTCTACTACAGCTCTTTATCATGGGAGCCCACCTCACAGCCATGGTGTGCGATAACTCTCTTACCTGCCACCTGACACAGATGAATGTGATCTACCAGGAAAGCCGATATTCAGTTCACCTACCCAATAGGGATGGAAGGTTCAGTTCACCTTCTATCATTACCTCCGCCAAGGAGGTTATGTTTTTGCCGGTTTTTGTTTGTCTGTTTGTTAGCAAGATAACTCAAAAAGTTATAGACGGATCTTTCTGAAATTTCGAGGGTATGTCGGGCATGGCACAAACTACCAGTGATTCAATTTTGGGTGTGATCCGGCAGGAATCCTGGATTCTGGATCACTTTGAAATTTTCGTTACCATTGCGTTAAAGGGGGCATAAGCGAGACTGCTGGCAAAGTGAATATGGTGACGCCACCTGGTGAATAGCTTTGCCTTGGCGGAGGTACCTACGGGCTACGACTGATTTCTAGTTCTGCAAATGTTGTGATCCATATTTTTGTATTACGGTACACATCAGTTGGGTGCTGGCCACATGCCAAAAAACATTTTCATTGGGTAAATGAACCGGACCTACCCACCCCAAACTAAATTCAAAAATGTTTCACTAAGTAATGAAATGTTTTATCATGGTGGTTTTTGAAAATTTAAACCCAGGAATTGAAAATTATGTACACATTTACTCGATATGAATAGTATCTCACTTCTTTCTAGCTGTACTCATTCTATTAACTTACTCATGAAAACTTCAAAAATCATCAGGTTGGGCCAAGTCAAATTAATAAAACCAGGTTTAACCCCAAAACCCAACTGAAGTGGTCTTATTTTTTGTCAAAAAAACTGGGTTTTTCAATCCTGTGTACTGTCTTCCTTATGAAGCAAAATTTTCATTACCCGTACCACAGCATCTCATTCAATGTCAATATTATTGACATAACAATTCGGTTTTATGTCTGATGTCACATCATCAAAAGCATGCCAAGTAGCAACTTAGCTAACTATAGTTCCACAGTTTTATCACCAACACTGATCGGTTAAAGAGTACATTCAGACTTCTGACCAGCAAATATGCATGAATATTGACTCAGAATGAACAAAGTAGAGAACTAAGAGACATTAACAGCATATGAAAATACTAATAAATTATCAATTAACAAACAGAACAAAGTAATATTAACAATCTTCAATTCTACAGACTCTATATTGCACGATTACAACAATTCATGTAGGCCACTGCTAGTAAAACATGTACACAGTAATAGAAAAAATATCAGACCAACGAGTTTAGATGAAAACCAATATCAATGAAAAACAACATCAATGAAAAACAACATAAGCTTACCATCAGCTCCTGCTACTTCTGGTTTCTTTGCCTTTGCCATTGCTACTCAATCGTCTATCAACAAAATAACACAGAACAATCAAATAATCAAATTTTTACTCCACAAATACAGTTCAACCCAGTGATATATTGCCGGCATCCAAGTGCAACTCCACAGCTACAAGGCTCATTTTACTCTCTCTAAGTTCGAATTTCACCTTTAATATCATCACGAACAGAACGAAACAATGTTTTTCTACGAAAATTTGTTACAGATTTACTTGGTAATAAAAAATTATGGACAGAAAAACCGAGAAAATTGATGCAATGATCCAGGCAAACTGCCCATGACCGATCAACAGCAGCTACGCTAACGCTACGACTGGCGCAGCAGCGATAACTTAGTAGCACAAATTTCAAAAATTTATACCAATTATCACCAAACGCGCACATTGATTCAACCGCTAACCGACCTAGAACTATTTGGCGCGTACGGCGCTAGCTGGATGCAACCGCAAAAACTGTAGTTACCGTTAAATACGCTGTCAAAATCGCAATTTAGATGCCAAACAAAATGGAGATTCTTCCTTCGACGCTCTAAAAACCAACTCTGGGCGGCGCGTCGTTGGCTACAGCGCAAGGACAAAGGTCAGCATAGGCCCTGTCCCGACCAATCACATTAGAGCACCTGTCATTAATTATTATAATGAGCTTCCACCTGACCAATGACGGCAAAGCGCGCACAATTACCAACGCGAATATGTAAATGAACACGCTGCCAGGGAAAACAAAGCGGTTGAGGCTGTACTGAACGAAATCATGGAATGTTTTGGAGCATTTATGCAACATTCCAAACACATGGGATAAACTATGGCGTGACAGCGCATGGTTGCACAACACACAGATTAATATCACTGATTTAGTTTATTTTTTAATGTGTTTCTTTCTGTCTATTAGCGAAAATCAGTTAATCGACTATGGCAAGTTCTGATCAAGAGCTGTAATCTCAGTGATCTTGATAGCAGCAGACAGTGACACAGCTTAGGCCTGAAAGAGTTTTGACTTTTAACGGTGTTGGCTGCAGAACTTCAAACTCAAAGGCATGGTTTTCAATAGCGGGCGTTTGGGCGTAAATACGCCCAAAAATTTCAGCCTGTTCGCCCAAATTTTAAGACGTGGACGACGTCCAAATCAATCTGCCTCTTATTATGTTTATTTGTCTATAATAATAAACTAGAAATTGACATCAGGATCTATTTTGGAATGTTTATCGTCAGTGTTCAATTTCATAACTTCCGTTCACTGCCATTTTCTGCTCTTCATAGGCCTACTTTATTTCATGACGTGGCACGGCAACCATAATTTTTGCGAACTTATTAATGTGAACAGTTCTGATCCAGAAACTGCGAATTTTTTCATAAAGCTAGTAGAATTGAATGTTGCTTGATTTCACAAGTAATTTGAGCAAATTTCATGTGACGCGCGACAACTTCGGTCCTGCCATCTAGGCAATCAATGTAGAACATACTGTATACAATAAAAATAATAATGCGTCTTGAAGGATCGAGTAGACCCTACCCAAATTTAAGGCTTCCGGCCGTATGGAAGATTTCTTAAACCAAAAGATTAAAAACTCAGACAGTTAAAATGTAGACCTAGCCTACGTTCTGTTCTAAAAATTTCATATGCAAGTTGTGCGGATCTGGTAATTAAGCATATGCCTATCTTTAGCAATTTCGGCGCAATTCACTCTTGAGATGTGCGCCGTAGCCGAACATTGCAAAAAAACTAAAAACTCTTTTGCGGGTTCAAGGTCATCTAATCTCATCGATGCTGGCACCACTAAAAAGCTCGTCACATGCGCTTCTTATGATAAGCATTGTCTGTAGGCCCTTCTGTCCGCAACCGTTTTCACGCTGACGAGTCATAGCGGTAAAATAACCACTTTTAAGGAAGTAACCCTCTTTGACGCCCGTGTCATCGAACATAGCTGGACGGCACTTGGACTGGTAAAATCTACGCAATTTGATGCTGAAAAAAATCCATATGCAGAATGATCTACCTATAGCCGTTGTGCAATTTAGGCCTACTTTTAAATTGTGTGCCGTACTTAGCCCAAATTAAATCACGAAAAATTCACTAGAACCTCTTATTTTGGAGGTTCTCCCAAATACTTTTCTTCATCTACTGTTTCCAATTTATTGCCACACATATAGCATGACATTTGCTATGTCCAATGTGTATATAATCTTACAATTGTCAGCGTTAAATAGCATCTGCCAATCTACTGATCATTTTACCAAATTCTTCAAATCATTAGGCCTACGTAAACTTTAATATCCTCCTGTGAGTCAACAACCCTATATATTTTTGTATCATCGGCAAATTTTAAAATTTTACTGACACATTTTTGTCATTAATATAAATTAAAAACAAAACTGGCCCTAATACCGAACCTTGTGGAACTCCACTTAAAACATCTTTCCAACTAGAACACTGACCATTCAATGTAAGCCTAACTCTTTGCTTCCGACCAGATAGCCAATATTCTATCCACAGTAACAACTCACCCCTAATACCATGTGCAGCTAACTTATGTAGAATCGCTTATGCGGAACCTTATCAAAAGCTTTTTGAAAGTCTAAATAAATAATATCCAGAGGATACCCAGAATCTACGTAGGCCTAATTAGTAACCTCTTTCAAGAAAACTAATAGATTTGTTAAGCAAGACCTATTTTTGACAAAACCGTGTTGTGTATCTTTAATTAATTTATTAAGATCCAAATGCTTTATAACTTTATGCTGTATTAAAGATTCCAAAACTTTACATAAATTATTGTTAGACTTACAGGTCTGGTGTAATTAACAGAGCTACTTCTTTTACCCTTTTTAAATATGGGCGTGACATTTGCCAATTTCCATTCTTTTGGAACATCACCTGTTTTCAATGATTTATTACACAGTTCAACCAAAAAGACAGATATTTCGTTAGCCATTTCAATAAGCATTCTACTGCCAACTGAATCAATACCTAGCGGCTTATTATTTTTTAATTTACACAATTTAGCTTTAACGGCATTTGAATCAATCGTAAAACTACTTGAACTCTGAGATTTATCAGCACAGAATACATATTTACGTGCGAAAGCAGCTACTGCTTTCAGCGCGTCTTAGCCATCGCAATTCTGTCCGTCCGTCTGTCCGTCTGTTTGTCCGTCTGTCACACGGGTGGATCAGGCAAAAACGGTCCAAGCTATAGGATCACCAAATCTTCACCGTCGGCTGCCTGGAAGACTCTAGTTTCAGGAACCGTAAAGCTTTTTCATAAAATCGAAGGGGGTCACCCCGAACGAGGGCGCTAAATGAGAGGGAAGTGCGCAAAATTCGCGATTTTTGGCCAATAAGTCGCTGTATCTCAGTAACGGTGCGAGATAGGGCCTAGGTTACTATTAATCACTAATAGGAAGTCGAACACTGGCTCTCGATTGGCGCCAAATTCAATGACCTTGAATGAACTTGAACGCCAAAATAGGGGGTTTTATGGATTTTTTTGGCAATTTCAGGCTGCGAGACACATTGCAAGAGCGAATTGCGTCGAAACCGATTGAGATAGACATGGATAAGCTGCGAATGAAATTTTCAGCATTTAACGTAGATTTCGATGGTCCAAGTCTTGATTTTCTAGGTTCAAGGAAACCTGCGCACGATGGCATCAAAGAGCGGTACCCCGGTAAAAGTCGCGACGAAATGACTGGAGATAGACTGAACAGGAACTGCTATAGGCTTTCGCGCGTCCCCTGAGCATTAGCTCGAATTTCTTGTAACTCTAGGGAGATGGTCACAGTCCTCTCGTGTAAAAACTGTGGCAAAATATGTGTTTAACATCTCAGCCATTTCCTGATCATCACTGACCAGTTCCCTATTATCGTTTAATAAAGGACCAACTGAATTTTTAACTTTTGTTTTTGATTTCACATATGTAAAAAAAGACTTGGAATCATGTTTTATATCGTTTGTTAATTTACGTTCAAACTTTTTTTGCTCTTTTTACTGCTTTGCTAGCTTTATTAACTTGCCTTTTATACTGTATTTCTACGCTATCATCGTTGTTCTGTTTCCATTTATTCCAAAGCTTTTTTTTTCTCAACGCTAAATAAGACCTTATTGTTGAACCATAGGCTAGGCAAAGAAGTTTGAAGTTTTCCTGCGATGAAAACGAACGTTTACTTATCCACTCCATTGATACATTATAACACATCATAATTGATTAGCGTTATAACTTTTTACGCGCGAAAGCAGAATGCTTCGCGCGTCTTTGCCATCGTCTGGGCGTCCGTCTGTCTGTCTGTCTGTCTGTCCGTCTGTCTGTCACACTCGTGATCTGTATCAAAACGGTGCAAGCTAGGATCACGAAATCTTCACTGTGGGCTGCCCCAAGGTC
>Ga0056128_1006023_pt1 | contig 15296 bp, 9 predicted proteins | sample WorMetLIZISLAND2_FD_71113 | JGI IMG/M metagenome (GOLD analysis project Ga0056128, IMG submission 71113) | Marine gutless worms symbiont microbial communities from Max Planck institute for Marine Microbiology, Germany - Olavius geniculatus... ...
AACAACAACAACAACAACAACAAAAACAAGAACAACAACAACAACAACAACAACAACAACAACTACAACAACAACTACAACAACAACAACAACAACAACTACTACTACTACTACCACTACTACTACTACTACTACTACATACGATAAAGAAACTACAACCACAAGAAGTTTGTAGTAACGTAGTAACTCACTGGCGGTTGTTGACGTTGTTGTTGTTGCTGCTGCTGCTGATGATGATGATGATGACGAAGATAATTGTGATGTTAACTTCGGCCCAGCAGGCATTGCCCCAATGTTACTGTTAAACAAAATAACATCCTTTATTTGCAATCGAGTGCACAGGATGAAAATAATAGAGGAAAATAAAATCACACTGTGTGCACGACTGCAAAAATAACTGCTGAGATGATGCAGCACGCAAAAGATCAAAACTAGAGATTACATTGCCGAGAATAAAATTTTTAAAGTTGTGCTTTCATGTCTTAATTCAGCTATCGGCAGCAACGGAGGACAAATACACAAATACAGCAAAAAAATGAACGCTGTCATGAAAAACAACCTATATATGGGGGTCGCCTGTGAGGGCGCGGTTTCACGCCCTAGTGCTGGAGCAGACGATGGCGCCGGTTGTACTCTGGCATTGCTGCTGAAGTCGCTACTCGGTTTGGAGGCCCCCTGTGTGCTGGGGGTGGGCGTGTAGACTCCCTGAGTCGCGGAGGTGGGGGCATCGCGCCCTGAAGGGACGGAGGTTGTTGCTCTGAGTTGATCCCTCAATGAAGTCGCTGGTGCTGCTGATCTCAACTCGTCTTTCTTCTTAGCGCGATTAACACCTGCAGATTCTACAATCAATCAGTAAATCAATAAATCAAGTCCTACAGGGCCCTAGATCTCCCTCCGTAACGGCATAGCAGCACTTATTCTGGAGGCGCCACGTGTTAACGGCAGTTTTTTATATATACAGTACAATGGCGGTGTGCTGTGCATTTGCGAAGTACAAAAATTCCCGCAAATAGCCTACCAGTACCAAATATTGCTACGCAGCGGATGGGTTTCCCAGGCTAAAAATGCACGAAAAACTCGTTTCGGGTTAGCGTCGGGGCTCGCGTATAAGCTTAGACAGAATCGTCTGCAGATGGGGGTCTTAAAGTGGCGGTACTGTCGGACTTACGATTGAGAGGTTGTGGGTTCGATGCTCGGTCGGGTCGCTATCAAGTGGTTACTACCTGCATGGGTGATTGTCTGCGGATAAGTAAACCATATAGGTATAAAACCAACACCAAGGTTAACCCAGCCTTTCATCTAGGCTATCTAGGATAGGTTAATCAAGGCGTTGCGCGTTGACCTGTGTCAGGTGGCACGTGACACTGTGTGATCGCATATAAGATGAATTTCCCGTGAAGAGCTATCTGTAAATTGAGAGCAAAAATGGAGAGGCGAATAAATACTGTTACAGACCTTGCTGTTGTGCGACGGCAGCACTGGTTGCGGGCGTGACGTCGTTGGTTGTCTGCTGAGTCGGACGGGTGACGGCTTGTTGTGTGGGTTTACCTGCATTCGGCCTACCACCAGTACCACTGGACCCTTTGTTCTGAGACCACGACACCAGGCTGGCGCTCAGCTCGTCCGGCATTACGCGAACCTGTTTAGCAAAAACACAAAGCGAAACATATTGTTCCAGTTCAGGCGAAATCTCTAGTTTTCCATACAGTGCCGTAGCAACGAACCGAGGGACCCTGATTCAACAGTATTGTTAGAGGACCTCAGTTGCAAAAGCCGAAGTTCGGAACCCCAAAGGCTGAGAGCGGTACGTGGTGAGGTTTTAAAGAGTGAAGCAAGACCTCTCACGCTAGCTAGGAGGAGTTTTAAGGGACCCCTTCCAGTGGGGTTCTGAACCTTGCTTTTTGTGTTCTCGAATGATCTCCCTGCTGTGAAAAAAACGTGAGCGCACAACGCTAAAGCCTATACGCACTTTAATGTTAGTTTTTGAGAGGCTGTTTTCTTGCTGTATTTTCGTGTCGCCCCACTCGGGCTGGCGGGTTTCGTTCAAAGCTGCTTGTGCTAACATTCGTCAAGTGAACCTCGCAGTGGCAATGCCATGATGACACCCTGCCATTCAGTATTATCACGGATTGCAGAACAGTAGACATACTCCGGTGACTTTGTGCGGCTGGACCAGAGCGACCGGTCTACTGCTGTTACTGCTAGTGGCAGATGCTGACTGCTGAGATGACGCGGCTGTTGCTGCTGCTGCTGATGATGATGACGATGACGGGGCACCAAGTCCGAAGTGAAAGTCGTAGCTGTCGTTATTGTCGTTAGGCCGATCGGCTGCCTCAATTGATCGACTGTCTTCATCATCTTTATCGTCGTCATCATCGTCGTCGTAGTCGTTGTCGTGGTGTGGCGGTGCATCGTCCAACCATGTCGATGCGACCGCAGTGTCTGTCACAGGCAATACCTACAAACAACAGGGCCATTATGCTACATTAGGGGCCTATACCATCACTACCACTACAACAACAACTACTACTACTACATAACTGCTGCTGTTACAACTACATCGTTGTCGTGGTGCGGCGGTGTGTCGTCCAGCCACGTGGATGCAACCGCTGAATCCGCCATAGGCAACACCTACAGACGACCGAAAGTTCACAACTAGTCTACCTAAGTATGCTGCTGCTTCAACTGCTAGCAGAGCGTCTACTCTATTGACAGGCGAAAGCTGGATGCTTCTTGGGTAAAGATGAAAGAAGTTAAACTGGGGGATGTTTTTACTTTAAAAATCGAGGTTGATGCGATTTAAATCAAGTAATTTAAATTATTGAATTAAATCGATTTAAATCATGATTTAAATCAACAATAAAAATCACGATTTAAATCACTGAATATAAAACTACAAATTTTTGTGTTAATGTATGGCTGTTTTCAGTTTGCAATCTATTATTGGCATTTAGTGCACTGTAGTGCTTGCTAACTCAATTTATTTTGTTGACTACATTAATATTTGGTTATATCTAAGCTGGTGAGTTAGCTTAACCTGATACACTTTACCAAAGTTAACATCGCCAATTATTTGGCCTTGACTCTTGCTAATTGATCATGTTGTTTTGATAGTTATTTTCAGCAATCAGCATGTTTACAGGTATTAGAAATGTTATGGCCTTCATCACTGTCTACTGTTTGCCTTAAAGTCTGGCAAATTGCAGCCCCATAGATATTCCCAAACATTAGAATGCATCATCAGGTTAAAATTGTAAATATTTTTTTGCCAGACTACTATAAAAACACATGTAAATTTAAAAAAAGAAGCTCTAATCAAGACCAACTACTGGCATTCACAAACTAACAGATAAAGGAGACACATTGGTTATCACAGATAGCATAGAATGGTGTAGAGCCTAAAAATCAAATAAAAATTTTAAAAAATTGATTTAAATCAAAAAATGTGATTTAAATAAAAAAAAACATGCTTTCGATTTTTATTACAAAAATCGTGATTTTTATCAACCTTGTTAAAAATCAACAAAACACAGTCATTTGAAAAATTAGATTGCACATAAAAAAACCAGAGGTGTTGTCGTAAAATAATGCTTTTTGACAATCGCAAATGTGTTTGGAAGCGCTGAAGAGTATGAAATACGAGAAGGAAGTGAAAGAAAGAATGGAAGGAGGAGGCGTGGCGCGGCTTGGAGGGAGAAGGACGATTGATTTCTGCTGCTTGGAGGAATGGCGATGAAACAGAAAGCCCTTTTAAGACGCTGGCTGAAGCCCGACAGTGACAGTGCAGAGCTGATATTCGATCACTCCGACGGCTGCTCAGCTAATTACTACTACTAGTCCTAAAATAATACTAGTAAGAACGTAATTACTACGGTACGAGGAAGTTTCGCCTCTGTAACGTATCGTCCCCAGGACGTTTGGCCTATAATCTAGACGCTCCGGCTACTAAAAATTGCGAAAGACGGCGAAGGCGAACGGACGGAGAAAAAGACGTCGTCTTCGCTGTTGTCTCCGCCGTCCATTCGTCTTTTCCGTCCATCTCCGTCGTACTGGCCACTATTAGTTGTCGCCATCGAACGCAAATTTTGGTGGGCGTCACTGTCCAGGGCAGTGACGAGATAAGGGCGAAACGTCAACGAGGCGAAACCTTCGTAATTCGTTACAACACAACATTAACAACATATTAACTAGGCCTACAACTACTGTATTACTACTGACTGGTTTGAGTGGTCGTTGGCGGGGGGAGTCCGTGGCGGTGACGCTGGTTGCTGAGCGCGCCAAGGCGGCAGCACGCTTCCTCGCCGCTGCGGGGGAATTATCTCCAGATCCAGCTCCACCACTGCCGCGGTCATCGGACGCCATCAGCAGCGCCGCCAGACCTTTCCGCGCCGGCATCGCAACGCTGTCGTCAGTCACCACCCGGTGTCCACGCCCGGCCGGGGGACTCCCACGAAATTCCCCGTCCCCCCGATCGCCCCGCGGAGGGTTCGACCCCTGATCTTCGCCAGCCCGATCCCCTCCAGCCCGTGGATAACTCTCCCGATCTTCGCGGCGACCTCCGCGCGGCGGGGAGCTCCCCCGAGTTTCCCAGGGGGTCCCCCGTGGAACATTCCCGAGATAGTCGGAACCCCGATACCCTGCCCGGTCGGCGCGTGTAGGGGGGTTCCCCCAATCCTCGTGATGGCGATCACCGCGCGGGGGCGACCAGGCACGGTCGTCGGCAGTCCGCGACGGGTTTCCCCGAGGCGGGCGACTGTCACGGGGGTCAGGGCGGTCGTCAACGACAGCAGGGGGTCGTCGCGGTTTGCGAGGCACACCGAAGTCGGAGCGAGTGTCACGATCAACCACGGCACCGCGCAGATCAGCCTGGGTCAACATGAAACACTCGGTGCCCGTGCCTGCACCGGCTGCACCCTGCAGGTCGAAGTACGACGTCGTCACCGCCTGACTTCCGCCACCTACATAACAGAGGAAATACATTAACAAGGAAATCACCCACCATAGTCAACATCGCTCTCTCACAATTTTGTGACCCCAGGGGCGGTGCTCGTCTGTGTGGCCCCGAACCAGCAGCGAGTGGAAAAACAACTCACATACATGGGCGAAGGGTCAGACCTTCAATATACTTACTGCCTTAATCTTCCCGGCAGCTAGGCAGGTACCAAATCATACTGCTTGATGAACAGAGGCACATGTGTAAACAACTTGCTTGGAAATGTCACCTGGCAGTGTGCCGACCGGGAGTCGAAGATGCGGAAAATTGTCGAAAAATCGGGCTTTTGTCCGAAAATTGTCGTCTACAAATGCAGCATCTGCGGCCGAAAACCTCAACTGTGGAGAAAATTTAAGGACTAAATCTAATTTTTTTGGCACTAAACACCAATAATTTCCCTGCCGAAAATTTGCAATAATCTGTCGGCATTCTGTGGAAAGTTTGCAGTATTTGGCTGGAAAATTGCAACTTCATGCCCCATCTACTTTTTTACCCCACGACGCCGTTGGTCACTATGATTATTGGGCAGAAAGGGACACAGTGGCGTTGTGGAAACAACAAGGGAAGGGACAATTGCATCCCTCCCTAACTTTTAGCCTGTCGGATAATTTTCTTCCAAAATACGACATCTGCGTCTAAAAAATCGAACATTGAACCGTTGAGCACACATAACGTTCTCTGTTGCACATTTGCAAACTGTTTATTGGAATTCTGCCGAAAATTTGTAGCTGTCTGTCGAAAAATTGAACTTTCTGCACCGCCTACTTTTTAACCCACGACTCCGCTGACCGCTACTACTATTACTACAGTACTACTATATACCTCGTCGTTGTTCGCGCCTACGGTCAGCCTGTACTGGCATGGGTACAATGCCATCTTGCGGCTGAGGGTAGAAGTCGCCGTAAGATCTGCGCTCCAGTGAAGAAGGCATTGGCGCCATCGGTAGTACTGGCACACCACCGTCGCTATAACTAAAAACAAAAAAACACCAGAGTAATTAGGCAATAGGCGGAGTCGCTTTCTTTCTATTTGCCGGGTGAACAGCAGTAATCTGTAAATGCATGTTTTGGCTGCGGTTTTGGTTGTTTCCACGTGTGAAGGTCAGGAACCCCATCTAACGCAGTGTGTCTTGTCATTGGTCGCAAATGTGTACAGTCTGCCAAATGCCATCTAAATCAGTTGAAACGGTTTAAGCAGGATGCACGAACGTGGCGGACGGCGGACGACAAAGAGAGACAGACCATGCCGCGTGGCGCCTTCAATTCTGGGGCATTACTTTCCTTCCTTCCTCCTTTCGGCCCTCTTTATCGAGCTAGACAACAAAATTGATATTAGTGAGACACTAAATTAAGCTATACGATTTTTTCCCTTGAAGAGTGGTCGAAAGGTTCTCCGATTTTTGAGACGAATCATTTTTGCTGCACGGTTCACACGGTTATGAATCACAACCGTGGTTATCAATCATAACCGTGTGAACCGTGCAGCAAAAATGATTCGTCTCACAAGTCGGAGAACCTTTCACTTATGATGGTCACTGTTATATGGTGGCTGACATGGCGGTTTACCGGGTTTAATGTCACTGGTCGCGTCACAGAATTACTAATCTGCGTCGCCGGGCAGCACGATTTTCAACCAACGTTTGAGAGCTCTGGTTGCTTTCAGTGTATAGTTGCATTGTGATCACAGGTTCTGTTATTAAAGCGTATTACATCTTTCCAGTAGGCTCATGTACAGCGGCGTCGTAGAAAGTAGGCGGGGCATGTATGTAAGTTGCAATTTTCAGAAAAGATTGAGAGATGGGTGCTCAAAATTTTAACTTTGCCCTAAATTTTCACAGAATGGTGTTTAGCCCCAAATTTTGCATATCTGGACGAACATTTTCGGACAAGAAGAAGATTTTCCAACAATTTTCCGACAACCAAAAATTTAAGGTGGGTAATTCCCCTCTCTACCATTACCACGATGGCAATGAGTACGTAGGGCCTAATATACCACTAACCCGTTGTAGAGCATCTGTAGATTGTCGGTGAACGCCATAGCGTGCTCGGGTGCGTCACAGACGAAGGCGTGGAGGTCAAACTGTTCTTTGCTGGAACCGGCAGGACGACGAAGCACACAGACCAGCATAGCGGGATGCTGCTTCACCTAGGCACACAAGTTTAACAACAGGCGATATTGTTTGGCCCAGTGACGCTATATTATGCGGCCGTCCGCCCGACTTTCGACCTTGTGCAGGAACTGAAAATTGGCATGTGTTTTGTTGCAAATGTTTGTTTCGCTAAGCTTTTTGTTTTCAAGTTTGGAGCTCTGCTTGGTTACGAACAAACCAACTGACAGACAAACAGAGGGAACCATTCCTAAAGGCCGAGGCAGGCCCGTCGAAAGCCATAGCGGGGCCCGGGAAACACTCTCGCGGGGTACCGTCGGAGAGAAATTTTTCTTAAAGTTTTCTTTTCAAAATGGTGCATTCTGGTGTACGTGCTTTATATTTCTAAGCGACGGTGGGGTCCTTCAAACGTCGCGGTGCCCGGGGCAGCTTACCCCTACCCCACCCTCTCGACGGGCCTGGGACGAAGACGGCCACATAAGCAGGAACAAGCTAAAATGATATTGTCAGTCTGCGGGGTGAAAGCCGACGACAGTTCCAGACTTTTTCAGTAGCTTACTAGACTACTCTCTGCACGAAATTGTGTAGGCTTATTAATGGCTGTGCTATATAAAATCCATTAAAGCAAAGGCGATATGTACCGATCTGCAGAGAATAAACTGCGACAAGCTACAAAAAAGCCCGGTGAGCGCGTAAATCTGAGTCAGGCAAGTGAATTCATTCCTGGGCTTTAGTTTCATTACTAGATACCGCACTGCTAGAGTGGGTAAGCGAGGACGCAGTCCGAGCTTATACCACCCCAGACAGTGCGGTATCGTAATTAAACGACGCTTAAATTGCACAGGCTACACCGTCGTTTGCTTTATGACGCACGACTGCGGTTGAAAACAGTGAAAACGTTAGCAGTGCTAAGTGTGGTTTAAGTGGACAGTAGGCATAATACCTTAGTGACGAGGTGAATCGTCTTCTTGTCCAGTGCAATGTACTGGTTGTCGCTGGCATAACCAATGTCCTCACCCACCGGTTCAAACGCACCGCGGTATTTGTCACCAGCTCGCACTGGTGCAAACCTACAACGAACAGTCAGCACATTTCACTGTGGGGAAAGGGGAGGTGGATTTATTGGTGAGTAAAGAGTGACATGGGGATGGGGACGGCGGGTACACCGTGGCAATGGGGACAGGAGCGACGGTAATACCGCGGGCATAGGGATAGAATTTGCGGTAGGCCATATACCCGCGGTAATGGGGAAAACTATAACTTCATCCGTAGATAGATTTACCTGGTAATTTACCTAGTGTGGTCACACCAGTATCCGAATGGTTAAGTCCAGACATGATGCAACCACTTGAGACTTGGCGGACTTAATCCGTAAAAAAAAGTCTGTCCGTATCATTCTCTTCTTTTCCAATGCCCTCTTGAAACCATTCAGTGTTGTCTGATTAAATTTTGATTAAAGATTTTGATTAAAGACATAATATAATATTACTTACATCATATTTTCTGCAGCTAAAATAGGGTCCCTACATATATTTAGTAAAGTGAACTAAACGCTAGTCATTTGCTATGATGATTGACTGTTACTTTGAGCTTGACTTGTCAACTATGGAGTTTATAGGCCTAAACGTTATTAATTTGCAGACAGCTGTTCGGTAACAAAGTAAAAATACTTTTGTTACAAGTAAAAAGTTTACTTTTTACTTGTAACAAAGTAAGAATAATATCAAGTACTTTTACTTGTAACGGAGTAACTTTTTGAGCGGTTGGTTACTTGTACTTTTACTTCGTTACATTTTCAAATACTTGCGTTACAAGTAAAAATTTATGACTCGGTCAGTATACCAAAAAATCGCAACCTGAAACTAAAGGATGTCTAAGCATTATTTGTCAGCGGCTGATACCCTCTGTGAGCTGATGAATAGATCGACTGCAGTGCTGCATGAATTGTGGTGCGAGGCCACTGCAGCGCAAGATGCAGCGTCAGGTCACGCCAGCACTGGCCGTGCTGGTAGTGAGTAGTAAATGCAGTGGACAACGCATGCCTGCATAGCGGGGTGGTAGTCGGTCAAGCCGACACCGGCTACAGCGGCAACTGATGTTATATCACCTGCGATCGTTCCTGGGACGGCTGCTAGGCGAGTTTGCTTTAGCTAAAAACATCTGTTGTTGTCCGTTGACTTTTAACAGTCCTTGTTAATTTCCATTACCAATTGACTTATGAACATTTGAACTTCAATAAACCTAGTTTATTTGAAGAACATTTATTTTTGTGCATTAATCAGCATGGTGTGTTATTGAGATAACGTTCGTAAGAAGGCAGAAATATAAATATTGAACAGAAAAGTTACTTTTACTTTTACTTATTTAGACCACTACTTTTTACTTTTTACTTGAGTAACTTATTTGGGAGTTACTTTTACTTTGTAACGGAATAACTTTTGGGCCAGTTATTTTGCCAAGTACTCAAGTTGGATAGTTTTGACAGCATTGTTTGCAGTGCATTCGTAATAAAATGTGCGGGTTATTAGCGGCAATCATTTTCATCACAAGAAATAATATTAGATCGTGACAAATCTAATGTACTCCTCGCGCGCATTATTTTCTTCTGTATTCTTCTAAGTGCTTTTTCGTTCCTTTCAACTTGTATTAGAGACCCGGCGTCAATTATTTGAGACCAGACTAATATTATGCTAATAGCGACTGGCGTCGAAGTCGTTATTGGAAATTGTCTCCCCGTCTATCTGGCACCGTTATAAAAATATGGCGCCTCAAAGATAATGGGGGTCACGACCTTGACCCTTTGGGGTCACGTGACGTCATCGTTCACGTGACCATCCGACTCGCGGTGGTCGACTTTCTATGAGTGGTCTAAAATGACCATGCGTCTATCTAGCACCGTTATGGGAATATGGCCGTTTGAAGTTCTACCAGAAAGGCTCTTCCAGGAACAGAGGTCGGTCGTCGGTCGGTCGGTCGGTCCTCAATAGGCCTATTACACTGATCTCATATAGGCCTACTCCTGTTCGCTACGTTAGGAACGTAGCGCGCGAGGAGTAAAAAATAACGATGGGATGGGGATGGGAATAGGGACAAAACGTGTGGGGATGGGGTGGGGAGGGGATGTTAGTTCATCCCCGTGTCACTCTTTATTTGTGAGGAAATTTTATGTATCCTATGGCGCGTCACTGGCGTTCTAGCGAAGAAAGGGCAATTGCCCCACATAAATTTTAGCTTCCCCAAAATACAAAATTTGGGACTGTACTGTATATCCTCCAATGTAGGAGAATTTATGGACTAAAATTAAAATTTTATGCACACGTGTGGGAAACTTGCAGCTGCCTATGTTGGAAAGCAGAAACTTTTCTGGCCCCTCTTTTTATACGTTCTTATAATCCCACAACGCCGCTATAACATAAAAATTTTCTGGCTTTAATTGATTGTGTAATAGTTAAGGCGTGAACTCACTGTTTTAAGCGTTCGTTCTGTCTACGCGCTTTTAGAATTAAGTACTCAGGAGGCGTTGGACTTGCGATCGAAAGATCGTGGGTTCGACTCCCGCCGCTTGGGTCGCTAATTACTATTGAGATAGGCGACTATCTGCGGGCAGATAAGCCATCTCGGTGTATAACCAGCTGCCAAAGCCAACTCGAGTCTTTCATACATCTGGTAGTTTATGCTGGCGCGTTCACCTGTGTCTGGTGGCAAGTGACATAGCGTACGTGTGTGAGGTCTGAATATGGCAGTTGACGTTTCGTAGTTCTGAGATTATGGGTTCCTGTAAAAAAATTTATTACTCAGCTTGAACTTTTCAGCCTATAAGGAGCTGAACAGGTCTTACCTGACGGCGTCCCAGAAGACAATAGAAGGCATAGCGTAGAAAGCGTCATTATCAGCTCTGCCTAAAGGCAAGGCGTCAATAGCACTGACGATAATGCCTCGATCGGTCAGAGTCAAACGCCTCTGAGGCAACTGCCGGGCCGCCTTGGACGACGTGGCTTTGGCCGGGAACAAGTTCACGTAGAGGTCAAGTAGAGATTGTTGTAGCATGCTGAGACGCAGACTGGCTGTAGGTTTGACAACCTTGCTGCCGACGTACGACACGTCATACACCGCGGACGTCATTGTGCACGTGATGCCCTAGAACAATAAATCAGCAAATAAACTGATTTGTTTAGGTCTACTGAATTGGAACTTACTTTGCCTAGTTAACGCTGTAGGCATACACACAATACTACAAACGCACACGCATGCCAACAATCGCCAACAACATCATCGTCATTATCGCCAACAACAGGATTAATACAAGTAATGAGAGCAAAAAACTCGTGAGACGCGCGACAGCCTTAGCAGTTTCTATTCGAGGTTCTATCGCCAGCCTAGGCATTTTGTCGCAATTCGCTCCTTAAATTTGTACCGCAACCGCAAATTGCAAAACACTAAAAACCCCTATTTTGGGGGTCAAGGTCATTTAAGGTCATCGATGTTGACACCATCTAAAAGCTCGTCACTAATGTTTGTTGTGATAAACCGTATGTCTGTGTCTATCTGCAACTGTTTTCACGCTAAACGAGCCAACAGCGGTAAAATAACCACTTTTTAAAGGGGTTGCCGTCTTTTACGTTCACCTGCGCCGGCCTCCTTAAACTTAGGGGTTTGCGACTTGGACTGCTGAAATCTACGTTTAATACTGAAAATTTTATATGCAGGTTGTCTTGGTCTATCTCTAGCCATTTCAATGAAATTTACTTTTAAATTGTGTGTTGCAGGCCGAAATCGCGAAAAATTTACCAAAACCCCTTTTTTGAGGGGTTCACGGTCATTCAAAGTTATCGATGTTGATAAATCTAAAAAAGCCCGTCACCAATGCTTGTTATGATGTGCAGCATGTCTGTACATAGGCCTATATACCTATCTGCAGTTTTCACAGTACAGACGAGCCAACAGCGGCAAAATAACGTTTTTAAAGAGTACTCATTAACGCCCTCGTTCGAGGAAAACTTTCTTACCCAGCGGCACGAAATTTCGTCACAAAAACTATAGAGTCCTTGAGGCAGGCAGCAGTGAAAATTTCGTGATTCTAGCTTTTAATGTTTTGATAGGATTGCAGATGACAGACACACGGACAGACGCCTAGGCCTAATAGCTAAAACGCGCGAAGCATTCTGCTGTCGCGTAAAAATCATGGCTTATTTTATAGACCTAGGCCTATACAGTGTTCAAGCATTGGCCGGTACGTGATGTCATGACAGGAAGAAGGGAGCAATTGGCCCTGAATATTTAGACTGTCGTGAAAATTTTTTCTAGTGATTTTTTTTATAAATTTAACATCTGAACCTAAAATCCCTCATTTTCAGTGGAAAGCATAAGGAGCAAAACTTTAGAGAGTCATTATGTTGTGGGTGCTTACAGCTGATTCTCTTGGCTAAAGATTACTAAATGATCTTTAGCTATTTTCGACAGCAACGCCAGTATTTTTGGCCGATAGCACCATAAGCCTAGCCTATAGCTACGTACCATATTTATGCGCGATAGCAGAATGCTTCGCGCTTCTTAGTCATCGTCTAGGCGTCCGTCCGTCTGTCTGTCTGTCTGTCTGTCCGTCCGTCACACTGCGGTATTGTGTCAAAACGACGCAAGCTAGGATCACGAGATCTATACTGCGGGCTGCCCCAAAGACTCTGCCCTATCGCGACAAAAATTTTTGCCCGTGGGTGCGGAAGGTTCCCCTCGAACGAGGGCGTCAAAGAGGGGTACCCCCTCTAAAAACGTCATTTTGCCGTTATTGGCTCGTTTAGTGTGATAACGGTTGCAGATAGGTACAGGCATGCCTCTTATCAAGCACTGGTGACAGGCTTTTTATATTTCTTAACATCGACGACCTTTAACAACTGTGAACTTTCAACAAGGGGTTTTTAGTGAATTTTTCGCAATTTTTGAATGGAGCGCACATTTTAACATTGAACTGCGACGAAATGGCTGAAGATAGACCAAGACAACCTGCGTATGAAATTCTCAGCATTAAACGTAGGATTTTAGCAGTTCAAGTCCCGACCCCCTAGGTTCAAGGAGGCCGGGCGAGTGGGCGTCAAAAACAGCTCCCCCTAAAAGTTGTTATTTTACCGCAATTGTCTCGGGTAGCATGAAAACGGTCGCAGGTAGGCACAGACATGCTGCTTATCATAACAAGCACTAGCTGTTAACGTCGATGACCTTGCATAACCTTGAACGCCCAAAATGGGGGGGTTTTAGGGAATTTTTTTTGCGATTTCCGGCTGCGACACACATTTTAAGAGTGAATTGCGCGGAAATGGCTGGAAATGGACCTGGACAACCTGCATATGGCATTTTAGCGTAGAACGTACATTTTTTAGAATCTAAGTTTCGATCTCTTAAATTCAAGGAGCTTCCGTACGGAGGCCTCAAATTTAAGTATTCTTTCAAGATGCATTAATATCTTATTGCTGTAGGCTTGCACTGATTGCCAAAGTGGCAGGACCGCTGCTGTATCGCGCGTCACGTGAGCTTTGCTCAAATTACTTGTTTTATGCGTCACGCGTGTAGCATCGTAAAGAGCAGTGGCACATCTAATATAGGCCCTATACGAAGTAAAAGTTTTACTAGTACTCAATAATGGTTAGACCTACCTGTATGTAGGCCTAGTACTAACCTGGCTCGATGTGGAGCAACTTAGGTCTACTTCTTTAAGCCAAAGAAAGTGCTGCCCGTTTTTCTGTGAGATCACGGATTAGAAGAGGTTGCAAGATTAGCTCACTTTGTCCAGTAAGCCTACCTACATGTGAGCTTTGACAAAGTTTGACCGGCAACGTCAGCTATGTCAAAGTCTGGTGACGTTTGTTTCATAACGTACACGACACGGCGATATATTACCGTGTAACGTACACACTTGGCGTACATGTGTAGGCCTACCTGTGGAAGATAAAAGCAGCACTATTATTTTCCTGCAGTAAAGACCTGTCAGCGTCTCAGCAGTGTTATTTTACAACGGTGTCAATCGTCGGTTAAAACTAGAGGAAAGAAGAAAGGGGGCAAAAAGTTGCAATTATCTGACAGACACGGCATACTTTCGACAGACGAGATTACGGGTGCTCAAAATTTCAATGTTGTAACTTACTCAAAATGGGGGTTTTAGACCCGAATTTAGCATTTTTAGACAACAATTTTCCCGCAGAAAAATTGTCCCACAATCAGACAGCTAAAAAAATTATGGTGGACCTCTTTTTCCTCTTTTGCTGTGACCCCACTGTTATTTTAAGTTGATTTGACCATAGATGTCTATGCCATACTTTGGACTTAGAACAATGCTCCTTCATAAAATTGGACGACGCTTTAGTGTTGTGGGTAAATTGAACACTTGTTACCTGCATAAAAAGGAACTATCGTCAAAGCATCATATTTTTTCAAGCATGTTCGTACATAAATGTGCAGCCCTCTCTAACTTATTCTTAAACGTTTTTCCATGTTTACAACGTCCCGAAGTCCACGATGGCAGTTGGGTCTTTGGACGTAATAGGGACCTACGTAATTATTTTACTGCGAGAGCTTCAATCGCTTTTCTAAATACTCTGGCCGTCTGGCGTCATTTAGATGAAAACCACGGGGGGAATAAACAGGGAAAAGAAAAAAAACGTAAAAAGGTGGGCAAGATGAGGAACAGTTAGGGCTGATGGACGTCACTAGCTAGTAGGCTAGGTGGTCTAACTAAAAGTGAGAAGTTCATTTAGCTGGTCCTGCACGTTAAGTCATTGCAATGATTCAAGTCGAAACTGCATTCGTTCGACTTGTCGTGTCCAACTTTTACTAGCGGGTAACAAATTAACAATGTGTGATCTCATAGGGCACGCGTTTTATATACAACTGCGATCAAGAACCAACAGGTTCAAACGTTGTAGGCTAATACCCCGTTTACACGATGATGCAAACATCAAGCAATTAGAGCACACGTCGTGCACGTGTTTTTTGAATACTTAATACTTGACAAAAATCTTCCGAAAAAAATTCGTCAACTTTTTGCCTGAATGTGTGGAGTTAGCGGAGAATGTCTCTTATTTTGTTTGATGTTTGCTTGATCGTGTAAACGGGGTATGACTGATTTTGTGACTGCGTGCAGTTAAAATCGCAGTACGTCTACATTGCAGTTGTAGTTTGAGTCCAACAGGTGTTCTAATATTATAGATT
>Ga0056128_1006024_pt1 | contig 15295 bp, 5 predicted proteins | sample WorMetLIZISLAND2_FD_71113 | JGI IMG/M metagenome (GOLD analysis project Ga0056128, IMG submission 71113) | Marine gutless worms symbiont microbial communities from Max Planck institute for Marine Microbiology, Germany - Olavius geniculatus... ...
CATCACGTCGCTCAGCCCACTGTCCCTGCCGGAACGACTTCGTAGTCGTCTGAGTCTGGCAGTGTTGTCACCGCCGTCGCTGCAGCACATTGCGTGTCACTGCCTGCGTCGACATTTTGGTCAGCAGATTCTCACCGTGGTCCCAGTGCTGGAAATACCAAAGACGCTGAAGGATTCTCTTGCACTGCTAAGTCTAATGAAGTAGCAATTTGCAGCATTACCTGTTTAGGAACTGGGTTAATTTTTGGATTACCTGGGTATCGATGCAGACCCAGTTTTAGCTTTTAAGTACATAAGGATAAATGACACTCAAATTAAGGAATATTTTTCACAAAGCTATTTTTCATATAAAACGTACATAATATGTCTCAGTGTCTGTGATATCAAATGTGTATACCTGCATCAACGAAAGTGATTTACTTTGAATCTTCGTTTAATGCAGAACAGAACTTGTGCAAAGATGGGTAACAATTACCTGGATTTCAAACTGGGTGATACATTTTTGAACGGGGTCCAGGTACCCGGTTTTTGCTGCAAATCAATATGAAGAAATGCTGAGATTTACAGTGATACCAATTGCAGTTGAAATTCAACGTGTAGTACTTTGGTTGTTCTCTTAATGACTCATTATATCAAGGGCAAAATGGCAAAACATCCTATCTGCCATTGATGACATTTCAAGAATACAGACAAGAAATATTATTAGATTGTGACCAGTATAATATACTCCTATGAGCATTATTTTCTCCTGTATTCTTTTTTTTCGCTTTTGCATTCCTTTTAACTTGTATTATGAACCCGGTGTCAATTTGAGACCGGTCTAATATTATACTAATAGTGACTGGCATCAAGGTCGTTATTGGAAATTGTCTCCCCGTTTATTTATCAAAATGTAGTGCGTTAAAGATAATGGGGTCACGACCTTGACCTTTTGGTGTCACATCGGGCACGTGACCATTCGACTAGCGGTGGTCAACTTCCTATGTGTGGTCTATAGCGACCATGCGTCTATCTGGCACCATTATGGAGATATGTCCATTTGAAGTTCTTTCAGTTATGCTCTTCCTCTAACAGAGGTCGGTCGGTTGGTCGTCGGTCGTCAGTATTATACTGATCTCATATACTCCTTCGCTACGTTAGAAATGTAGCGCACAAGGAGTAAAAAAACAACTTTCTAAACAGTGCATTTTCTAAGTGTTTTTAATGTTTTATGATCTGTTAACAAATAACATATGCATACAAATAACATGTGCATTTGCTTGCTATATGTATTTCATTTTGTAATGCGATAAACCTTTTAACATTTTATATTCTTGAAATATTTTGCAGTAAGGATGTTTTGCTGCAAAACTTACAGACATGGTGTTTGCATTTTGCCATCTACGTGTTGTTAGTTAAGTATCGGTATTGCTAGAGCTGTCGAATTAACGCGTTAACTTAATGCGTTAAAAAATTAACTCGCATTAAAAAAATTAACGCGCCTACACAATTACTCAATTCCGTGAAGCAAGAATTAAATATTTCATCAAACTATTATTACTTGACGATCGAATAAAATTCAAGTAATTCAAAATTGTTTTGTTGCTGTTCGGTCACTACTGTCACAGTTCATAAAGTAATTCGCGTTTCAGACCTATTGTGTTTGGTCCAGTGCGTGTTTTCAGCGGACCGAAGCAAATATTCCAAATATTTATTTTCGGTTGCTGATTTTGATGAAAAGTGCATAAAAAGTGGTCACTGTAGGGGTTGATTATCATATTGCAGCATCTAATCATGTCGAACGACGTTCGTCAACGACTGCTTCACCAAATACGCGAATGGAATATTAACAGACTGGATCTTTTCGCTCTTAGTGAACCTAACCAGGTACCAGATCGGGTATGGGTAATTTGCGGAATACGGAAAGTAATTTGCGGAACGAAATCTGCGGAATGAAGATGATTGGTTGCCGGGCATGATCACATGATCAGCCCGATTCCGCAAATTACTGCGTACCTTCTGAGCTTGACGTGGTGGTAATTTGCGGAATGTATGGTGCAGAATTGCTGTAGATAACAATGGAAAACGACGAAAACGTTGCAAGACGTAGAAAAACTCCAAAACGTACAGTGTGATTGTGAACTGTGACTCTGTAATAAACTGATTTTACAATAGCAAATTTTTTACTTAGGCGTTTTTGCAGGTAATAGTTCTTAATGCAGTAGGCAGAGCGTTCCAGGCCAGTGGACCAGCAGTCCAGCAGTAGAGAAAGCTTGCTCTCCAAATTTTGTCCTGGTGCAAAATTTAACGCAAGTATTGTTTACAGAGGAACGCAAATTAGATCTGCTGGCCATTTCACAGGTTTGCTGAACGATGGTTAGTTACTGGTTAGAAAATCAGTTTGGGGAGGTCATTGTAGATAAAAATAGCTCCGGAATTAATCAAAACCATTGCAGGTGAGGCTGGCAAGGTGGGCGATGGTTATACAGCAATTTTGTGGCAGGACTGCCAGCCAATATGATGACAGCAGCTGTGTCGATGGCAAAGTCTTACTTCGGACAGACAGCAAGTGTTGCTGAGTCCCTTCCTGACAGAATAAACCGTTAAGATAAATCGAAAACAGAAATTGGTTACTTTCAGTGATGATTCCCAGGTGGTCTCAGGGACTTAATGGGTGGCTCGGAAACTCGGGCAGAAAGGATGCTGAGAATTGGTGTCAGGTGCCCTGACCTGTGGTTATCTAACTGCTCTTGTCATCTTGGCCACCGCACCCAGATTAAAACAGCTATCTGTTGCCAGCCTTTGCCTGCATCGCCAGCCTTGCATGGCTGTTGCAGAATATTTGGAACAACCAGCTTTTATCCCTTCTTTGGAAAATGGTCAAACATCAACAAGTTGGAGGCTCGAGACCAGTAATGATTGTGGACATGGTGACATGCTCAGTGCAGAAAAACAAAAATGTCTAGGTGCAGAACTGAGCGCTAATTAAAATAGAGATGAGTGTTTGTGGCTGTTGATGGGAGGGTCACGACTCACGACTCCCTTTCATCAGAAAAGATGGGACGTGACTACCATATGTACAGACAGTTTTGTGCTAATAGATAGTCATTATCAATTATCATGTTAATTAAAAACAGCTGATGGTCATTAAATGGTTAGACTAACTAGTCAATTTAGTTAACTGGTTACTGAGGCATACAAGATGTTGTAAATTAGCACTTGCGCTGAATGACATTCTGCTGCAATGGGGTTACATACTGACAATAAGGCTCTGTTACTAGTGTTTGGGTTAAACTTAATTTGAAAATGCTAATCAGCATATCTTGTGATTTTAGGACTTAGAGTTCTTTGGAGTAATGAGGTTTTTCTACCAAGATGAAGAAGAGAAGGTGTCCACTAAGTGTGTGCGAGTATCGAGCACTGCAACTACAAAGGATGTTCTCGACATTCTTATTGAGAAATTTCGTCCTGATCTACGGATGCTGTCTAGACCTTTGTATGCACTCTATGAGGTTCACATCAATGGAGGTATAGAGATAAATGTCTGTTTATATAACGTTGCATAGCTCTTAAAAGGTAGAAAGGTAAAGGTCAGAATATAGCTCTTAAGGAGCGAACCCCTCACAGAGCTACGGAGCATCACTTGTCAATGTTGTCATATGGGATCACACAGTGTTACCTGCCACCTGACAGAGGTGAATACGCCACCTTAACCCCAGCCAGATAGACTGGTACTTGATTTACCTACCGCAGAGGGATCGAAGGCTGAGTTGATCTAGGCGGCTGGTTACATACCGAGATGGTTTACCTGCCCACAGGCAGTCGCCCATAGCAGTACTAACCGGGCCCGGCATACAGTAACTTCGCTGATCAGATCAGACACGTTACCACTACACCACGCCATCAACCCTTTAGTTACAGTATGCAGTAGAATCATAGTTTAGACTGCTTTGCGTTGTTTTCTCACTGACGTCCGTAATTTTAATATCAGAAGCATATGTGGAAATAATCTAGACAGTTTCAGTGTGTGGTGTGTATATTACTGTATTCGTTGATTATGCGTTGTGATTTTTACTGTGGTTATTATTTGTTTGTTGGTGCTAGAAGAGAGGAAGTTATCTGAGCTGGAATGCCCTCTTCTGGTGCAGCTGAACTGGGGCAAAGATGATCGGGAAGGAAGGTTCTTGTTGAAACGTGAAAGTGACAAAACCACCGCAGTATGTTTTTTGATCAGTGTTTTTTGTCATTTGTAGCGTACAGTCCATTTAATGCTAGAAATGTGGCCGTGCATGTTGGCATCTGTAGAAATATGGTCACACATAGAACCAGTTGGGTTGGTCGCAACCTGACCAATTCTAGACCATGCAGGATTTTTTTGTTCTGGTAGTTCAGTGTAAAACTACTTCCTGGAGATACTTCCTGTAAGATATCATGGTGAACACTGACCATTTCTGACAAGCAGTGCTTTGCGATTATAATGTCGTCATGTCATGTTGCCGTGCCGTCGTTGATGACATTGGCGACCAAGCACTGCAGAGCAGTCTGTACTCTGAAGCCCTGATGAGCTCCGTTGGCCTCACTTTGTCCTTCCATGATTCATTAGAGCTGTCTAGATACTTCAGTTTTTGACACCCCCTCCCAGGGGCGTCTATCCCCCCTAGGTCCTTGGAGCAAGTCCCCCCCAACTCAAGGTGAGGCACTGCAGGCGCCGAGAACGAGTCGCCGTAGGTGTTGAGGGGTTAGAGAATGGGGCATTTTAAACATCACAGAACACTTCTGGTTGCAACATATCGTAAATCAAGAGTACAGCATATTACAGGCTGAAATGCAGTATGCCATGAAAACTAGGCAGCAGACTAGAGCATTGGTTACAGCAAAAACTAACATTCGTGATATTTTGAGGACCAACTAAACAGTAACAGCGTCATTAGCAACCTTATCATCATCATCAGCTGCTGCATATTGACACTGACACAAGACACACAGACTAGAGGCTAGTTGTCATTGACATAGGCCTAAACAGCTTCCACGAGTCTCTCCTGTGTCATGAAACAACCGTACATTGTTAGTGAATAGTTATAACATCAGTAGTGATAAGTTCACACAAAATGACACCAGAAAACAACTGAGTTAACATCATCATTCAAGTCTATAGTTCAATATCACTGACACAGGTGTGTTACTGACAGTCTAACACACTCTTGCAACAAGTAGCAATTGGTGACAAGTAAATTGTTTTATAACTTCTGATATTCTGATCACTTGCAGCTGGTTGCAAATAATGTCATGATGCTCGCCTTTCACTAAGTCCAAACAACTGTTTGAGCTTTTAAGATTCAAAACAGTTACTGGGGGGAAGGTTTTTGAGAAATTAGGGGGAAGTTTAATATTATCATTTTGCATTTTTGATATGCATTTCTGATATACTGCATATACGTGCAATATATCAGAAATGCGAAATTACATTAGTTATAATATTCAACCCCCCTAATTGTCAAAAAAAACTTCCTAGAGCAATATTACCGGTAGTCAATGTTCTATAGCATGTAACAAATCAGTCTTCAGTCAGTCAGTTCATCAAAACACACAGCTATTGTAGGCAGTGTCTCTGGTCATTGTTGTTTACCTGATTGCCTGTATTGGCTAATAACATAGTAGTAATCCATGGTAGTAGCCTAGTGGTCACTGGCTTAGGTTGCTGTAGCTTTGCTGCTTGCAGGCCACTATCAGTTTTTATTAGGTACACTTCAGAGTACAAGCGGCCATAGTGTGCTGTAAGTAGCTGAAGTTAGGGCGGGTTTCTGTGATGAATTGAGACTCGTTGGTCAGGGCTGTGATAAAGGCAGAATTAGCAGTACAATAGATCCAGCAGTGGTTAGCAGAGCGGTCCACAGGCAATGCACAACTGCAGTGGCCTGTCTAGAATTATTTTGCAGGCCTTGAAGGTAAGGGCGGGGGTTCTTGGAGAGGGGAAGCGAGCTCTTCTTTTTCCAGCTAGGAGGTCTACTAAGCACTGTATGCCTACCATTGAGGAGCCCTGTAAAATGGGTTTTTCTGTTATTTTAACAGTCAGGATGAGAGACCTTTATTGTAACTTTTTAAGCAAAATGTTTCTGTGGTGCTATTTCAGTAGTGTGCATGCTTTTAGTTATTAGTGACTGTCTGTGTGTCCTGAAAGAGAGCCACCTCCCTTTCTAAATGGGCCACTGCACAGTTGTGTGTTGCTTCTGTGCAAGGATGTCTGGTTTTGGCTGCTGCATTGCAGCCTGTCTTTCAGTCTGCAGTCTGCCACATCTGTGCTGCTGCTGCTGCCAGATGTAATTTGATCTGCTGCTGACATGTGTCATCCAGCCGGCCACCCACCCACCACATGGCCCACGAGGCCCAAGTGCACTGTGCCAGACTGCAGGCACCAGGCACAGCTGCACTGCTTGAGTCTGATAAGACCGGGGTCTCTAGTGCAGAACGCTGCTGCATTGCATTGACCTTAGCTGCCTGCTAATGAATGGAATGGCTGCATGTGTAGGCATATGTGTGTGTGGGGGGGTGTTCTGCCACGTTAACCAAACCAGACTGGGTGAGGAGCGGAGGGCCTAAAGGCAGGCTCAGTTTGTGGTGGTTATTGGTCAATAAACGGCATGCTGGTTTCAATTAGGCCACACAGATGAACTGCATAAAATGCAGTTTCTTGTGGCTTACCTAGTAGTCCTAGTTGGCGTGGGATACTATACTGTACCATACCGTTATGATCATGTACAGAATTTGTCCAGTACTCACTGCATTAGAGGAACGATCTTTCAGTAGTCATTTTCATTTACATCATATACACATTTAACTGAAACATTGCTAGTTATTCAGTTAGTTTATTGTTCAAAAAATTAATTTACCTTAATTAACTTTGATTTTACCTCACCACAATGACAACACCATAATCATTGTTGTTCGCTACTACTGCTGTTGCCTTCATTATACCCTTTACCTGGAAAACTTGGAAAAGTCGGGGAATTCCAAATTGGTCAGGGAAAATTGGAAAAAAAGATTAATCAAAATATAAACATGATGCATATTTGCACTACATGGTCTTTATTTAACATTTTTTTTAAATTTTCAGTGGCTACACTTGCATGTCGTTCTGCAGCTATTACAGAAGCTGACACAGTTTGTTAAGTGATGAATTTTGAAAGCACAGGAGCTACCTGGCCTGTTTTAGCTGACCATACTTTAGTTAAGGTCGAGCTTTTGGCATACGTTGTCGTTCATCGTCTGTCTGTCTATCTGTCTGTCCATCTGTCCATACTCCCTAATGGATGTACTGTGGCTAAATGGTGCAAGATAGGGCCTTGGTTGCTATAGATCACTAATAGGAAGTCGCATACCATGATGGTTTTGAAATGACGTATGTTGTTTACCTTGGATGACCTTGAAGAATCATAACGCACTATGCAATGCCAATCATGCGGTATTGTGGCTAAATGGTAAGTCGTAGAGGGGGCTGCAATGGTACCAGCCAATAGGGCAGTGGCGACTTCCTATAGGCTGTCGATAGTAACCATGTGTCCGTCTGCGTCGGTTTGGCCGCAATTTTGAATGGAATGTTTAAAGATATAATTGGGTGTATATCTGAAATGGTGAGAGATACAGCCTAGGTTACTATTAATCACTAATAGAAGGTCACAGTGACTGTCATCCGTAGCATTAAACAGTTTATTGATGAATCTTTGCCTGCCTTACTGAAAAGGTCAGGAGAAATCAGGGAATTTTATTTGGTCTGGAAAATGATCACCCTGATTATAATATTTGCTGCCATGTTTTGTGATATTTGAGTTGAACTATGCGGTACCGTGATTTAGTTGTTGTACATAACGTAGTGGAGTGGTCTGGGAGAGACGACCAATGCAGCACCAGCACCGGCGCCAGATCTGGAGCGTCGGCTGTCAAAGCGCGAGAAGAAAGAATTGAAGAAGCGCGAGAAAGAAGCACGGAAACAGGAAGCAACAGCTGGCGGCAACAAAGAGAACATTGCCAAGCGCTTGTACGAGGCTGCACCGGACTCGAGCTTCACTCGTAGCATTTCCAACCCGGAGATGGTGATGAGGAGGCGTAGACAGCTTAAGCTCGAGCGTAAACTGCAGCAGATTCGAGCCAGTGACGATGGACCCAACTCTGGTATGTGCCATGCTTCTGTGTCGGAATTATGTATGCATTGTTTGTTCTAATGCGTATAATATGCATTATAATATATAGCGTTATATCAGTACTGGTGTGCTGTGATGCAAAATTGAGCCCATTGATAAAAACATATTTCTCTTCAGTTCTTATGTTTTAGTACCACCATTGTTCTGCCATTCTGCTTTGCTCTATTATAGTACTAACTGGATGACAGCAAGATTTGCATAAACTCAATTAATCAGAAAATTGTGCCTATCTAAAATATCGTATTATATGTAGCATTGCATATGTCTGTTTTAATGCAGGTGGTACTCTGAAGATTTATGGCGAGACGATTTGTCCAGAAGTTCCGTACAAGACTTTGTTGTTGTCAATGAATGATACAGTCGCTCATGTTGTTCGAGAGACACTTGATAAGTACGGGCTCGAGAAAGAAGATGCTCACCGCTATTGTCTCATGCAGGTACTGTATTTGATGTTTTGTTCTAGATAATTAAACTCACAGCTGGTACTCAGTAATGAGTTAACTACAAAATGTACATTTGGAATTATTCATATTTAGAAAATTAACATATTTGGAAAATTAAAATTAAATTTCTATCCTTTATATCTATAGCTCTGCATGTCTTATACACTCATGTAGCTTCTTAGGTGTGGTTATTTAGATTCTTTACTGAATAGGCTCTGGTAACAAAAGCTTGTTGGCACCATTCCATTAATTCTTAAAATAGGAAAGATCCAAAATATATGTTTTGTAGGGAATTCTAAAAAATGGAATGGCTCCTTTTTGTAAACTTAATTATCAAACGACTCTCGTATAGGATGCTATAGAAATTGTATTATTATTATTATTATAGGTTAGGTAGAATTTTTTTGAGAATATTAGTCAGTTAGAGATTCCAGAAGAGATTTTGATGTGTGCATGAACTAAATGTGTCACGGTAGCATTGTGGTTAGAATACGGGTCTCACGATTGGCGCTTGGTTTGACTTCCTGTATATCCAATGCAATAATATATGGACTTGCACTATTGTCGTGCAGTGACATTGGACAAGTTGTTCACATGCAAATTTGTAATTTATTAACGTCGCTTGAGAGACTTGGATCAGTTCTGGCTCCAGTGATTTTATTAAATCTGGTTTTCAGGATAGTCACACTGCATTATAAGTCCTTGAAAATTTGTTTCCATTTTTCCAGGACTGGGAAAGTCCTTGAAAAGACTATATGGCCTTGAAAGTTTTGGAAATTGATGTAACAGATCCTTGAAAGTCCTTGAAATTCAAATTATTGCAGACTGAAAATTATCCAGTCGCTCCCTGAAATGTTGGAAATTTTTAAAGTTGACGTGACAGTCTGTGTACAACAGTTCAAGTTTTTTTCTGCTCGATTCACTTGCAGATTAATCGTACCTCCTCTTTTAAATTTGTTCCACCGTCTTTGTTTCCAGTGTGGTAAGTTGGTAAAGCATTGCTGGAATAGGTATGAAAAACGTACCGGTATTTGAAAGTCATCGAAGAGTTCTTGCATTTTCCTCCCAAAATTATAGTCACCCTGGGTTTTACCTTTATACCATTTTCTTTGCATAATGCGTATAGTCAATAAGCCTTATTAGCTTGCCTGCAGATGTTAACTCCCATATGTGGTAAACACAGTGATTACCTTTGTTTCTGGGTTACGTGTAAGACCTAGCAACAAATGGTGGTAGATGTATTTTGTCAGCAGGCATTGATGACTGATTCATCCTGCACACGTGTAGCAGGTCTCAATGCAGCTGAATGTAAAACATCATTGGAGTGTAAATAAATTAGCATCTACACTGTGGGCCATAAAAATGTGCCGCTTTACTTTTGTCCATATCTTCACCAACTATTGTCCAATTTTCAAAATTCTTTCACAGGCACACTCTGCAGACAGTTTGCCTGAATAATGTGATTATTGTATATCCCACCACATCATAAATACATCTCTAGACTACCTTGTGAAATATAATTGTAAGGGAAAACTAATGATTATAACAAACATTTAGGTAAATGAAAAAAAACAAGACAGCATTGCGGTAAATGATCCGTATGACACTAGATTGTGTTAAACCCCACACAGTCTGGCATCATACACACCATTCATCGCAATCTTGGTCTTAAGTGTTCTTTTGTATTTACCAAAATGTTTGTTTGTTGTTATTGTTATACATTAATGATTCAGTTATATTTTACAAGGTAGTGTAGACTGTAGAGACATATTTATGGTGTGGTGGGATATATAATGATCTCATTATTGCAAATTGTCCACAGAGGGTGCCAGTGAAAGAATTTTGAAAATCGGTCAATAAATGGTGAAGATATGGATAAAAGTAAAGTGGCACGTTTTTTGGCCCACCCTGTATAATCAATTGCTTACCCTGTGACTGCAGTGGGTGCATTGAATTGCAGATTAAGCTGCATGTTCGTAGGTTGTCCAGCCATCCGATGCACAGGAGTTCTATGGCAAGCACCGACAAGAATTCCTGCTGGAGGATGATGATTGTCCGCTAGAAATACTGACTGATATTCGCCCAAACACGGGTACATATTGCCGATTATGACGTTTTGGTTTTTCTGTCGAGCTGATGAGTATGTGCTTAGTAATGCTTTAACATCACATGATGTCTTGGGAACCATAGTAGGTTTTATGTTTGTACAGTTTGGTGGGAAGTTGATGCCAAATCTACGTCGTGTTCCAAAATTAGTGGCCCCCCCTACAGATAAGTTATTGTGAAAATGTTAATACCTGACAGATTGTTACAGTTTTGAAACAGTCGTTGAGACAATCATTCTGAACTATTCTTTAAAGTTTGAGCTTAAAGTGGCCACTTTTGGCCTCGACACACGCTCTTAGTCTAAGGCGAGTATGCTGCTGCTTGATGCCTTTGTCAGTAACAATGCATTGAATGTAACCTCAATGTAAACAAACTCTGTCATCATAATGACGTTACACTGAGCACACACGGTAAGGTGCGTACGTCATAATAGATGTGATGGTAAGTAATGTTAAGATAGTGCAATGTACTATATTTCGTTTAAATCCATGAACTACAAAATGACTTCAGCGTGTTTGAAGCAGGGGGGTGCTAATTTTGGGACACAGTGTAGTTTCAGCATTGTTTCAAGGAGATTTGTTCAATGTCGGCTGCTGTTTTAATATGGTACCGGCCCGCTATTCCGAACGTCCACTGTGCAGATACACACCTCCGTGCTAGGATTAAGGTGACGGCTAGAGTTAGTTATTTTTAGGGTTAGGGTTAGAGTTACTGTGGAGTTATCGTGATATAATCTCTGTCTGTTACATATCGGTGTGTTGTTGAATGCAATTGCATCTAGGACCGGTGACATTTCATCTGGTGCGTCGCCCCACTAGTGCCTTCTCTCGTCAGCCCGATATTCCGCCGGGAATTGCTTCCAGTGAAGCCGACAAGTTTTGTCCTTGTCTTGTGCAACTGAATCCAGGTTACTTTAATATGCAAAGTTCCTTGTTCTCGTGTTGTTGTGTATGAATATATCTTGACATAGTATGCGCTGAGCTTGAAATATTTTGCGAGTGGCTGCTAAAGAAGTTGTATTATGCTAAGATCTGATCTTGAAGAGTTACCCATCGGAGATGGTGATTTATTCGGACATTGCAGAGGCTGAATACGGTTTGACAGCTGTCCAATGCTGCGGGTATTTTGACGAGGTTACACCGAGCCAGATGATGCTTCGGGTTTCGGATCATAAGATGTTCAAGAACTCCTGATAAGTGCTGTTGTTATTTGATTTTCGTATGCATTGCTGCTGCTATAGTTTTTGCCAATTCTTTTTCAAGTTACATGGGACACCACATTGATCCTAGAATCGTGGATCTTGAGATCGGGATACTCTGATACTGGGATTAAAGTTTCTTCTGACTAATGTTTACAGTTTTGTGTTTCATTGTTGTAGATGGCACAAAGCCTTATGATGCTCGTAGCTTTCCGATTCCAAGAAATGGTTTGGAGCTGGGACTTGAAAAGAGTCCGGGACATAATGGTTCATTTCTAAAGGTAAATGTGAGCACTGTTTGGCTTAATAGTTAGAACGTGTTTTGATAGAATTTAGATCTGTGTTACATTTCCTTCTTTGGAGCATAAAAAGTCTGCATAGATTGTGGATTGTACAGAAATATGCTTATTGTATACCGTTGTGTAAAACTACATGTAACACTTATTTGTGAACTAACACTATGCATGTGTTGATCTGATGATATTTTGCTGAGCATGTAATTTCAAATGTTCTCCAAACTGCTGATAGAAATGGTATGTCTGATTTTACATCACGGAGTTAATAGAGCATCTCATTATGGCTGGGAATGCACAACAAATAATAATAAAAATAATATTATTTTAGAAACTTGGGGCAGAGCTGAACTTGAGGCTGCCTGGTGTCGTGAGTCCAGTTGGGGAAAAGTTTGGGGGTTTAAATTCCCCTCATAGCAAAGTCACATGGCTTGAACTCAAATACATTAGCATACACAGAACGCACATTGTCAGCTTAGGGTCGGTCAACATCCGCGTGCTAACCATCGTTCTTAGTGGACCAAAGTTCACCGATTTTTTTGTTGAATGCACGAGGGAGCTCGCTTGATAACGCCATTTACCGCAGCTTGTCGACATCTCAATCCATTCCAGAGATAGGTCAAAGTCAAAAGTTGTCCTAAATTTCACCAAATTTTTGATGATTTTTGCCCTCCCAAATTTTAAGGAGGTGCTGCCCCCAAAAGTTGTACATGCATTATCACCCCCACTTAGCATCACATCAAGTGATAAAGATTTGTGAGACTACTCCCCTTAACTCCAGAGTTATATTTTGCTACATTTTAAGCCAATTTTTGCTTCCCTCCCTTTTTGTAAAAAATTGTTAGAGGAACCACATCTCTTGTGGCATGTGGGCTAGCAAGACTTGGCCATTCTGTGGCACATGTAAAAATTTTGGGGTGCTGCACCCCCTAGAAGCCAAAATATGGTTTTCTGAAAAATTTGATTTGGTGGGTATGATTGCACCTCTACATCTCCGAGTTTAGTGGACCAAAGTTCTCCAAACTTTTTTTGTCCAGCGAGAGAGGAAATGCTGTCGATCAACTAGTTTTTTGATCTTGGATATCTTTGTCCGTTCTGGAGATATTCATGCTCAGAGTGAAAAGGGGTCTGAAATCACGCCAAATTTAGCATATTTTTGGCCCCAATTTTTTTTTTGAAACAAGGCCTTCCGGTCTATCATTCCAGGCGGCTTAATAATAACAGTGTCACTTAAATAGTGCCCATATCTCGGAAAGATTTCACAGATGCTGGTGGACAGTCACAGGCATGCATTATAACTGCTGTTCTCTGTGTCTTGCTGTAAATATTGTGTCTTTAACTTAGATATAAATTTTATTAGTGAGTACCTAAATATGAATGTCAATGGAGTTTCGGCCTGTATGACTTTTATGTATGTGAGTGCAAAAAGCATCAAGGCATATGCCGGGTGACACAAAAAAGAATGTCTTGAACTTTGCATAACTGTAACGGCACGTATACTTTATGGAGATAAATTTCCTTTCATACATTTGTAGAGCATTCTTACTCGCTTATAAATTTCAGTGACCTCACTTATGACATCACTGAGTTAAAAGTCCAATTATGTAAAGACATCATTCTATCACACCGCATCAAAACAACTTCAAATTTTCTTCGACCCAAGACACCAGATTTCGTCAGCTCACAGAAATGAACATCGCATTCAACAGATTTGAATCCACTACATTACACAGTTTGGGATAATTGCAGTAACTTTTTGTGAAGGAAGACATGAACCATTTGCGAACTCAAAGATCTTCAGAATGTTATCTCAGACAAATGGCATCTTGTCGCCATCAGAGCCATAATTGGAAGAGCCATATAGTCATGAAAAAACGTCTAGCAGCAGGGGCAAAAGAGAATGGAGGATCTATTCAGCAATTTTTCTGCTGATTAGTTACTGATGATTCGGCCTACTGTGACTTTTTGGCATAGCTTGCGTACAAGTGGCATGCAAATGATGAACCACTTGCAAAAATTGCTTTATGGCATGTGATGCTATTTTGTTTGTATCATGGCTAATACAAAAGTGTTTTAAACAAAAATTCCTACACATGATTGCTGATGTTTGGTCATTGCAAAAATGCTTTTGCACTGATTCATTTCGACTGCTCGGCTGAATAACGCATGCAAATGTTCGGGACGTTTTTTTGCGCCACCTGGTATACAGCTTAGCATGAACTACGTCTCTATAATGTGCTTGTCACTCGCAGACTTCCTTGCTAATCTTCCTTGCTAGTACTAGTGCCTATAGGCTGTGGGATACAGCTATGATGATAGACTTCCATCATTACAGTGTTCTGGTTGAAATTGTGTGTTCAGCTGTCTGGGGTGGACATCTGCAGACAGCACTGTGCGGTGGAGTACGTCAATGGTGTAGTAGTTATTATGCCTCTGGACCACGCTGCATCTGTTCGCGTGGACAACTCTAGAATCTACAGCGCCACGCCGTTGAGTCATGGTGCTTCCGTTCTGGTTGGCAGCCAACATCTTTTCCAGTTTGTCGATCCCGTGGCTTTACAGGTGAACCAAGCGTTGGACTTTTGGTGTAAAAATGCCTTGGATGTGTTCGTAGCATTAAAGTCCAAGTCGCATCGTTTTACGTAACTGTTATAAAGCATTAGTCAGCTTTATCAGTTGTTAATTTGTCAGTATTCATTAATCTTCTGGTTGCTAATGCATTTTAATACCCAAAAATCAGGTTTAAAGTACTCACTTTTCTCTTTTCACAGCTTCAGACATTTTCGGAACTGTTACATCATTTGCAGGAGGGTTGCTAACTAGCTTTCTTGCCCTGAGGTCAAATGCAGCTTAATTTACGGCCAAATAGCCTCAAAAAGGCCTAATTTTTATTAATAGTTAACGCACTAAAAAACTACAATATTTCAGCACATCATTAAAGGTCCGTGGTCACCAAAATTGACATATACATTTTATCCATTTTCCTGAAAGTGTAGAATTTTATGATAACTTTGACAGTAATATCGGCGCCCAGCGTTCTGTCAACACGGAAAAATTTACCTTTGAAGTCGACGATCTACG